>JAEEGK010005403.1_pt1 | contig 30899 bp, 23 predicted proteins | sample 8958771 | NCBI WGS metagenome assembly JAEEGK01 (sample SAMN16246547, study PRJNA631951) | gut metagenome | biome: gut microbiome; feature: rumen; material: SC-attached | host: Bos | place: Iran: Karaj | collected 2018-10
TCTTCTCGCCTTGGAGCCTTTTCTCTTCGGAACAGCCATTATGACACCTCCTGTTCATCTTCTTGCAAAAGCTGTCCTAAGACAGCGAATCGGGAATCTGCTTCCGGCCGGCAGGCACAGAGCCCATCGTTGAGGTCATGCCCGCAGCGGGGGCATACCCCCTTGCAGTCGGGACGGCAGAGCGTCTTGCTGTCCAGCCCCAGAACGAAAGCGGTGGTGACGATTTCATCCAAGTCCACCCAATCATCCTGCACAAGAAACACATCCGGATCCTCTTCGTCCTGGTGCTCGGTGACCAGCACCGATTCCAGAGGGATCACGTCCTCCCGCCCGTACTCCTTCCCGCAGCGGTCGCAGCGGCAAAGGAGCGAGACCCGCGCCTCTCCCCGCAGGGTCAGCAGGCCGGCAGCGGAGCTGACGCTGCCCCTGGCCGACAGGGGGCTGCGGTAGGCGGCCACGGAGGGGAAATCCAGCCCCGCCGGATCAACTTCGCAGGCAAAGGGGAGGACTCCGTCCTCCCGGAGCAGCTCTCGAATATTGAGTCGCATGACGGCAAGGCTCCCATCCGGTCTGTCAGAGGTCGATCTGCTTCTTCGCTTTCAAAGCTTGACTATTATAGAGGATATCAGGGGCATTGTCAAATGTTTTCTGCCCTTTCCCGCAGAAATTTTCCCTTGCAAATGCCGTAAACTGTGGGTAGAATGAAATGTAGTCATTGTCACAGGAGGAAGGAGGTTCCCCGGTCCATGGAACCCAGATACAGCGTGAGCTTATCTACCCTGGTAGGTATTTTTGACCTGCAGAAGGTGTACACGCCCCCGGATTACGAACAGGTGAAGATCGTCACCCCGGACCTGAACCGGCCCGGCCTGCAGCTGGTGGGCTTTTTCAGTCACTTTGACAACGAGCGCATCCAGCTGATGGGCACCGTGGAGTGCATGTATCTCAAGACTCTGCCTTCCCAGGAGCGGCGGAAGATTTTCGCCGAGCTGATGAAGCGGGGCATCCCCGCCCTGATCCTCTGCCACAGTACGCAGGTTTTCCCCGAGTGCCTGGAGATGTCCGAAAAATACGGCGTGACCGTCCTCTCCACCGACATCGATACCTCCGTCTTCGAGGCGGAGCTCATCACCACCCTGAACATCTATCTGGGCCCCCGGATCACCCGTCACGGCACCATGCTGGAGGTCTACGGCGAGGGGATCCTCATCACCGGAGAGAGCGGCGTGGGAAAGAGCGAAACGGCCATCGAGCTGGTGAAGCGGGGCCACCGCCTCATCGCGGACGACGCGGTGGAGATCATGAAGGTCTCCTACCGCACCCTGTTCGCCCAGTCGCCCCCCCTCATCCAGCACTATATCGAGCTCCGGGGCATCGGCGTGGTGGACGTGATGCGCCTGTTCGGCATGGGCGCCATCAAGAGCCGCCAGGAGCTGGACCTCATCATCAATATCGAGACCTGGCAGGACGGCATGATGTATGACCGGCTGGGGCTGGAGAACCAATATACCACCCTGCTGGGGGTGCAGGTGCCCATCATGAAGATCCCGGTCAAGCCGGGGCGGAACCTGGCCGTCATCATCGAGGTGGCCGCCATGAACAACCGGCAGAAGAAGCTGGGTTACAACAGCGCCCAGGAATTCACGGAGCGCATCAACCGGCACTTCGCCGAGAGCATGAAGGAGGGCGGCAATGGCTGAAGCCCTGCTGCGGGAGCTGCGCCGGGTCCTCCCGGCGCTGGAAGCGCGGGAAGGGGAGCCCCTGCGAAACTACACCTCCTTCGGCATCGGCGGCCCGGCGGAGCTGCTGCTGCTCCCCTCTTCGGGGGAGGAGCTGGCTTCCCTCTGCGCGCTGCTGCGCAGCCTGGGGGTGAAGCCTCTGCTGCTGGGCAACGGCTCCAATGTGCTGGCCCCCGACGAGGGGGTGAAGGGGGCCGTGATCGTCACCCGGCGGGCGCAGGAGACGGCGCGGCAGGGAGAAAAGCTCGTCGCCGCCTGCGGCGCAGGCCTGACGAAGCTGGCTTCTTTCGCCGCGGAGGAGGGGCTGACGGGCCTGGAATTTGCCTACGGCATCCCCGGCACCCTGGGGGGCGCTCTCATCATGAACGCCGGGGCCTACGGCGGGGAGATGAAGGACGTGACGGCCGCCGTGACCTATCTGGACGGGGAACTGCGGCAGCGCACAGCCGCGGGGGAGGCGCTGGATTTCCGCTACCGGCACAGCCGCTTCGGGCCGGAGGACGTGATCCTGCGGGCGGAGCTGCAGCTGCGGGCCGGAGACCGGGAGGCAATCAGGGCCCGCTGCCGGGAGCTGACGGAGAAGCGGAAGGCCTCCCAGCCCCTGGAGTGGCCCAGCGCGGGCAGCGCTTTCAAGCGGCCCAGGGATGGCTACGCCGCCGCCCTGATCGATCAGGCGGGCCTGAAGGGCTACGCCGTGGGCGGCGCACAGGTGAGCGAAAAGCACGCGGGCTTCGTGGTGAACCGGGGCGGAGCCACGGCGTCGGACGTGAAAAAACTATTGGAGGATGTACAGAAGACGGTCCTTGACCGGAGCGGCGTCCTCCTGGAACCGGAGATCAAGATACTATGAAGGAATTCGTGCTGATCACGGGGCTCAGCGGCGCGGGCAAGAGCCAGGCGGCGGGCATCCTGGAGGACATGGGCTTTTTCTGCGTGGACAATCTGCCCCCGGAGCTGCTGGACGGCTTCATGGAGCTGGTCATGGCGGCGGAGGGGAAGTATGACCGGGTGGCCCTTGTGAGCGACATCCGGGGCCGCCGGGATATCGGCGGCCTGGCGGAGCATATCCGCCAGCTGCGCCAGACGAGGCCCCTGCAGGTGCTGTTCCTGGAGGCCTCGGAGCAGGTCATCGTCAACCGCTACAAGGAGACCCGGCACCGCCACCCCCTGGACCCCCGGGGCGGCGACCTCAGCGGTGCGATCCGGAAGGAAATGGCGGCCCTGGCCCCCCTGCGGGAGCTGGCGGACCACGTGGTGGATACCTCCGGCCTCAATTGGGCCAGCCTGAAAATGAAGCTCAGCTCCTTTTTCCCCGCGGAGGATACGGACAGCGTTTTCCTCCATGTCTGCTCCTTCGGCTTCAAAAACGGCATCCCCGCCGGGGCGGACCTGGTGATGGACGTGCGCTTCCTGCCCAACCCCTTCTATGTGGAGGAGCTGAAAAACCAGACGGGGCTGGACGCGCCGGTGCGGGACTATGTCTGCGCTTCCCCGGCCACGGGGGAGTTCCTGGAGAAGCTGATGGATATGCTCACCTTCCTGCTGCCGAAATACCGGGCGGAGGGAAAGACCGGCCTGCTGCTGGCCATCGGCTGCACCGGGGGGCGGCACCGCAGCGTGGTCGTCGCCGAGCTTTTGACGGAGCAGCTCCGGGCGTTGGGCTGCCCGGCGGACTGCGTCCACAGGGAACTGAGGTGAACCATGTCCTTTGCGTCCGAGACAAAGACGGAGCTGTGCCGGGCGAGCCTGGCGAAAGCCTGCTGCGTCCGCGCAGAGCTCTACGGCATCCTCCTGTTCTGCAACAGCTTCACTTCCTCCGGCGTCCGCATCCTGACGGAGCACCGGGCTTTCCTGCAGCGGACGGAAAAGCTGCTGAAAAAGGCCGCCGCCCTGACCCCGGACGAGCGGCATGACGAGGAGCGGGGGAAGCTGAGCCTGAGCATCCGGGACCCGGAGAAGCTGCGCCGGCTGTGCGAGCTTTTCGGCTGCGAGCTGGAGCGCAATCCCGCCCACCATGTGAACCTGGGCGTGCTGGAGGAGGACTGCTGCCGCGCCTCCTTCCTGCGGGGGGCGTTCCTGGCGGGGGGCAGCATGGTGAATCCCTCCAAGAGCTACCATCTGGAGCTCATCACCAGCCACTACAGCGTCTCCCGCGAGGTGGCAGCCATGCTGCGGGAGATGGAATTCCGCCCCGGCAGCCTCCGCCGGAGCGGGAATTATGTCCTCTATTTCAAGCACAGCGAGGCCATCGAGGACCTGCTGACCCTCCTGGGGGCCCCCATGGCGGCCCTGGCGCTGATGAACGCCAAGGTGGAGAAGGAGGTGCTCAACGGCGTCAACCGCCGCCTCAACTGCGACGAGGCCAACCTGGACAAGACGGTGAACGCCGCCCTGAGCCAGCTGGCTGCCATCCGCCGCCTGGAGGAACGGGGGGAGCTGGCCGCTCTCAGTCCCAAGCTTCGGGAAGCGGCGAAGCTGCGTTCGGAGCACCCGGAGCTGAACCTGAGCCAGCTGGGAGCTCTGGCGGTCCCACCCGTCACCAAATCCACCCTGAACTACCGCCTGAAAAAGATCATGGAGATCGCGGGAACGGAGAACGGATAAGAAACGCGGCTTCTTTTTGGCGTCCGCCGCCTCATTGGGAATAAGAGGGTGAAACTCTGCGGGAGCCGCGGAAGAAACACGGGAGGAATGCTATGAAACGGATCATCAGCCTGGCTCTGACCCTGGTCCTCTGTCTGTCCCTGCTGGCCCTGCCCGCGCAGTCGGCCGGGGATGCGGACAGCGTCTTTTCTTCTCAGCTGACGGAGCTTTCCCGGCAGATCTACGAGGGTCTGACCACCCCGGAGGCGATGCAGGCATACCGCACGGGGGACAGCATCAAATTCAGCTTTGAGGGCTCCTTTTACGACATGGCCGACGCGCTCCTGGAAGCCATTGGGCCTGCCTTTGCTGCGGTAATGATGGAACATACGGAGATTTTCTGGGTGTCAAGCTATACCGTTAGCGCCGGGGGCCGCAATGCGGTAAGCTTGTCGGTGACCCCTGTTTTCTGGGAAACCTGGGGAGCGGGAGGCCGCAGCATTGCCGAGGATGAAGCCGTACTGCATGCGGCGGTGGAGAAGCTGGCGGCGGAAGCCGCGGCGCAGGGCGGCGTTTACGAGCAGCTGCTCTATGTCCATGACTGGCTGACCACCCACAATGTATACAACTTTCCTGCCGCTGATTACGACGTTGACGAAATGGAAGCGAACTGTCTGCCCTGGACGCCGCTGAGCGCGCTGACCGACCTGGATAAGCCCGTCTGCGAGGGCTACGCATCTGCCTTCAAGCTCGTCTGCGATGAACTGGGCATCCCCTGCATCAAGGTCTGCGGAGAGGCCTGGGGACCTCATGCATGGAACCAGGTCCAGCTGGACGGAAAATGGTATGCAGTGGACGTTACCTTCGACGATCCCACCATGGGAGACGATACCAAAGTCATCTCCGGCATCGAAGCGCATGATTACTTCCTGATCGGCGCGGACAGCTGCCCGCCCTATATGCCTCCGTTTTCCGAAACGCACATTCCCGACGCTGTCTCTGATTTCGGCGCGGAATTCGACTATCCGCCGCTGTCTTCCCAGGCATATGACCCCGGAGAGGGCGCGACCCTGCCGGGCCCCGCGCCGGAACAGCCGTCAAAGCCGGCTCCCGGTCCGCAGCCCGGGCTTGCAAACTTCCAAAAAACAAAGGAATATACCGATGGGATGTTTACCGACGTTGCCGCCTCCGCCTGGTATGCGGAGAACGTGCGCACCGCCTATGAGCTGGGACTGATGGTTGGCTCAGGCGGCGGCTTCCATCCCTCCGGAAACCTGACGGTCACCGAAGCGCTGGTCCTTGCCTGCCGCCTCCACAGCATCTATTATGCCGACGGCGAGAGTTTTGTCCAGGGCACCCCCTGGTATCTTGTCTATATGGACTACGCGGACAGGCACGACATATCCCTGCCGAGCGGCTGTGACCTGAACGCTCCCGCGACGCGGCTGGAGTTTGCCGAGATCCTCAGCGCAGCGCTCCCGGAGGAGGCGCTGCAGAAAATCAATTCCGTGCCCGACGGCTCCATTCCCGACGTGGCGGACGATCCGGCCGTCTATCGGCTGTACCGGGCCGGCATTTTGACCGGCAGCGATGAATCCGGCGCCTTCGAGCCGGACAAGAGCATCCAGCGCAGCGCAGTCGCCGCGATCGTGACAAGGATGGCTGTGCCGGAGCTGCGGCGGCAGATTTCGCCCCTGCCGGCGACCCCGGAAGAAACGCCGCCGGAAACGGTCTTCGATTTCATCGTTTCCTATCTGGCGGAAACGGGGGAGGAAATGGCGGACGGCCATTACTGCCGCCTTCGCGAGGATGACGCCTATTTCATCACCCTGGGCTATGAGCGCACGGACGACCTGCTGAGCCTCAACTGCGCTTACTCCGATGAGGAGAGCGGCCTCACGGCTTTCAGCTCTCTGGAGATCGACCGCGCCATGTCCCAGCCCTACGGCGGCGCGATCATGATCTTCCCGGGCACGGATGACGAGGAGAGCGTCGCCCTCGCCTCCATCGACGCGGCGGAATTCTCCTTCGATCCGAAGGACCCCGTCCCCTTCGATCTTTGCTGGGGCATGGACGAGAAATCTGCGGCGACCTTCGAGAGCCTGTTCACCGCCGACATCTGCGTCGCTCTGGAGGACCTGCAGACAAACATCCTGGGCCCCGGCGGCCATTCGCTGGCGGAGCTTGGCTTTGCCCGTTATGCGGGCTGAGCCCGCGCCGGGCTTTGCCTGCTGAAAAACGAAAGACATGCAGGGCCGCTCCCGCCAAATGCGGGGACGGCCCTGCTTTCAAACGAAAAAAGAAGCGCCGGCCAAGTCCTTTTCGGACCGGGCCGGCGCTTTGATGCAGGCTCGCTCAGGATTCCCTGCCTGGATTTGGTTCATACCCCGACGCCGTTGAAATGGCGCATGACGATCGCGGCGTCAGGGCGCGTGCCTGTGCCTTGTCTTATGACTCGGCGGCAGCGTAGATTCGATACAAAAAAGTCACCACTGCGGCACGGGGGCAGTCTTCCTTGGAGCTGATCTCCAGACCGGTGTCCGCGGTCAGACCGGCCTCGATCGCCCAGTTGGCGGATTCCGCACCCCAGCCGTCCGCGCCGATGCCCATCGCCCTGTAGAGGAACGTGATGATGTGGGCGCTGGAGCAGGTCTGCTTGGGGGAAAACGCCGTCTCGCTGGTGCCCTTGGTAATGCCCTGTTCCACAGCCCAAAGGACGGCCTTGTAGAAATAGTCGCTCTCCTTCACGTCCGCAAAGGGGTTTTCGCTGCTGGCCGGCTCCGGCTTTCCGGCGGCCCGCCAGAGGAAGGTGACCACCTGGCCGCGGGTGCAGCTGCCCTCCGGGCTGAAGGTCGTGTCGCCAGTGCCGGTGGTGACGCCCGTCACATAGGCCCAGGTCACCGCGTCGGCATAGTAGCTGTCCTCCGGCACATCGGTAAAGGGGACCGCATCCGCCGGGGCTTCCGCAGATTCCCTGCCGGCGTCTTCGCCCTTGGAGGGGAGGACATAGTTATCGTCCATGGCCTTGAGCCAGGAAATGTAAAGGTCGGGGAAGTGAGCGGGGAGCAGATAGGGGAGCCGTTCGGTGAAGTTCAGCACATTCACCGCATCCCGAAGGATACTGTAGTCCTCCTGGGGAGCAAAGAGGAACGCGGTGATGACCGCGCGGATGGCGGCGGGGTTCGACGTCAGCAGCTCTCCGTAAGCGTCGCCCTCCGCCGGGATCAGGCGCAGGAAGTCCGCCAGGGCTTTGTCGGCGGAGGCCGTGAGGGACATGGGAGCGCCGGTTTCATCCTTTTCCAGCAGCCCGTCCAGGACCAGCTCCCGGATCATCGTCTCGAAGGACACGGGCGCGGAGGGAGCGGCGGCGGAATCTGTGAGCAGCGCATTGAGGGCCGTCTGCCCGGTCAGCTGCTTCCGGTAGCTGAGGCCGAGCAGCTGCCGGATCGACGCGCGGAAGGAGGCTGCATCCTTCTCCCCGGAGCCCATGGCGCAGCCGGTGACCAGGTCGATCAGGGCAGTCTTCATGCCCTCCGGTGTGGCGTCGTAGGTCTTCTGGGTGATACCGGAGATCAGGGTGCGCAAAAGGGCCGCGTCTTCCGCCGTCATGGACTCCGCCATGGGGGCGAGGAGGCCCTGGGTGAACAGAAGGTGCTTCGGGTTCACCAGGAAGCGGGCGATGAGCTCGATCAGGTCATCCAGCGTCGCGGGCTGGATCTCCTGCGCCAGCGCCAGCAGGTCCTGCCAGAACGGCACATATTCCGCAGGCAGCATCGCTTCGACGGTCTTGGACTGCGCCTGGGCCAGCTGGAAGACGCTGTCGAGCACATCCTTCAAAAGCTGCTGCGCCGTGTAATTTGCCTTGTCTTCGACCTTCAGGCCGAGGAAGTCCATCAGCTCGAACACCACCGCCGCAAGGCCCGCCTCGTCGGAAAGGGCGGGGTCCAGCTTGCGCTGCTGCTCCAGGGCATAAGCCAGGTAGTTCAAAAGGAGCGCTTTTTCCAGCGTTTCAGGCTCCGTCTGGGCGAGCGCGTGGGCAAACCCGGCTCCGTTGGTGCTCAGCAGGACCGTCAGAGCGCCCAGCACGTCGGCATATCCCTGGCGGACATAGGCTTCTCTGGTGGGGGCCAGGGAGGCCAAGGCGTTCAGGTGCTGCGTGATCATGTCGTCCGTGGAAAGCTTTTCTTCCGTTTCGATCAGGCCCTGCTGCCGGAGATCCGGCGCTTTCAGGGGGAGAGGCGTGGAGTATCCGCCGTTCGCTGCGAACATCCCGGCCGCTTCCTCGCTGAGGAGCCCGAGCCAGGCGCGCATATCCTCCCCGCCGAACTCCACATCCACGGTCGTGCCGTAGCGGGTGAAGCCCCAGAGAGCGGGGGGCAGCTTGGCGAAGTAGTCGCCGGAGGCGATATAGTTGTGGATGCCGCCGTAACGCCCATCGTCGGGCTGGATCACGTCGCCGGCGTCCGCGCCGCCATAGGCATAGGCGGGCACGTCGGTGTCGGGGGTCCCGGCGGCGGCTCCCGCCACGCAGAGGACTTCGGCCCTGGTCACACCGCCGGTGACGCCCATGGGCGTGGCAAAGGTATAGACGAAGACGTCCTCCGGGGCGATGGAAACGCTGCCGCCGAAATAGCCGCTGTCCCCCGCCAGGAAGCCGCCCACCAGGTTGATGACCGCCGCGCCCCGGCTGAAGCCCGTGGCCCAGATCTTCACCCTGCCGGTGACGCCTTCGGTTTCGATATACGACTTCAGGAAGCGCAGGATCTCATCCCGCGCGGCCTGGAAGCCCTGATGGAAGCCGCTGCCGCCCACGTGGAGGTTGCCGGCCCATTCGGTCCCGTAGTCCGTGCTTCTGGGGATGATCGCCAGGAGGGTCGCGCCGTCCGCGAGGGTCTTGCTGCCGATGATGCAGCCCATGGAATCCGCCAGCTTGATGTCGTCGGCATAGTAGGCGTTCATGCGGATGCCGGCAAAGCCGAGCGCCTCCAACAGCTCGCCGATATCGGCGGCGACGGAGGTCATGGCGGAGAGGGTCGCCAGGTGGCTGTTCGCCGCGGCGGAAGTCTCCAGGAACCATGCGTCCGAATAGTAGCAGGTGTCGTCGGTTTTCCCGCCCCTGCCGTACAGCGAGCCGACGGTGACCTCGGCGGAGATCACGCCCTCCTCGTCCCCGGCAGCCAGGGCGGCGGCGGGGAGCAGCCCTGCCAGCAGCAGAACTGCCAGGAGCAGGCTGAGCCCCCGCGCGAATCTTGATTTCATAGGAATCCCTCCTTCTTGATTTGCGGTATTACTTCCCCAACAGGGCTTGCTTTTTTTCGATCAGCGTCAGGATCAGCTCCAGGGTGCCGTCGAAGCCCAGGTAGTCCGTGTTGAGGCAGAAATCATAGTTTTCCGGGTCGTCCCAGGTAAGGCCGGTGAAGGCCTCGTAGTAATAAGCCCGCCGCCGGTTGGTCTCCTTCACCAGCTTTTCCGCCTCGGCGGTGCTCCTGATGCCGTATTTGGCCGCAATGCGCCCGGCACAGGCGTCCAGACCGGCGCTGACGAAGATGCGCAGGGCGTCGGGCCTGGCGCGCAGGATATAGCTGGAGCAGCGGCCGAAGAAGATGCCGTTGCCGCTTTCGGATGCCTTGAGGACCGCCGAGGTCTGGGAAGCGCGCAGACTGTCGACGTCCGCCTTGTCCCGCACGGCGGGGATGCCCTCCCGGTTGTTCATGGAAGTGGTGTCCATAAAGGCGGCCAGCAGGCCGGACTGATAATTCTCCTTTTTGGGGATGTCCTCGTCCCGGGCGATGGGCAGCACGTCCAGCTCCAGGGAGAGCACGGCGCTGCCGTAGGGCCGATCCTCCGGGTGACCCTCGTCCTCGTCGTAAAAAGCCAGGGTGGCCTGGCGCAGGTCCACGCCGGAATCCGCCACCGCCTGCCGGATCAGTTCGTCGTCATGCACCGGCCAGCCCGTTTTCTCGGACAATGCCCAGCCCAGCTCGTTGCCGCCGGAGCCATAGAGTCCGTTGATGGAAATCAGCATGATCGTACCTCCATAGTCATTTCAATTCCAACACAGCCCCTCACAGCCTCGCAGAGTTCGCATCCGCAGATGCGAATAAATTCGGAATCATTTTGGGGCGGAATTCATTTCCACCCCAAAATACTTTTTGCGGAGCGGACTGTGGGCCCCGAAGGGGCCTGCGGGGAGCGGAGCGTAATCCATCTCAAATCACAACCCAGCGAAGCGGTTGTGATTTGATTTTTTAAAATCCGAACAGATGGAACCAGGTGGGGAAGCCGAAGGCCACGATGACGATCATCAGCAGCGTGGGCACCAGGCCGCCCTTGAACAGGTCGCTGGCGGAATAGTAGCCCGCGCCGTGGGTGTAGAGGTAGATGGGCTCGGTGTACAGCAGGGTGATGGTGGCCCCCGCCCAGAACACGGGGATCATGGCCAGGGCCAGGGTGTACTGGCTGCCCACGATCTGAGCGATGCCGATCATGATGGGCACGAAGATGGCCGCCACGGAGGGAGCCGTGGGGATGAGCACACGGAGGTAGCACACCACGAAGCCCACGATGAGCATGACGGCGTAGATGCCCATGCCGCCCAGGCCGGAGAAGAACTTGTCGGCGATCCAGGTCATGGCTCCGGTGGAGTTGACGCAGCCCATGGTGACCGCCACGGAGCCCACCATCATCAGCAGGTTCCAGTCGGCCTCACGGACATAGGACTTCCAGTCCATCAGGTCGATGCCCGGCATGAACATGAGGAAGAAGGCGCAGCCCGCCACGACGGTGGTGTTCAGGGCCTTCACCCAGGTGCCCGCGAACCAGAGCAGGATGGTGACGATGATGATGATAATGGCCTTCTTTTCCTTGCCCTCCATGGGTCCCAGCTTGTCCTTTTCCGCGAAGACGGCCTGCTGGGCCTCCATGGGCATGGCCTCGGGCTTGAAGATGACGATCAGGGAAATGCTCACCAGCAGGCACATGATGAGGGCGAAGGGGAGGCACATCACAAACCACTGGAGGAAGCTTACGTCCACCCCCTGGGCCTGCAGCAGGCTCTGGGCGATGAGGTTGCCGGGGCTGCCGGCGGGGGAGATGAAGCCGCCGTTGCCGCAGGCGAAGGGCAGACCGATCATGAGGCACTTGCCCAGGCGGCTTTCTCCGGGCTTCAGGCCCGCGGATTTCAGGAACATGAAGATGATGCCGTAGAACATGATGAGGGTGCCGAAGTTGCTCAGGAAGCCGCTCATCAGCGTGGCGATGAAGAGGAAGCCGAAGACCAGGGTCTTGGGATTGCCCTTGCTCACCTTGGTGATCCAGGCGGAAATGCGCATGGGGATGGTGGTGTTGGAGAGGGCCCCCGTGACGCCGAAGCAGAAGAACACGAAGAAGAAGCTGGTGCCGCCGAAATCGGCGAAGATCTGGTTCAGCGTCGTGATATTGAAGTAGGGCAGCAGCACCATGAGGGTCAGGCAGCTGACCGCCAGGGGGGCCACCTGGCACACAAAGAGGACGATGGCCGCCAGGAACACGCCGATGGAGGCCATGCCCGGCTCCGTCAGTCCCTCGAAGGGCGGGATCAGGGTAAAGAGCGCGATCAGCACGACGGCTACGAGAAAGCCGACAATGCGCTTCGTGGCGACCTTGGGCGCCGCGCCGGATTCCGACTTGATTTTCTTCATAATGATACACCTCCGGAAATGATGGAGAGCCGCGCGAACTCTGCGCGGGCAGCCGCTCCGCTCCGCGGCGGGGACGGAGGGGTCTTTGGACCGGAACGGTCAGCCCTTCACATCCAGCTCCTTGGGCAGGAGGAAGACGCCGATCATCCAGGGAATGGCGAAGACGCCGAGAATGAGGAAGAAAACGGCCCGGCTGCCGTTTGCGATGGTGGAGGCGACATAGGCCGGCAGCAGCTTTGCCCCCAGCAGGTCCAGGGTGGAAATGAGGCCGCCGGCGGTGCCGGCCAGGGCGGGTCCCACTCCGGGCAGGCGCACGGAGAGGGAGAGGCACTGGGCCATGCCGCTGCCGAAGGTATAGCCGGTGATCACCAGGCCCACATAGAGCCAGACGCCCGGCAGCTGCCAGGCAAAGCAGCAGCCCAGCCCGGCCACCAGGCCGCAGAGGATCAGTACCAGGCGGAATTTGCCGGTTTTCAGGGAGATGGTGGGGGTGAGGAGGCTGCCCAGCAGGTTGCCCACCATGAGGAAGGCCCCCGCCAAGCCCGCAGTCCCTTCCGTGAAGCCCCGCTCCGCCACCAGGGCGGTGGGGATGCTGGAGCCCATGCCGGTCATGCAGCCGTTGACGAAGAAGATGACGCCGCCCACCAGCCAGACATAGCGGTTGCGCAGCACCTTGCCAACCGCCTTGCCCAGGGGCAGCTGCTGGCTGTCCGCCGCCTTTTTCGCGGGGCGCAGGTTGGGCATCACCGTCAGCCACAGCACCAGCACCAGGGAGGCCAGGCAGGCCGCCAGCAGGAAGGCCCGGCTGATGCCCAGGGAGGTGGTGGTCGCCATGCCCAGCACCATGCCGGTGGTGGTGATGGTGAGCACCAGGCCCATGACGACGCTGATCTTCTCCGGCTTGAAGAAATTGGAGAGGATCTTCGCGCCGTTGGCGGAGATAAAGGCCGCCGAGAAGCCCATCATGACCATGGCGGCATACATCATGCCATAGCCGGAGGAGAGCCAGCGGACCCATGCCCCGATGGCGGTGAGGGCCATGGAGACGGCCAGCACGGGCTTATAGCCCAGGCGGTCCACCATCATGCCGCTGATGAAGCCGAGGAAGATGGCCGGCAGCATGGGGGCGGTGAAAAAGGATTGGAACTGCGTGTCGCTGAGGCCGAAGCGCTGGATGATCTGGGGCCCCAGGGGGGATATCTGATACTGGGCGTAGTTGGGGGCCGCATAGGCCAGAGCGAAGACCAGCAGGCAGATAATCGGATTGCACTTCTTCTCACGGTCGTTGAGGGTAGCCACGTCAGGACGCCTCCTATAGTTTCATACGCGGGGGAAAATACGGCGGGGCAGCGCCGCGTAAGGCTGAAAGCGGCGCCGCCCCGAAATTGCTTATTCCTTCTCCAGGGCGATGTCGCCCAGGTTCACGCACTCGCGGGTGCGCAGGCCGGTGAAGACCTTGGTCTTGTAGCCCTTGGCCTCCACATACACGTCGAAGACGCCCACGGCCAGGTCCTTGAACCAGAAATCGCCGTATTCGTCCGTGTGGGTCATGTAGAGCTTGCCGCCGTTGATGGCCCGGACCCTGGCCCCGATGAGGACTTCCTTCTCCACGGGATCGTACACCGTTCCGGCGATGAACTTGCCGGGGATGTTGCGGTAGTACACCTGGGGCGCGCAGCCGGTCTCCGGCTTCAGCACCGTCGCGCCCTCGATCAGGTCCTGCATCGCCGGGTCGTCCGTGTCGCCGAACTGGAGGGCGCCGGTGGCGCACATTTCCACGCAGCGGGGCAGCTTGTAGCCGTTGTCCAGCAGGTGGGCGCAGCCGGTGCACTTCTGGGGGATGTCCAGCTCCGCATTCCAGTACACCGCGCCGTAGGGGCAGGCCGTCGCCAGCTCCTTATGGCCCTTGGCCTTCACCGGGTCGATGATGATGAGGCCGTCTTCCCGCCGGTAGACGTCGCCGTCTTTGGCGATGGCCAGCAGCGCGCATTTCTCGCAGTGGTTGCACATTTCGGGAACGTAGTGCACCGCCACCTTGGGAGCGGAGCCGTTCACATAGTCCTTGACCTTGACCCAAAACTGCCCGATGTCGGGCTGGGGAGCGGCGATGGGGGTGAAATCGTTGCCGCAGTGCTCATCCTTGCAGGCCAGCTGACAGCAGTAGCAGCCGCTGCACCTGGCGATATCGAAAACGAATGCCTTTCTGCCCATGCTCAAGCCTCCTTCTTCTCGTCGATCATCCAGCCGTCGAGGCAGACGCCGCAGGCCTCGTCCACCTTGCGGGCGAAGGCTTCGGGATACTGCTTCTTCCAGCCCTCCATCTCCTCGTCGGTGACGGCGGCCACTTCCACCAAAAAGCCGCTGACCACCATGCCGGTGGCATTCTTGGAGGTGATGGCGTGGGGGGTAATGAGGTTGATGGCGCCGCCCCGGTCCAGCTTCTCCGCGTCGATGGGGTCGAAGCGGGAACCGTGGTCCACATAGACCACGCCGTCCACCACGCGGGGGGTGACGTAGGCCGCGCAGAGCACCGTGCCCCGCTCGTTGAAGATCTTCACGATGTCGCCGTGCTTGATGCCCCTGGCCTCGGCGGTCTTGGGGCTGAGCCAGGCGGGCTCATATTGATACCCGTCCTTGGCGCGAATCTTCATGGTCTCCACTTCCCGGTTCCAGGTGATGTCGTCCAGGTTGGCGTGGAAGCGCCAGCGGCCGTGGTTGGACATGCACAGCAGGGGGTAATTCTTGGCCCGGGGACTGCTGAGCCGCTCGTCATGGAGCTCGCTGGACTCCACCCACTTGGGATAGGGCGGGCGCTCGGGATCGTCGGGGAAGTTCTCCTTGATGCCGGTGGAGGTGAACTCCAGCTTGCCGGTGGGCGTGGAGAGAGGATGGTTCTCCGGGTCCTCGGCGAAGCGGCGCAGGCCCGGCGGATGGAGCTTGAAATCCTGGATGTCGGGATCGCAGGGGAGGATGAACATGTCGTATTTGTGGAATTCGTCGTCCACGTCCAGATCGTGGACGCTGCAGCCCTGCCAGAACAGCTCAATGACCCGCTCCTTGGGCTTGTCGCCGTTGGTGTAGGCGTTGAAAATCTCGGGGCTGATCTTCCGCGCCACCTCGGCCACGCAGTCGAAGTCGTCCAGGCTCTCGCCCACGGGAGGACAGGCGGGCCGCTCGCGGAAGACGGTGCACATGACGCCGCCGCCCTTGTCGTCGGAGATATCGTCCATCTCGAATTTCGTCTGCACCGGAAGCACGATGTCCGCCAGCAGGCAGTCGTTCTCCAGCCAGGGTTGCTGGGCGATGATGAATTCGATCTCCTCGCTGCGCACGGCCTTGACGAAATTGAAGCCGTCGTTCCAGCAGGTCACCATGCAGGGCGCGTCGGTCCAGATGGCATGGATGCGGGAGCAGCCCTCCACGGGGAAAACATGCTCCTCCCACTGCTCAGAGGCGGGGCCGCAGAAGGAATAAAGGCCGTACCAGGAGATCTGATCCTTCAGGATGGCGTCGTGCACCAGGCACTTGGGCACGCTCTGCATGGGGGGATTCTCCGTGGTCTTGCAGATCTCCGCCAGCTCCTCAATGGCGGCGGCGCTTTCGCTCAGGCGGTAGCGCCCCTCCTCTTTGCCCTTGGCGAAGAAGGCGGCGGCGTTGGAGCCGGCGGCGGCCTTCTCCTTATTCTCCTTGGCCTCCTGGTCCTCGGGCTTGTATTCCTTTCCGGCGATGAGAGCAGCCTGCTTCGCCAGGGCTTCCTGACGCTCCTTTTCTTTGACGCGGCCCAGAAGGCCGGTGGCGTTCAGGTCCTTCTGGCTGCCCGCGGGGCGCACGATCTCGCAGCGGTGGGGCAGATCGATGGCCTTCTTGCCCTGGTGGGGCATGGGGAAGGTGTCGGTGTGCAGGTTCCATTCGATCCACTTGGCCTGGTGCCGGCCGGGCTTGCCCAGGCCTTGCATGCTCAGGCAGATGCTCTGGAGGCGGGCGGGCTCGGTGGAGTAGGCGCCGCGGATGCCGGGGCCGCCGTTGCCGATGGTGACGGAAGTCACCTTATGAGCCCAGTCCCGTGCCAGGGCCTTGATGGTCCATTCGGGGACGCCGGTCTTTTCGCTGGCCCAGGCAGGGGTCTTGGGCTCCCCGTCGGCCTTGCCCAGCACATAGTCAAAGAATTCCTCATAGCCCACGGCGTGGGTCTTCACGTATTCCTTGTCGTAGAGCCCTTCCTTCAGCCAGAGGTAGATGATGCCCAGGTAGAGGGCGGCGTCGGTGTTGGGCTGGATGGGGATCCACTTGTCGGCCAGGTAGCAGCCGGAGAAGTTCAGCGCCGGGTCGATGTGCACGAACTTGATGCCCAGGGAGTGGATCCACTGGCTCAGGCGGGAGGCCATGTAGCCGTCGAAGCCCACAGCGGTGACCTCCGGGTCGCCGGCCCAGAAGAGCAGCAGCTCGGCGTTCTTGGCGATGTCGGGCCAGAGGTTGCCAGAGGGCTGCATCTCGCCCACGGGCTCGCCGCCCCAGACGTTCTTGGAGCCCCAGGAGTAGCCCTCCCAGGAGTCCTGGTTGCGCATCTGCACGGTGTAGCCGCCCAGGAGGCTGAGCAACCGGTTCATGCAGCCGTGGCTGGGGGCGATGTGCTTGCCCTCGCCGTGCATATCGGCCTCCGCCAGCACGGCGGACATGCCGTATTTGTCGCGGATGCGCAGCAGCTCCTTGGCGATGATGTCGGTGGCCTCATCCCAGGAAATGCGCACGTAGCGACTCTTGCCCCGGTTTTGTGGGTTGCGCTCGCCGTTGGGGTCCCAGTCCACCCGCTTGAGGGGATAGCGGACCCGGTTGTTGGAGTAGACCCGCTTCTTGTAGGTGAGGTAGTAGCTGGCGGGCAGGCTGTGGCGGGGCGGCTCGAAGCTGGAGCCCCTCGCCTCGATCTTCCAGGGGTTCTTGCTCTCCCAATCGTGGTTCTCGTCGTAGTAGAAGGGGCGGATGCGGGTGATCTTTCCGTCCTTGTCCGATTCGACCACGGTGGGCAGACCGGCGCTGGGGCCCATCAGGCTCGCCGCCTTCAAAACCCGTTTGTCGGCCTTGATGTCCACTTTGGTGTTGGGCATGGTGCGTGTGTTCCTCCTTTTTTCCTGAATGTCGCCGGGGGTGGGTGCGTATTGTGATTTTATGTATTCCGACAGGGGCGCATAGTTACCGATTTATTTTACATCCATTGCGGGGTGATTGCAATGGATTTTTTGCTTCCCGCGGTCCTGTTTGCAAACAGATTTCTTCGCATTGACAATCTGCCCGTCTGTGGGGTACATTGATTATAAAAATACATATGAGGTGACGATATGGCGCTGAACCGTTTCCCCCACATCTACCGGCCCATCCAGGTGGGCAGCATGACCATGCGTAATCGCATTCAGTTTTCCCCCATCGTCTCCAACCACGCCGGGGTGGAGGACGGGCGGGTGGGCCATGAGCTGCTGGAATTCGTCAGCACCCAGGCCCAGACGGGCTGCGGCCTGGTGACCATCGGCTCCACTCCCGTGAACTTCCGGGAGGGGCGGGACTTCTATTCCTGTCTGTCCGCCACCAGCGATCAGGATGTGCCCGGCCTGGGCCTCCTGGCGGATGAGGTGCACCGCTGGGACTGCAATCTCTCCGCCGAGCTGATCCACGCGGGCCAGTGGGCCGCCCTCAACGGCAAGGAGGCCTGGGTGCCCAGCGTGGTGGAGAAATACCACAAGGCTCCCCGGCGCTACCGGGAGATCGGAAGGCCGGAGATGCTCCAGGTCATCGAGGACTATATGGCCGCCGCCCGGCGGTGCATGGAGGCGGGCTTCGACATGGTCATGGCCCACTTCGCCCACGGCAACCTGGTCTCCGCTTTCCTCTCGACGCTGTGGAATCAGCGGGGAGACGCATACGGCGGCAGCGCGCAGAACCGCTGGCGCTTCCCTCTGGAGGTGCTGGAGGCGATCCATTCCGTCACGCAGGGAAAGATCCCCATCGAAATGCGGGTGGTGGGGGACGAGCGCATCCCCGGCGGCACGGACATCACCGAGCGCATCGCCTTTTTGAAGGAAGCCTCCCGCTGGGTGGATATGCTCTGCGTCTCCACCGGCACCCTCATGTACACCGACGGGGAGTGCTTCAGCTACAATATGCCCGGCTACTACACGGAAGCCGGCCTCAACGTGGCCCACGCCGCCGCCTTCAAGGAAGCGCTGGGGGACAAGGTGGCCGTCAGCGTGGTGGGGGGCGTCAGCACCCTGGAGCATGCGGAGGCCATCCTGGCGGAGGGCAAGGCGGATATCGTGGCCATGGCCAAGGCCCTCATGGCCGACGACCGGATGATCGTCAAGGGCGAGCGGGGGCAGGAGGCGGACATCGTCCCCTGCATGCGCTGCATGTACTGCCTGCGCAACGTGGGCGGGGCCCATCTTCGGGGCTGTGCCGTGAACCCCCGCCTGGGCTGGGAATACCGCTATCCCCGCTTCCTGCCCATGCGGAAAAAGAAAAAGGTCCTCATCGCCGGGGGCGGCCCCGGCGGCATGGAGGCGGCGCGCATCCTGGCCCAGCGGGGCCACGAGGTGATCCTTTGCGAGAAGACCTCCGCTTTGGGCGGGCGGCTGCCGGAGGCCTCCTCCCTCTGGCTCAAGGACGGCTTCCGCCGATACTTTGACTATGCCGTGCGGAAAACCCTCAGCTGCGGCGCGGAGGTGCGGCTGAACACCCCCGTCACCCCCGAGCTGGTGCTTCAGGAAAAGCCCGATACCCTGATCCTCGCCCTTGGCGCGAAGGAATTCCGGCCCCCCATCCCCGGCGCGGACGGCCCCAACGTGGTCAGCGTGGTGGACGTGGACCGGGGCAGGGTCTCCACGGGTCAAAAAGTGGTGGTCTGCGGCGGCGGCCTTTCCGGCGCGGAGTGCGCCATGGCCCTGGGCCGGGAGGGGAAGCAGGTCACGGTGGTGGACCTCCTGCCCGAGGAAGAACTGCATAAGAATATCAGCGAATTCAACCTCCCCATCCTCCTGAAGCGCCTCCGGGACAACCGGGTGGAGCTGCGGTACGAAACCGCCGTGAAGGAGATCGGCGAAAAGGGCGTCCTCGTCTCCCGCGGCGGAACAGAGGAATGGCTGGAGGCGGACACCGTGGTCGCCGCCTTCGGCATCCGGGCGGACAGGGCGGAGCTGGATTCCCTCCGGGACCTGGTGCCGGAGACCTATGTGATCGGCGACGCCCATAAGGTGGGCGTCATCGGGGACGCCACGAACGACGCCTGGCGCGTGTGTTTGCAGATAGACTGATTCGGAATCGAGCGGTAAAACATGTTCAAAAAACTGAAATCCAACCCCAAATACGGCCTCGTGATCCTGCTGATGCTCTTTCTGGGCATCGCCCTGCCGGATTTCGGCCAGTTCCAGGTGAGTTCCCTGGCGGACAAGCTGCGCGCCGCCATGGACCTGAGCCAGAGCCAGTACAGCACCATCGCCACCGCGCCTCTGCTGGCGGGCATCATCTTCGGTTTCCTCTCCGGGGTCCTCATGGACCGTTTCGGCATCAAGGTGGTCACCGCCTCCATCGTACTGACCGCCATCGGCCTGGTGATGCGCGTGCCCATGGGCTCCTTCGCCGTCCAGTATATCGCCGGCATCCTCATCGGCTGCGCCGCCACCTTCATCAACACCACCGCCCCCAAGATCATCGGCCAGTGGTTCCCGCGGGAGAAGACCACCCAGTATATGGGCATGGTGCTGGCGGTGGCCAACCTCTCCATGGCCCTGGGCATCGGCACCGCCGCCCTGTTCAGCAGCGTGACCGCCGCCTTCCGCTTCAGCGCCATCCTGGCGGTGGTGATCCTGGTTGTCTGGTGCCTCTTCATCACCGAAAAGAAGGGGCAAGGGATCGAGGCGGCGGAGACGGTCCCCGTAGGGGAGAGCATCAAGGCTGTGGTGAAGCACCGGGGCGTCTGGCTGGTGAGCCTGTTCTGCCTGGGCAGCGTGGCCGCCATCGGCTCCGTCAGCGTTTTCATGCCCCAGGCCCTCATCTCCCGCGGCATGACGGCGGTGCAGGCGGGCTGGTACAGTATGGCCGTCACCCTGGGCAACTGCGTGACGAATTTCGTCTCTCCCGCCATCATCCGCCGCTTCGGCACCTCGAAGAAGCGCCTGACGGTCATGGTCTGCCTCTACAGTCTGGGAGAGGTGGTTTTCGTGGCCTTCGGCTGGCGGGCCCCCGGCGTCCTGCTGCCGGTCTGCCTGTTCCTCTCCGGCTTCTGCGCCATGGGCTTCCTGGCCTTTTATCAGACGATCCCCCTCTCCCTCAAAGGCGTGGGCCAGCGCTACAGCGGCACCGCCACGGGCCTCATCATCACCGTGCAGCTGGCGGCCAGCGTGGTGCTGCCCAGCTATGTCATCGCCCCCATCGCCGGGGACGATTACCGGCTCATTTTCCTCATGCTGGGGGCCATCCCCCTGCTGCCGGCCGTTTTGTCTCCCTTCCTTCCGGTGAAGGACATGTTTAACAAGGAGGAATGATCCCATGAAGAAATGCGTGAAATCCATTCTGGCTCTGGTGCTGGCGCTGGCCCTGCTGGCAGCCCTGCCGGTCCTTGCCGCGACGGACGAAGCCGCCGCTGCCGCCGACGCCCTGAATGCCCTGGGCCTGTTCCGGGGGACCGGAGAGGGCTATGAGCTGGACCGGGCCCCCACCCGGGCCGAAGCCCTGGTGATGCTGACCCGTCTCCTGGGCCGGGAGGAAGAAGCTCTGGCCTTCGAGGGCGACTGCCCTCTGTCGGACGTGGCCGGGCGCTGGATGGCCCCCTATGTGGCCTGGGCTTATGCGCACGGCATCACCAAAGGCGTCAGCGACGCGGCCTTTGATCCGGATGGCATTGCCAGCGCAAACATGTACGCGACCTTTATGCTGCGCGCTCTGGAATATGCGGAAGATCTGGGGCATTTCCGCTATAAAACGGCGGTGTATGCCGCCGCCAGACTGGGCATCGCCCCCCAGGAGGGCTATGAAGAAGAGTTCACCCGCGGGGACGCCGTGCTTATGAGCTACAAAGCCCTGACTGCGCCCTGCGCCAGCGGCGAGGGAAGCCTGCTGTCTTTGCTCATCGGCAAGGGGGTCATTGACGCCGAGGCGGCGGCCGCTGCCGGACTGACCGTCGTACCTCCCGGAAACTGGCGGAGCTATACCGTCTGCTGCGCCGGGGACAGCCTCACCTTCGGCCTCCAGTGCGACGATCCCGACACCCAGTCCTATCCTGCCGTCATGGCCGGGCTGGTGGGCAGGGAGATCTACTTCAAAACGGAGAACTACGGGCGCAGCGGCGCGACCGTGGACCCCAAGGACGACTTCTTTTTTGCCAATCCCTATTCTTCGTCTCCCGAGTATGCCGATTCCGTGCAGACGGAAGCGGAGCTGGTGCTTCTGATGCTGGGCACCAACGACGCCTTCTGGTCCCCCAACCGGGACGTCTTTGAGGAGAATTTCACCGCCCTGCTGCAAAGCTATATCGATCTGCCCCAGGCCCCCCGGGTGATCGTGGTGCTGCCGCCCCACACCTTCTTTGAGATGATGGGCACCATCTATGACGATACGCTGGAGGAGCTGGTGGTCAAGGAGAAGGCCGTGGCGGAGACCCTGGGCCTTCCGGTCATTGACGCCCGCAGCTTCAATGAGGGCAGACCGGAGCTGTTTGTGGATCAGATCCACTTCACCGTGGAGGGCTACGCCCTCCTGGCGGAGACCATCTGCACCCAGCTCTGCGCCATCCTGCAGGACTGAGGCATTCGGCGCGAACGGAAGGCAGCCTCCATGGACAGAAAACGGCGGGTCTTCTTTGATATCGGTTCGGCCCATTGACAGAGCTGCCCAATATCCGCTTTCCTTCTCCCGCATCCAGGAAAACGCCCCGTTCCGGCGGGAACGGGGCGTTTTCCCCAACGGATTTCCGAAAAAACGAAGGACTTTTTCAAAAAAACGCTTGCTTATCCTGCCGCAGGATATGTTACGGTGCTGCTGAGGTGAGGTAAATGCGCATCAAGGAAGCGGCCAAAAGGACCGGACTCACGGAAAAGACCATCCGCTATTATGAGGAATGCGGCCTGGTGGTCCCTCATAAGGAGCTGCGCTACGACCGTCTCTGGCGGGATTATTCGGAGGAGCATATCCGGCTGCTGAGCGCTGTGGCGGCCCTGCGGCGTTCCTCCTTCCGGGTGGAGGAGATCGCCCTTCTGCTGTCGGAGCCGGAACGGATCCCGGAGACGGTGGAAAGCGTCCGGGAGCGGGCGGAGAAAACAAGGGCGGAGGCGGAAAAGCTCTGCGCCCTTCTGGCCCGGCCGGAGCTGCGGGAGGCTCTCGACGTCCTGGCCCTGGCCCGGCGGCTGGAGGCGGCTGTGCCCGTTCCCGAAGCAGCCGCCCCGTCCACCGGAAAAAGGCTGCCTGCCATATGGAGGGAATACCGGAAGCGCAGGGAAAGCCGGGGCGGTCCGCCCGCCGCGCAGCCGAAGGCCGGCCCTGCCCTTGTGCGTGCGCACAGGCGGCGGGGGAAGCCGATAGTGAGGCAGGTCCTGCTACTGGGTGCATCCTGCCTGAAATGGACCCTGGTGGCCGCGGGCGTAGGGATGCTGCTTTTCCCCATGGTGTTCCTCATCTGGCTGTATTTCGTGCCTGAGTTCTGAAGGGGCGCCTCCGGCGGGAGCCGGAATCATCGCCCCGGACGCCGCCGCCCGGCCCTGCGGGAGTTGGCAGGGGCGAGTCCGAGAGAACAAACAGGACCCCGGAGCATCGCTCCGGGGTCAGATTCTTTCGGATTCTTCACTTCGCTATTTGTTCCTCACAAAAGGCTTTCAGCATGGGGATATCGCTGTGTGCGGTTTCCCAGATCACATCACGGCTCATGCTGCTGTAATGGTGTGCGACAAGGTTCCGCATACCGATGATAAGACGCCATGGCGTACGGTCGGCGGTTTCCGCCTGAAACTCTTTGGACAGACCGTTGCAGAGTTCACCGATCTGCAGGATGCAGAAGCTGACGGATCGTTGGTAGTCGGCGTCCAGGTCGAAAACCGCAAAAGAATCCCCGAAGCGGGAAATCGTCTGCTCTACTTCGGCACAGTAGTCCCGAATATGCTCCAGTCTTTGCAAATCAGGCTGCCGCATAGACTTCGATCCTTTCGCGCCGAACATTTTCCCGGAAATGAAGCTCGCTGGGCATCCGGGAGGGCTGCTCCAGGGAACGGGTGGTGATGAGATCGACACGTTTGACAAGTGCGGCTTCAAGGTCATAGAGGACCGCGGCGAGCTGCACAAGACTCTTTACACCCGAACCGGACAGGTCGATCAAAAGATCGACGTCACTGTCCTCCGTCGCTGTTCCCCGCGCATAGGAGCCGAACAGATATACGGCTTTGAGGTTATATTTGATCGCGACGGGAACGACGCGTTCACGGATATCGTCGATGGTGTAAACCGGCATGGAGCTCACTTCCTTTCTTGCTATGGTATCTGTGGACATTATACCCCGAATCCGGCAAAGAAGCAAGAACGAACGGGATCCTGTGTTCAGGACAATGACAAGACAGGCGGATTCGCATAAAATACAGGAATTTGCGGAAGCTGGGGCGAGCGAGAGAAATGCCGGAGAACAGGGAAATTCGGGAAAAGGCGGCTGACGAATTGCCGACAGCCCTATACCCGATGCCGCCCTGCCCTGCGAAGTTCAACAAGGCGAGCTTCCTCGTGTTTTTGACGTACTGTAATTCTGTCATAGCGTAAACCGGGAGGAGCGGTGCGAACGGTACGCACGGTTTTATTGGGAGGCAGACCGCTCAACCTGTGGGCAGCCTACTACCAAATCATGGTTCTTTATTGACTTATAGGATTGTCAGATACAACCTCCTGAGAGATTGCTCTTATATGTGGGAGGCAACGGGTTTCCACGTCGCGGTGTTCCTCGCAAAAAATGGGGGGAGCGGGGAATGTTATTAGCGTGAGATCAGGGTCAAACCGTCAGGGATGGGGTCGCGGGTCAGATCGCCCTGCCACGAGAAGACGCTTCCGTAGGGGGTGCGGACGGGGTAACAGGTCACGGCATCGTCGATGCCCTCGTAACCGGCGTAGGCCATCTCGCGGAAGTTCCGTCCTTATCCAGCAAAAGCTCCACGAGATTGTCTTCCGTGGCCCACTGGACTTCTATGGGAGGAATGTCCTTCCAGTGCTTCCCTTTGTACCGCTTATAGAAACCGGAGTTGCGGTCGGCGGCCAGTGCCACCAGCAGGCGGGGATAGCGGGTGGGAATCTTCTCCTTCAGGCGCGTCAGCTTCTTGTAGGTCTTGGCGTCCTCCACATAGACATAGCAGGGGAAATCCCCCAGGCTCAGATACTGCGGTGGAATGAAGGGATCGACAATGCGGACGGTGGTATCGTCGTCGCCGACGCTGACGGCTTCCTCCGGCTCCATCAGGGAGTTTTCACAGATGAAAAGATCGAAGGCGGCAGCGGGCTTGCCCTCCGTGTGCAGCTTGCGAATAAGGTCAAGAAGGGTCATGGCGGTGTTCCTTTCGTTTTTGTTTTTGGAAGTATCATAACACGTTTGGAGTTGCGGGGGAACAGGACGGAGGAAACTGCAAAATGTAACCGTGTGGGAAAACAAGTATCAGTCCTCGCCCCTGAACAAACGGGACCCCGGAGCGATGCTCCGGGGTCCTGCTGTATCCTTTGCTTACAGGCTCAGTTCCGTACGGGAGATCAGGTCGTTCTGGCCGGTGCGGTGCATCTCCACGAAGTAGACGGAGAAGCCCGCGATGCGCACCACCAGGTCCTTGTAGGAGGCGGGGTCCTTCTGGGCGGCCCGCATGGTCTCGGCGGAGACGATGTTGATCTGCACCTCCATGCCCAGCATGTCGAAGAAATAGGTCTTGAGCAGCTGGGTCATCTTTTCGATGCTGTCGGCGCCGTTCATGCAGCTGGGGCTGAACTTCATGTTCAGCAGGGTGCCGTTGGCGAACTGCCGGTAGTCGATGTCGCCCACGCTGAGCAGCACGCCGGTGGGGCCGTTCTTGTCCATCTGCTGCCGGGGGGACACACCGTCGGCCAGCGGCTCGCCGCTCTTGCGCCCGTCGGGGGTGGCGCAGGTGCTGAGGCCGAAGGCCACGTTGGTGGTGACGGGCCACAGGCCCGCGCTCCAGCCACCGCCCCGGAGGCCCACGCCCTTCTTCACTTCTTCGGCAAACACGTCGGAGGCCCAGCGGACCCAGGCGTCCGCCTCGGGATCGCCGTTGCCGTAGTGGGGGGCTTCGTTGTTCACGTAGTTATACAGCTCGTCGTAGCCCTCCCAGTTGTTCATGAGGGCATCGTAGAGCTCCGCGGGGGTGCAGCGCTTGGTCTTCTCGTCGAAGCAGAGGCGCTTGATCATCTGCAGGGAGTCGGCCAGGTTGCCGATGCCCACGCCGGCGATGCCGGTGGAGTTGTATTTCGCGCCGCCCCACATGACGTCGGCGCCCTTCTCCATGCAGCCCTCCATGGTGGCGGAGACCACCGGCAGGGGCATGTGCTGCCTTGCAACATATTCAAAGCTGTTGGTGAGACTGATGTGCATCTTGACGAACAGCTCCACCTGCTTTCGGTAAGCCTCCAGGACTTGGTCGAAGGAGGTGTAGTCCTTCAGGAAGCCGGTGGCCGGGCCGGACTGCTTCGGGGGCAGGGTCTTGCCGGTCATCCAGTCCCGCCGGGGCATGGGGTTCATGCCGTTGTTGATGCCCACCATGAGGGCGTTGACCATGTTGAAGAAGTCGCCGCCGCCGGTGCCGCCGCAGCAGCACCATTCGTCGCCGCAGCCGCCGGGCTCCACGCAGCCCACGGCGCAGTAGTTCCGGGCGCTCTCCAGAGGCAGGCCCCGGTCCATAAGGGCGGGGATGATGACCTCGTCGTTTTCCATGCTGGGCACGCCGCCGCAGATCTTGTTGGTCTCGATGGCGGCCTCCCACAGGTCCTCCGGCATGCCCTTGTGGACGCGCAGGGCCGTGGGGGGATCATGGAGCACCAGCCGGCCGGAGGCCTGGAGGCACATGTAGGTGACGGCGTTGGTGGCGTCCTCGCCGGTCTTGGGGTCCACGCCGCCGATGGTGATCAGCTGGCCGGAGGTGTAGCCCGGCACGCCGTATTCGCCGCTGTCGCCCCAGAACTTGTTCATTTCCGCGACCTTCAGGTAGAACATGTCCAGCAGCTCCTGGGCAAATTCGGGGGTGAGGGTTCCGTTTGCGATGTCACGCTCGTAGTAGTCGCCCAGATACTGGTCCAGCCGGCCCCAGCTCATGCCGTGCATGTTGCCCTCCAGGGCCAGGCAGATCTGATACAGGAACAGGCCCTGCAGGGCTTCCCAGAAGTTCCTGGCGGGTTTTTCCGTGACCCAGTTGAGGTTTTCGGCCATCTTTTCCAGCTCGGCCTTGCGCGCCGGCCGGGTCTCGGCGGCGGCCATCTCCTCCACCTTCTTTGCGTAGCGCTTGGTGAAGGTGATCATGCCCTCGCACACCAGGGAAATGCCCTGATAGAAATAGTATTTCTCGATGCTGTCGCCGTAGGCGCCCTTGTCCTCGATCTCCTTCATCTTGGCGTCGGCCTCGGCCTTGATGGCGCCGAAGCCCTTGCGGATGGCCTTGTTGTAGCCCGTGCACAGGTGGCCCACGGGGCCGCCGTCGGCATGGGAGGCGCTCTGGGTGGTGGTGCTGGAGCCGTCATGCTCCAGGTAGCCGGTCATCTTGTAGGCGTTGGTCTTGGAGCCCAGGGAATTCTGGTCCCAGTAGGCCGCCGTCTCCAGAACATACTCCCCGTCCTCCGGGTCGATGGTGTAGGGGTCGTATTTCCGGCTGGAGATGTTGCCGCTCTTGACCTCTCTGGCCAGGGTGCCCGCGCCGTATTCGGGGTAGTAGGAGCAGGCACGGAAGGTGGTGCCCAGGGCGCCCACGATGAGGTCCTCGTCCTCCACACGCAGGGGCATGTTTTCATAGATGTACTTCATGGCGCTGGCGCGCAGGATCTGGCCGGTCATTCCGGGGTGCTTCTGGTAGAACTCGGTGATGAGCCGGTAGCGGGAGATATCCACTCTGGGCACGGTGTTGCGGTATTTTTCCCGCGTCGTCTTCACGCGGTCGGTCATGGGTTTCAGCGAATACACGATAGTGACCTCCTTTTGGTTATATCTTTCTATTCATATAGTATAGCACGGTCCTTCGGACTTGTCATCAGGAAAAAGAAAAAAGCGGCGGAGGCTGCCGCCTCCGCCGAACGGATCACTTGAAAATCCTTGCAAGGAAGCCCACAAGAGTGGGGATATCCTGATTCGTGGTGTTGATGCACAGCTCGTAATTCAGCTTGTCGCCCCACTTCATGTCGGTATAGAAATCGTAATACCGGGCGCGGGACTTGTCCATGCCGGTGATCTGCTGCTTGTATTCCTTGTCCGTCATGTGCTCTCCCTCGGCGGCGCGGGAACGGCAGCGGTTGATGCGGCTCTGCATGTCCGCATAGACGAAAATGCGGAAGGGCTTCATGTCCCGCAGGATATAGTCCGCACAGCGGCCCACGATGATGCAGCTGGAGCGCTCGGCCATCTCCCGGATGATCTCCTGCTGGGCCTGGAAAACGGCGCTGGCCTGCTGCAGGGGCTGGGTGTCCACATACATAAAGCTGCGGCCCACGGTGATGGGGAACAGCTGCCGCGGCTGGTTTTCCACCACCTGCTGCACGTATTCCTCCGAGAGGGAGGTGTGCTTGGCGATCTCGCTGAGGATCTGCTTGTCATAGTAGTCAAAGCCCAGTTCCCGGGCCAGGCGGCGGCCCAGCTCCCGGCCTCCGCTGCCGAATTCGCGGCCGATGGTGATGATCTTGTTCATGGTCGAAACCTCCCTTTCAGATATCCATTTTATAGCATGTTTTCCCGGAGAATGCAATCGCCGGAATGCAAAAGGCCGGCGTCAAGATTGACTTTTTTTCCGCTGCTGGATATACTAATTCATCATGAATGTACCCGAATGCCGGGGAGGTGAGAGGATGGCGAAAAAGGGCGCGCCGGAAAAGACGCCGGTGCCCGCGGCGGAAGCGGACCCCAACAGGGGCCTGACGGAGGAGGAAGTGCGCCTCCGCGCCGAGGCGGGCCTTGGGAACAAGGCGGTGGAGGCGGGCACCAGGACCGTGGGGAAGATCATCCTCTCCAATGTGTTCACCTATTTCAACCTGCTGTTCCTGCTGCTGGGGCTCTGCGTCGCGTCGGTCCGCAGCTGGAACGACCTGGTGTTCCTGGGGGTCATCACCGTCAACACCCTCATCGGCATCATCCAGGAGCTGCGGAGCAAACGCACGCTGGACAAGCTGCGCATCCTCACAGCCCCCAAGGCCCGGGCGATCCGGGGCGGGCAGACGGTCACCCTGCCCACGGAGGAGCTGGTGCGGGACGATATCGTGGCCCTGGCCGCCGGGGATCAGGTCTCCGCCGACGGCGTGGTGGTCCTGGGCAGCCTGCGGGTCAACGAGGCCCTCATCACCGGCGAAGCGGACGAGGTGGTGAAAAATCCGGGGGACAGCCTCCTTTCCGGCAGCTTCGTGGTGGGCGGCGAAGGCCGCGCCCGGCTGACGGCGGTGGGGGCGGATTCCTTCGCCGCCAGGCTGACCCTGGAGGCGGGAAAGAACGCGGGGCCCCGCCAGAGCGAGATGATGCGCTCCCTCAGCCGCCTGGTGAAGGTCATCGGCTTTATCGTGGTGCCCTTCGGCGCCGTGCTCTACTGCAAGGAGGTCCTGTGGCTTGGGCGGGACGCGGTCTCCGCCGTCACGGGCACCGTGGCCGCCGTCATCGGCATGATCCCGGAGGGGCTTTATCTCCTCACCAGCCTGGCCCTGATGGCGGGCGTTCTGCGTCTGGTGAAAAAGAAGACCCTGCTCCACGACATGGCCTCCATCGAGACCCTGGCGAGGGTGGACGTCCTCTGCGTGGACAAGACCGGCACCATCACCGAGAATAAGATGACCGTGGAGGACCTCTGGCTCCTCCATCCCGACGCATTCCCGGAACCGGCGGTGCGTCAGGTCCTGGCGGACTATGTCTACGCCATGTCCGGCGACAACGAGACCCTTCTCGCCATGCGCCGCAGCTTCGCCGGAAGCCCGAAGCACAAGGCGGCCTCGGTGCTGCCCTTTTCTTCGGAGAGGAAATTCGGCGGCGCGGACCTGGGGGAGGAGGGCGTCTGGCTCCTGGGCGCGCCGGAGATCCTGCTGAAGCTGAACTATGCCGACTATAAGGAAGCGGTGGAGGCCTGGGCGGAAAAGGGCTGCCGGGTGCTGCTGCTGGCCCGGCAGGACGGCCCCCTGGGGGAGACTCCCGCAGGGCGGCTGCGCCCAGCGGCGCTGGTGCTGCTCTCCAACAAGCTGCGGCGGGAGGCGGCGGATACCTTCCGCTATTTCCGTGAGCAGGGAGTGACGGTGAAAGTCATCTCCGGGGACAACCCCGTCACCGTGGCAGAGGTGGCCCGCCGGGCGGGCATCCCCGACGCGGACAAATTCGTGGACGCCCAGACCCTCGCCAACGACGCCGCCATCCAGGCGGCGGCCCTCCAATACACCGTCTTCGGCCGGGTCAAGCCGGATCAGAAGCGGAAGCTGGTGCAGGCCCTGAAAGCCGCGGGCCACACCGTCGCCATGACCGGCGACGGCGTCAACGACGTGCTGGCCCTGAAGACCGCCGACTGCGGCATCGCCATGGCCTCCGGCAGCGACGCGGCCTGTCAGGCGGCCAACATCGTGCTGCTGAACTCCGATTTTTCCAATATGCCCCACGTGGTGGACGAGGGGCGGCGGGTCATCAACAACATCGGCCGCAGCGCCGCCCTCTATCTCACGAAAAACATCTTCTTCTTCGCCCTGAGCCTGACCACCCTGATCGTGACCCTCCCCGCGCCCTTCAATCCCGCAGGACTCAGCATCGTCAACGCCCTCACCATCGGCCTGCCCTCCTTCGTGCTGGCCATGGAGCCCAACAAGGAGCGGGTGTCGGGCCGCTTCCTGCCCAAGGTCATCGTCCGGGCCCTGCCCGCCGCGCTGACGGATTTCGTCGTGGTGCTGGGCATGCTCCTGTTTTACGACGCCGTGGGCCTGCCGGGGGACGCTGTGCGCAGCGTGGCCACCGGGCTCATGGGGGTGGTGGGCATCCTCATGGTGGACCGGTGCAGCCGCCCCTATACCCTGATCCGGAAAATCCTCCTCGCCGTGGTCGTCGTGGCCTTCGTGGGGGCGTTCCTCATTCTGAAGCCCTATTTTGCCCTGCCGCCCATGGGGAAAGGGGACACGGCGGTGCTCATCGTCTTTGCCCTGCTGGCAAAGCCCGTCATGGACCTGTGGAGCCGCGCCCTGGACGCCCTGCGAAGCAGGGTCCTGAAATTCCGCGGGGAATGGGATATATAGGGGGCATGACCGCCCGCCCCCGGCACACATCTTGCTTGCATACTTTCCGCCATATCGTCCGAAAATCCTCGCCAATACACAAAGTATTCCCTGCGGTTTTTGAACGATCTGACGAAAAATCTGACTGCACAATCTGCGCACCTGGGGCGGGCGGTCATGCCCCTTGGGAACATGAGGTCGAGAAACGCACATATCCGAGAAAGGAAGAACGCTATGCTGTCTGAACAAGCCCTTCTGTATGGCAACCAGAGCTCTGCCATCCGCACCCTCTTTGAATACGGGCGCAAGCGCGCCGCCGTCGTGGGAAAGGACAAAATCTGTGATTTCTCCCTGGGGAACCCCAGCGTGCCCCCACCCCAGGCCCTGTTCGACGCCTTCGAGGCCGTGCTGAAGGCCGACCCCATGGACACCCACGGCTATACCAGCGCCGAGGGCTGCGACGCGCTGCGCG
>JAEEGK010005404.1_pt1 | contig 30899 bp, 29 predicted proteins | sample 8958771 | NCBI WGS metagenome assembly JAEEGK01 (sample SAMN16246547, study PRJNA631951) | gut metagenome | biome: gut microbiome; feature: rumen; material: SC-attached | host: Bos | place: Iran: Karaj | collected 2018-10
GTGGAGAGGTGCTTAGATGAAATAGAAAAACACATCTCACCCGAAAAGGTCGTCCTCGTCTCTCCTATCCTCCTGGGAGAAGACGTATGGAGGCCGGAGAAGGATCCCGAGTTTGATAAAAAATCCATTGAGGTCTGTAAGGGACTCAAGGAAGTCTATAAAGAGATCGCGGAGCGCCACGGTAATAAATTCGTAGCAGCATCCGATTACGCCAAGGCAAGTGAGGTGGATGATGAGCATTTGAGCGAGGAAGGCCACGAGAAACTTGCAGAAGCTATTTTAAGTGTTATATCAGAATAAAAAAACGTCTTTGTGTTGATTCAACGCAAAGACGTTTTTTGCAATATTCACAAAGTGGGAAGTTTATATTCTATTTCGTGACATATGTAAAAGTATCGGTTCTATATAATATAATATTACTTAATCCGGGGTGACGTGATCCTGATGCGACGTATAATTATGGACTAAAATCTATTCATATATTTAAAGGAATCCAAAACCCTATACAAATGACTTCGATGCCTGATAAGAGTTTAGGTAAGTGGTTGAAGCTGATAAGTGATCATATAGAATTGGCAGGTGATTAATCATGCATTTAATAGTTGATAAGAAAAAAAAGAAAAAATTGTTGCATAATGCCCTGAAATTATATAAACCTGCACATTATGTTTATATTATTGAAAAATCTCTTCTTATCATTTTATTGGCCTTTATTGTTATTTATCCGTTGGTTTGCTATTTGACCGACTATCATGTGATGATCAATACATTCACACAAAAAAAATCATATCTATTGGTTATCGATAATGTAATCTGGTCTGTATGTATGTTGTCAATTCCTTTTTTTATATGGGTGCTTAGAATGAATCTGCAGTTTGCATATATAGGTGGATTGTCGGGCGAGGCGTTATCTATTGAAGATGGCAAATTAATCTACACATTTACTTATCTGTTTAAATCATTATTAGGATCCAGGAATTTGCTTATAGTTGATCTAAATAAAATAGATAGGCTTACATATGATGAGATTACACATAAGATTGAGCTGGAGGGTATGATGGTTGAGGTGATTTTCAAACCGGACAGCAAGATTGATGAATTCGATCTTGAAAATATGGCAACTAATAAGGTAGTGTTGTTCGATTATTTTTCTCCATCATTGATCGAAATTCTACGGGAGTACGTGTGATAAGATTGGAATCAAATCCCGGAGAGGCATCGGGCCCGGACATCTGGCCACTATAATTTTGAAAGACTAAGACAATGAATGAACATGAAGAAACTCAAGTAAATGATGAAAAAAGGCTGGAAGCAGCAAATGAAAGTGCAATCATCTGCTTTGTATTTGCTCTGATTGCACTTCTGCTTTTGTGCACAGTGGTGCTTTGGGTGGTTCCTTTCCTATTGTCCATCGGCTTTGGAATTCATGCACTGGTCAAAAAGACAAATAAGTATGCTTTTATATCAATTGGTTTGGCGTTTGACGGAATCCTGGCCCTGGTTGTGATTCCAATCATGATAATTTGTTTTTGGGGTCTCATCAACTTTTCATCTCATTATGTGCGAGAAGTAAGCACATCTCCTATGGGCACATATCAGATTGATGTGATCAATAATGATGATGGCGCTTTGGGTGGCAGTAATTGCCTCGTTATGGAGTGGAAACCCAAATTTGTGGATTTTTCGATTGCCGGGGATGAATACCCAAAACGGTCGGTCAGGATAACGGAAGGCTCCGGAGGATGGGATACCGATTATGATTTTACTTGGGCTTCGGATGATGTAGTTTATGTAATAATCAGAAAATTTTTTCCCGACAGTTTTCGTATAATGAGAGCAGAGTTATCAGAAGGCAGCTATTCTGCTGTCGAGGGTAAAGTTTCTCTGGACAGGGAAGGATCGTATTTTGATGATTTCGAAATAGATGGAGATAAAGTATATTTTGTATGTTATCTGAACATTACAAATACCTTTGATGAACCGGTGGAAATCATTTTGAAGGCTAGCTCCGTTGCAGATGAGAATGCATTACTTGCTTCCGCCAAGATGGTCGCAGTTGATGAAGATGGAAATGAAATGGTATTTACAGTTCCTGCCGGTTCTACGGAACTGTTCCGCGTAACATTTTGCGGAGATAAGGGACCGGCGGATACAAAGGCGGACAGGGAGTTGCCAAGCGCATTTTACCTACAACCTGTTTCGTATTATTCAGATTGAGAATGCATCCGGATTTGTATAAATAAGTGAAGCCGTAAAAAGTATATGAATGATTTAGAACTTATACTCCCGAACGGAGATTTAAAAGAGCAGATAGTTCGGTACAAAGAGGAACACTTCCAATTTGGAGAGATGAGCGTGCACGGAAGCGGCGGACTTGCATATTTTGATGATTTTGATAAATGGCTTGAACACGTTGAAGAAATCAGCTCCCATACAAGTGTGTTCTTTTCAAGACGCGTAAGTGACGGGAAATTGGTAGGGTGTACAAAGATTCATCACTCATTAACCGAGGAATTGATGAGCGGAGGTCATATAGCCTACGGAATAAGACCCTCGGAAAGGCAAAAAGGGTACGGCACTGCGCAACTGGCTCTTTGCCTTGAATATGCAAAGAGCATAAAGCTTGCCCGGGTGATAATAGCCTGTAACAAAGATAATAAAGCGTCTGCCCGGACGGCCATTAACTGTGGCGGACAATTGATTAAAGAGTTTTCGGACAACGGAATTATTAAACAGCACTACAGGATTGACTTGGTGTAATATTTCAATGGAAGAACAAATGACAACCAATATAATATTTGTCCGTCATGCTCAATCTGTTTATGGAGAAGATGACAGGAACAGACCACTTGGCGAAGCAGGGCTTATAAACCGTAAGATAGTATTAGAGACTTTAAAGCATAGAAAAATAGATGCCTTTTTGTCCAGTCCGTATAAAAGGAGTATGGATACTATCAGACCGCTCGCTGAGTATTTCGAGGTGGATATAGTAACCGATGAAAGACTCAGGGAACGTAAAACCGGAAGTTATGAAGCGAATTTGCTTGAGAAAAGGTGGCTGGATTTTTCTTATGCCGAAGATGGCGGGGAGTGCCTGGAATCCGTACAGCGCCGCAATATGGAAGCTCTGTACGAAATACTTGGCGTATATAAAGGGAAGACTATTGTTATAGGAACTCATGGAACGGCACTGAGTACCATATTGAATCATTATGATAATAGTTTTGGAGTAAATGATTTTCTTCGAATTGTAAATTGGATGCCGTATATTGTGGAGATGCACTTCGATGGCGATAGACTGGCAGAACTTAAAGAACTGGCTCATGGCATGGCCGAATAAGGAGGCAATATGATAACTGTAAATCTGTATTATAAAGGCGTTAACGGAAACGCACGTGCATTTGCCGACGAAATGGAATCGTCAGGTATCGCGGATGCCATTCGTGCAGAAAAAGGAAATCTGCGATATGAATATTTTCAACCTATTGGAGATCCGGAAACGGTTTTACTCATCGATTCATGGTCGGATCAGGCTGCAATAGATGCCCATCATGCTTCACCCATGATGAAACAGCTTGCCGACCTTCGAGATAAATATGATCTTCACATGACCGTAGAGCGTTTCGTCAGTGATGAATATGAATCGGATCATAAGTTCATACGAAAATGAGAATACTGTAATCCGGTACAAGCTAAATCGCAAATATTCCTCTACATAAAATAATACCCGTTACTTTTGAACTGGTCAGATACGATGCCGATATCTCATAGATATTCTGAGACAGGCTATTGAATTGGGTATTCAATGGAGAAAAGAAGGATTTCCTGATGAATGATAAAAAAGAGAAGAGATTGATGAATATAGTCGCTTCAGTGATCTTAGGATTGATTGCATTAATCCTAATAGTAATGTTTTGCATACTACGGAGTGTTCAGAACTATATTGGACAAAACTATGTGTCGAATCATGAATATATTAAAACATCGGAAATTAAGACATATGTTGGAGAAAATTGTGATGAATTGACCGAAATTGCTGAAAGATTGATTGATGATCAACAGGAGTCTCATAAATTATATGATGAATTATCAGAGATAAAAGAGATTTTGGAATCGGATATTTATGATTACTTTGATATAGGCACTCTTGAAGTGTTGAAATCTTTTGGTGAGAATAAGAGGGATTCTTTTTCTATATATTTAAAAAGCCCACCGGAAGATGAAGAGTATGATAGATGCGGGATTTATTATTCTCCTTCGGATACCATCATAGATCCCTATGGAAATTATCAAAGCGGTGATACGTATACGTATGACGGAAGACCGGATCATGACAGGTGTATGTATAAATCTGAAAGAATCTGTGATTGCTGGTTTTATTTCGAAACTGCTGTATGGTGAACGACATGGAAAAGAACTTTTCGCTTCGTGGGAAGCTGATAATCGAATGACTGACGTAAGATCCTCTCACTAAGTGGGGGGATCTTTTTTGTATAGGCAAGGAAATAAAGATAACGAATACTATAATTAAACTATAATGAGTGAAAATATATTTGTGTAATATTCACAAAGCTTGGAGCTTATAATCTAATCTGTGCAGTATATTAAAATATCGATTCCTTATAATATAATATTACTTAATCTGGAGTAGAACTCTACTTTTTCACTTCCCATAGAGAACATTTTTGAAGGAATTATTGTCATGGCCAAGATAAAAATGAAGACAAAAGATTGTCAGATGACGGTCAAGGTAATTCTTTCTTTTAAAGAAAATTTAAACGAGATGCATCTTGATTACATCTCGGAAAAGAATATATACGGGCTTATGAAAGTCAGCTCACATAAAAAGAATCGGGTGTTTTATTCAGGGCCTGTAGGAATATCGTTGTACGACAGGCTGAAAAAACCGGTCAGCAAGTTTGACTTTTTTTTCATAGTCGAACAGGTAGCGGATATAACTCGAAGAGTCACATCAAATTTGATGATGCTCGAAAATGTACTATGGGATATTCATAATGTTTATATCAACGAAGTTACTAAAGAACTTCAATTCATTTATCTCCCATTAGACAAAATTAAACCCGGAAATAACGCGAGTGAACTGCTGGAACAGATTATATATTCATCAAAACCTGATGGAGGTTCGAATTCGGATTATGTTTCAAAGTTTGTGTATTTTCTTAGGTCGTTGACTAAATTTGATGCAGATCGAATAGAGGAATATGTATTAAGAGAAGACAGGAATATCGTTGCTACTATTAAATCTCATGGTGCAGGGCAGGCGGCTTATCACAGAAATGATTTTGATGATGAAGCTACAGGTTTGCTCGGATCCGAAGATGAAGCAACGGGACTCCTGAATTATGAAGATGAGGCAACCGGTTTACTTCAGGCAGACGAAGATGCAACAGGGCTGCTGGTAGAACATGAGGCACCTTCCGTTACAGCATCCATGACCAGAGTTCTTACCGGAGAGATCTTTGTCATAGGTAAACCTGTTTTCCGTATCGGCAAGGAAAGCAAAACATCAGACTATACAGTCAGCAATAATGAAAAGGTAAGCCGAAATCATGCCGAGATCATAAGAAGAAGTAATTGCTTCTATATTGTGGATTCGGATTCCAAAAACGGAACGTTTGTAAACGGAACCCAGATCAGACCTCATCAGGAAACAGAAATAAGAGACGGGGATGTGATCAGGTTCGCGAATGAAGAATTTAAATTTTTCTTATAAGCACCTGAAGAGGATATGATGCACTTTACTGTTACGACAGATACCGATATCGGAAATACTAAATCGACTAATCAGGACAGTGTCCTCTATAAGCATGGAGAGTATGCCGGCGGAGAGATTCTGATGGCGGTTATATGTGACGGTATGGGTGGACTTGCTAAAGGAGAACTTGCAAGTGCAACTGTTATAAAGGCATTTTCCAAATGGTTTGATGAAGAACTTCCGTATGAGCTGGATAATCTTGACCTCTATGTTGTAGGCGGTAAATGGTCCCTTATGCTCAAGGATCTGAATGTGAGGATTCTTGAATATGCTCAAAAAAATAACCTTACCATGGGTACAACCTTTACCGGTGTTCTTTTTATAAATGATCAGTATATGGTTGCTCATGTAGGCGATACCAGATTTTATAAAGTGTGTGGAGGATTAACACAGCTTACCAAAGACCACACATTTGTGGCACGTGAGATACAAAAAGGAACGATAACGCCTGAACAGGCTAAGACTGATAAACGAAGGAATCTGTTGTTACAGTGTATAGGAGCTTCCGAGAATCTTGAGCCTGATGTAGTAGTCGGAAAATCCGTAAGAGGAACTTATTTCCTCTGCTCGGATGGCCTTAGACATGAAGTGACGGAAAATGAATTCATGGAAATGTTTGATCCTCAAAAGCTGACGGATAAGGATGTTATGCATTCCAATTCCAGGTTTCTGATTGAACTGGCAAAGCAGCGAAAAGAAAAGGACAATATTTCTGTCATCCTGATTAAAGCGGTTTAGGAGGTAATCTGTGGCAGAAATCGGGTCTGTAATAGACGGAAAGTATGAAATACTGACTGAAATCGGTCATGGTGGAATGTCTGTTGTTTATTTGGCTATGGATACTCATCTGAATAAACAGTGGGCTGTCAAGGAAATCAAGAAAAAGGGTAACGGAGATCATGATGAAGTTGTAATAAACAGTTTGCTTGCTGAAGCAAATCTGATGAAAAGACTTGATCATCCGGCACTGCCCAGAATAGTAGATATTATCGATAACGGAGTCACAATTTTCATTGTGATGGACTACATAGAAGGAGAATCACTGGATAAGATTCTTGCTTCTTCCGGTCCCCAGCCTGAAGAGCTGGTTATCGGGTGGGCTAAACAGCTGTGTGATGCTTTGTCGTATCTACATTCACAGAAACCTCCCATCATATACAGGGATATGAAACCGGCAAATGTAATGCTGAAGCCGGAAGGAAATATCAAGATTATCGATTTCGGTATCGCCAGAGAATATAAAGAGCAAAACCTTGCGGATACAACGGTGCTCGGAACTAAGGGATATGCTCCGCCGGAGCAGTACAGCAGACAGACTGATGCAAGATCCGATATATATGCTCTCGGCATGACAATGCATCATCTGCTGACAGGGATTGATCCCAGATCAGGAGAGGCATACAGACCGGCCAGGATGTGGCGTCCGGATGTTTCCGAAGGTTTGGATTTGATCATAGATAAGTGCGTCCAGCCTGTTGCTGAATACAGATATCAGAATTGTCAGGATCTTCTCTACGACCTTGAACATCCTGAACTTATAACCAGCGGATATAAAAAGAAACAGAAAACCAAGCTTTCTTTTTTTATCACTGCACTTGCACTGTCTTTGATTTTATTGATATCCGGACTGATATGCGGCAAGGCATCCGTATATATGAATAACAGTGATTACGAGGCTCTGGTATCTATATCCACCGGATCATCACTTGCAGATAAGATAGCGAGTTATACGGAAGCAATAGAGATTTATCCGGACAGAACGGATGCTTACCTGAAAATGCTTGAGGCTTACCAGGATGAAGGGCTTTTCGGAAAGGCTCAAAACGATGAATTCCTGGCGGTTTATAACTCATACAAAAGTTATCTGGATAGCACTGATCCTGCTGTTGCGGAATTAAATTACAGGATCGGCATGCTTTATTTTAATTACTACGTCGAAAACGATTTCGGAGAATACAGCTTTTCGACAAGGGTTCAGAAGGCGTATCCGTTTTTCGCGGAAAACTATAATAACGGAATTGCTTTTGAATCCAGGACAATGTCGGACTGTTATTACAGGGTGTGCAGTTTTTATAAGAAATACATTCTGAACACCACTACTGTCGAGGAAGCATCCGGCGAAGATTATTCGGAACTGATTTCTGTTATTGAAACGACAGTTAATACGGTAGCATCCGCCGGAGCATATGATCAGCTGACATTTTATAACAGTGTATTCCTACTTATGTATGATCAGAGAACCGGTATGGCTCAGGTTAATGTGGATATGCAGAGAGTGCTGGATTTGTACGATACCATTCATTACAGAACTTTGGAACTGGTTGTTCAAAAAGAACAGTCAAGAAAGCTTCAGGACGAAATCCTGAATAATTATGATAACTACAGATCAGCTATTGAAAGAGCATTTATTAACCTTAATGAGAGGAAGTAAAAATGGCTGAAGTATTACACTCCCTTTCTATAGTGCTGATGATCTTATCCGGAGTGTTTCTGATAACCGCACTGGTGCTGTGGAGGGTATTTAAGATCCCTAAAGTAATCGGGGATCTGTCCGGCAGAAACGCTCGAAAATCAGTAGCTCACATGAGAGTGGAGAATGAGAAAAAGGGAAAGAAAACTCCCGAAAGCGTGAGCGTCAAACTCGGCAAGAATGCTGAGACGGGATTACTTAATGAAAATGTAGCTAACGGGTATGAGAATAATGCAACAGAACTTCTGATAGATGATGAACGTTTTGGCATTGACGGTGTGTCTGTGGCAACAGCTCCTTTGACGGGTGAAATATCCAAGCAGGAAAAGATATTACCCAATATCAGAATAAAGCTTATAGAAGAGGAAATGATCATACATACCAAAGAAGTGATTTGACGGGGAAGCATTAGTAATGAAAAGACTTATGAGTTTTAAAGCGGTAAAAAGATTTTTGTCGGTACTTTTATCTGTAGCGGTCTTTGTATTGGAAATTCCGCAATTTGCTATGACAAGTTATGCGGAAGATACTTTGTTGAGCTTTGAAGATTATCATCTTACGATTGATGTGTTTGAAGGCGATTATGATACTCAAAATCACGTATTGGTAACTCCGACGTGTGATCATATTTCTGGTGGCGACCCTACTATAGAGTATTCAGTAGATGGCGGTAGTACCTGGACTGAGAATATCAGTGCTGTTACTGAAAGAAACGCAGGCGAATACGAGATATATGTTCGCTTGTCACATACCGGTTTTCAGACATATACATCCGAAAAACTAACAGCGAAAATTAATAAATTGAATATAACCGGTATCACCTTGGAAGGCCCTGACACCATAGTATATGATGCAAATCAAAATCAGCCTTTAGTCTGGATTAATGGGTATATTCCAAATACGGATACTGTCACCTGGACAGTAAACGGCACTGATACAGGGGAGAATACAATTCCTGTTGCGACAGGTGCCGGTACATATACCGTAGAACTTACTATCGAAAGAGCAAATTACAATACTTTTACAGATACGGTAACGACTGAAGTAGTACTTCCCGAGATTCAGCTGGGATCTCTCAGAGTAAGCGGATATGAAGGAATCTATGACGGAAATGCACATAATGCAGTTACTGTAGAAAACGCAGGAAGTTATTCTCTTCTCTATCAGCTTGATACTGATGGTGACGGACTGTGCGATTCGGATCCTTCTTCGTGGAACTCAACTATTCCGACAGTGACGGATGCCGGGTCATACATTGTATGGGTTAAGGCTACCAAGACAAATTTCAATGATAAAGAAGTCAGCGTAAGCCCTGCTTCGAGTGCAGTGGCTCCATATAACGTATATATAGGCAAGGCTTCACAGTCGTTTGCTTTTGATAATTTTACAGGGGACAGCTCGGAGCTGGGGCTTAATATTACTCAGATGAACGCGGGATATGAGTGTAACTTTGCTGCAACCGATTCCGCTCAGCTTGTTACCGGTTCTACCATTACATATAGCATTGTCCTTGATTCTGAAGATTCCGGAATCGCAGAGATAGATTCTGATACCGGTATGCTTACGATTACCGGTCCCGGAAGTGTTACCGTAAAGGCTACTCTCTCCGGCGATGCAAACTATGATTCATGTACCATTGAACATACTATTTATATATCTGCGGTAAGAGCTTCGCAAAGCGATTATATATACTTCGATGAAGATTTAATAACTTATACATTGGGGAATACAGCCGGAATACCTTCTAATCCGGCAACGAAAACATATAGGAACAGAGACTGGGGGTCAATCACTTACAGCATCACAGATTCGGATGATATCGGATTGAGCATTGATGGTTCCGGTACTGTCAGGGTTAGCGATTACGCAAAACTCATCTCTAATCTTGAAGATAATGACGGAACAATAGATGTAACGGTAGTTGCGAATAAAGCAGAATACAAACGCTGGTGGTGGACAATGTATCCCGCTGACAGAGCTTCTTATACATTAAGAATTAGTTTGGCTGATATTCCCGCATCTGCATACAGTGTTTATTCCGTGAATGATGAAGAGACTGCTTTGACAGGTGGGAACGGTAACAACGGATGGTACAACACTCCGGTTATCATAAAACCTGCAGAGGACTATGAAATACTTCGTGCTGAGAATATTTCAGGATCAAGCCTTTCATTTTCTTCGGAAGTGATACTCGGGGCCACGGCGGACGGTACTGCCATGGACCAGGGCGATAATGAGTATATTGTTTACCTCAGAGATACTACCACCGGCGAGATTACCGGAAGAGTGGTTTTGGATGTAAATAAGATAGATACCGTTGTGCCGGGAAGCTTGAATATACTTTTCCCTGAAACCACATCTCAAAATAACGTTAATTACTATGGTGATTCTGTGACTGTTAGATTCAGGGCGTATGATGCAACATCAGGTGTTGATCATTTCGAATGGGAATATACTCGCGAGGATGGAGCTAGTTCATCGAATCTCGATGAAGATAACGGAACAGTGTCCGCACGTGAAGATACTGCAGGAGCAGGATACTATTATGGGGAACTGACTCTGCCGAAAGATCAGGCTGATCAGCTCAGGGGTAATATCAGAATCGTTGCTGTTGATAAGGCCGGAAACAGATCCGTTGCATATACCGATACTGGATTGTTTGTGGTGGATACTCTTTCGCCTACAAGAACGGTTGAATACGGATTAAAAGACGAAAAAGCTGTTGAACAGGTAATTGATAGTAAGCATTATTTCTCCGGTGATGTGGTTTTTACTTTTAAGATCACGGAGTCCAATTTCTATGGAAGCGATGTAGTTATTACGGTGACCAAAAACGGAGTGGCATCACGGGTAACAAATCTTTCATGGGAAGCAACGGGAAAAAATGATGAATACAAAGCTGTATTAACACTGTCCGAAGACGGCGAGTACATCGTCTCTATGGAATATACTGACAGATCCGGCAAGGAAATGACATCTTTCGAATCGGAAGTTATTGTTATAGACAGCGTTGCACCGGTTATGAGTGACGCAGAATTCTCATCACCCGACAAAACCGTTAACGGAACTGCTTACTATAAGGGAAGTGTAACCGTTCAATTCAGAATAAACGAGATCAATTTCTTTGAAGAAGATGTGCATATAGCTCTTAAGAATCAGAGCGATGAATTGAAAGAGGTTACTGCGACTTGGACTGATGCGGGTAACGGATCATATACAGGAACCGTAACGCTGGAAGCATCGGCAAATCATTCCTATGACGGAGAGTATGTATTTATAATTAATTATACGGACAGAAGTGGAAATGTCATGACGGAATATGTTTCCGGTAAGAAGATCATTGATACTACCGCGCCTGTTATATCCGTCAAGTATGATATTGCTAATCCTGTATATACCGCAACGGATTCGGAAAACAATCAGCGCAGATACTATAACGCAAGACTGACAGCTACCGTAACTATTACGGAACGTAATTTCAGCGCTGAAGATGTTAAGTATACCATTATTGCCAAAGACGTATCCGGTGCACTGCTTGATGCTAAAGCTTTATTCAGCGTATCAGGTTGGACCAGATCCGGTGATAATAACACAATGGTTATTACTTATCCCGGAGATGCCAATTATACATTTGATATCGAATATATAGACCTTGCATTAAATGCTGCGGAAGATTATTCCGCAGAGCATTTTACGGTTGATACTACACCTCCGACTGATCTTAGGATCAGTTACAGTGTGCCTGTGTCTGAAACTGTTTTGGATACCGTGCCTGTCAGCTACTATAACGCAACTGCCACAGTGACTATCACAGCAACCGACAATATATCCGGAATTAATTTCATGCAATACAGCTGTATAGGCGCTGATTTGGTCAGCACCGTGAATTCGGAGAGAGCCGGAGTGATTGTCGATTCTTCAGGAATAGTTCGCTCTGAAGGCGGTAAAGTCGGAACGGTTCAATTTGATCTTCCGGGAAATGTACTTGGAGCAGGTGGACAGTTTAACGGAAATATTTCGTTCTATGCAACTGACAGGGCAAGCAATGACTCTGCAGCACTCCTTGACGGAAACAGAATAATCGTTGACAGCATTCACCCTACCATTGATGTGAACTACAACGTTCCTGCTCAGGTTAAGAATGGTATTTCTTACTATGCGGGAAATATAAATGCGACTGTCACGATTCATGAAGCAAATTTCCATTCGGAAGATGTTAATGTCAGCGTGATCAGAAACGGTGTTGAACAAGTAGTAGCGGTTAACTGGAATGATAATTCACCGGATGTTCACGTAGGTACGTTTACACTTACGGATGACGGAGATTATACGATAGGAGTAGGCTATTCGGACAGATCCGGAAATGTCATGCAGGATTATGTATCCGGAAGATTGACTATTGATACACAAATAGAAGCTGCAACCATAACCGTAAACGGACTTGAAGCTGATGGCGTTGCTTTCAAAGAAGACGTTGTTCCTTCGGTTGTCTTTGAAGATATCAATCTTGACTCTTATGAGATCAAACTTTTCAGAACAAATTATTCCGAGAAGAACGTTGACGTAACCAATCTCTTTATCGGTAATTCTGTTTCTGCGGAAGGAAACACTATCCGCATAGATATGGATCCTTTTGATAAGGTTCAGGATAATGACGGAATCTATATCCTTAAAACCTATATCGTGGATAAATCCGGAAACAGCGCTGAGAGAAATATTACATTTACGGTCAACAGATTCGGATCGGTATATGAGTATGATGAGTATCTCATGTGTTTGATCAGTGATGGCGGAGCGTATGTTCAGAGCGTAGAATCGAACCTGATAATAGATGAGTACAATGCGGATAAACTGTTGACAAACTCTCTCGACATAATTATCTCCAGAGACGGAAAACCACTTGAGAATATTGTATATGGCGTTACTCCGACCATTAACGATACCGTCGCTGTAGGAGCAAAGGGCTGGTATCAGTACACCTATACCATTGATAAATCAAACTTTGCATATGATGGTGTATATAAGATTTCCATATCTTCAAAAGATGCAACCGGTAACAGCCCGGAGAACAATAACTATAAAGAGAAGATCATTGTATTCAGAGTTGATAGTACCGTTCCAGAAATTACCAGTATCTCCGGCTTGGAAAGAAGAATAATTAATGCTACCGATCAGGAAGTAAAGTATTCGATTTATGACACTATCGGATTGGCATCGGTTGTTGTGTATGTGGACGGAAATGCTGCATATGATATATCTGATTTCTCGGACGATCCCAACAACTATTCCGGATCATTTGTGCTTCATGAAAGTTCGAATGTACAAAAGGTATGTTTTGTGGTCACGGATAAAGCCGGAAATATAACTGATACAAATTCGGTGGAATTTACAAGTGCTTATGTCTTTAATCCGGAGATAACCGTCTCGACAAACTTCTTTGTACGTTGGTTTGCGAATAAGCTTATGTTCTTCGGAACGATTGGCGCAGGTCTCGCACTGATCGTATCAGGTACTGCATGCGTTGCGGGTATCAGGAAGAGAAGGAGATACAGATAGAAGTGTACCAGTTAAAGGAAAACGGAGTGATTTCGGAACTGGCCTCCGGTAATGATTTTGAATATATCCTGCAGGATAATTCTTTGTTTGCAAATACCGACTATAAGGTTTTACAAAACCAAAACAGCGGTATATTCGTTAAATGCGTGAAAATGACACGCAACGGTCATGTGGACCTGCTATATCTGACAGAAGCTTACAGGTCACTTTCATCTATGGTTAATGGGATTGATGCCGATAAGCTGCTGAGTATATTTGTCAATCTGTTTGCTGATGTTATCGAAGTAAAGAATAATGGTTTCCTTGTCTGTCAGTCGATAGATTTGTCGTGGGATAAGATTTTTGTCGACAATAATACAGGCAAGGTAAAACTGATATATCTGCCTTTAAAAGAGAAGGCGTTTGACAGTTATCCTGAATTTGAGACAGAACTTCGCTCTCGGGCTATCCAATTATTCAACACATTATCGATAGAAAACAATGACCGTGTTCAGCAATTTATTCATGATCTCAGTGATGGATCACTTGCTATTGAGGATGTGTACGCCAAGAATACAAATTCTGATCAAAGGCTTGCACAAGCCCCAAAACCAGCAATGCAGGGTATGTCTTCAACGGAAGCAACCGGAATGATTAAGCTTGTTGCAATGAATATCTCGGAACATTTTGAGATAGTGATTGACGGCCCGGATGTTGTTATCGGAAAAAAACAGGAACTGGTTAATAAAGTTATTCCGTTTAACAAGATGATAAGCAGAAAACATTGCCGGATCATTAACGTAAACAGTGACTACTTCATCATTGATGAAGGAAGTGCCAACGGAACATTTGTTAATGGCACGAAGCTTATAAGCGGTGACAAAAGACTGATTAAAAGAGGAGATGTAATTCGCCTGGCTGACAGTGATTTTCAGGTAATCTAAAGGACTGACAGATGAGTAAACCCAGAGTGATTATTGCTGATGAGGATGCAGGATATATCATTCCCCTTCAACATAAATTTGCAACCGAATACACCGATCTGATAGATCTGGAAATAATAACCGATAAGGACTACTACTCTGCATTATTTTCAAAACCTCAGAATGCGGATGTTTTGATCATTTCCGACGGACTGTATGATTCGTCTGTTCAAAGACATAATATATCAAATGTGTTCGTGATGGATGATGAAGAGGTTGATGATACTGCTACAGGTGAATTGAATGTGAACCGCCTGAACAAGTACACCAGTGTCAAAGAAATCTTTAATGAGATCGTAAGCAAGAGTTCAAGATCTTTAAATATATCTGCTGTTGATAAAAAAGAAACTCAGGTTATTTTGGTTACTTCTGCGTCCGGAGGGGTCGGTAAAACAGCGATTGCCCTTGGACTTGCCGGATGTCTGGCGCGAAATTATAAAAGGGTTTTATATATTAATGCCTGCAACCTTCAGAATTTTCAGTTTTATATGAATAATAATGAACCGATTTCATCCCCTGAAATCTATTCAAGATTATTAAATGCTGACGAGAAGATTTATAACGACATAAAACATGTCATCAGAAAGGAATCTTTCAGCTATTTGCCCGCCTTTAAGGCAGCGCTTCTTTCTCTTGGGCTGAATTGCTCGATATATTCCAAAATAGCTGCTTCCGCAAAAAAAAGCATGGATTTTGATTATATAGTGATTGATTCCGAAAGCAGTTTTGATGAATGTAAAACGGATTTGATCAATGATTCCGACACGGTGATATTGGTTACGGATCAAAGCTATATAAGCGTACGATCCACCAATAATCTTGTTTCCAATATAAACGGAATCAATTCTGATAAATATGTATTTGTGTGTAATAAATTTGATAAGACCGCTTTTAATGCAATAGTTTCAAGTGATGTACAAATGAAATTCAATATCAATGAGTATATTGAAAGAATGAAAGAAAGTGATAATACGAAACCGGAAGATTTAGCCGGAGTTGATGGAATAAAGAAATTATCCTTTATGCTCATTTGACAAGAGGAAAATGATGGATACTGCAGTTGTAGAATTCAGAAACGAAAATACCGGATTTTCGGAAGAAATAGAGATTCCGCTCTCTATCACTGCCAACGATCTTATCTATGCATTGGGTGCGGCTTACAATTTGGATGTAAGTGGCACGGATTTAGACAATCACTACTTATATACAGATAATCCCATTGCTTTTATGAGAGGTAACAGAACTCTTAAAGAGTATGGGCTTAGAAATGGTTCTGTAATTATTTATAAGAGAGGATAACCATGAGTTGCCCTTATAAAATTGCCATAAATAATCAAAACGGTTATAGGGAGTTCGGCATCGCTGCGGATTTCGAGCGTGTTCATTTAGGCACCACTTCCTCGTGTGAGTTTCGCCTTGATAAAGATGATTATTTTGGAAATATAGAATTAACATTTGAGTTGACAGGTGATGAATGGACCGTAATTTGTAATGACGACGTTTTTATAAGCTCAGGAGATTCCAGGAAACTAAGTTTCCATAAGCTAAAAAACGGTGACTCGCTGGATGTATGTTATGCGTCTACGGGGAGCGTTGCTTTCAAATTCGAATTTACTATAGATTTTGAGGCACAGATTCCAAGGTTTAATCATTATATTACCATTTCTCCGAAAGCAACTATCTCTATCGGAAGCGATAATAATTCGGATATTGTTCTGAAAGGAAATTATAGCAATAATTCTGAGCTGTATTTAAAAGGGTCGGATAACGGGCTTGTTTTGGCTGAAAAGAGAAGCCCCTACGGAGTTTATCTCAACGGTAAAAAGATACAGGGAGATACACCGGTATCTGAGTATGACTTTTTCTCTGTGTCGGACGTGTTTTTCTGTGTCAGAAACGGAAATCTGTATTTTGATAACAAGAAGGTATCTTCCGGAACTTATATAGTCAGAAGCTGTGAACCTGACAGTGTTTTTGAGTACCCCGTTTTTGTAAGAAATACCAGAAGAAAGGTGCGGTTGGATAATACTCCGATTCAACTGCTTGACCCGAGTAAAAAACCTGAAAAGCCGGAGTTGCACCTCGTAACATCGTTGATGCCCGCAATCATAATGTTTGTCTTGGTGGTAGTACTTAGAGGAATCATGAGTACCAACATGGGCACTTATGTTATTTTCAGCATATGCTCAATGGGTTTGGGACTTTTTACTTCTATAGCAGGAATAGTACAGGGCCAGAATGACTATAAGAAACGTATAAAAACCAGGGAGACAGTTTATAGAGAATATATCGAAAAAAAGGAAGATGAAATAAAAACCGCACGTGAAACGGAACTGCATACATTGGAAGAAATCTATTACAGTCCCGTGAAAGGCGTTGAAAAGGTTCTCAGTTTCGATTCAGATTGTTTTGACAGAATTCCTAGTGATGATGATTTCCTTGATGTATTCCTTGGAACCGGACGTAAAATATCCGGGCGACAGATTGATTGTAAAGATCAGGAGCAGCTTGAAGAAGGCGATGAACTTTCTCAGATGCCTGAAGAAATACGTAAGAAATATATGTACATCGAGGGTGCTCCGATATCACTGAGACTGAGAGATGCAGGAGCAGTTGGCATCGTCGGTGATGAAGGTGGAAGATATCAATTCTTCAAGTATATGGTTGCCGATTTGGCAAGCAGACAGTTTCATAATGATGTTGTTTTTTATCTTCTTATTGGGGAAGACAAGGACAAGTATCAGTGGATCAAAAGGCTTCCACAGCTTCAGCCCGGAGGCGTGGTTCGTAATATTGTATTTAACAGTGAGACAAAAGCCTACATATTTGATGAACTGTTTAAGGAACTTACCACCAGAAGCGAAAATAAGTCACATAGAAAACATATTATAGTATTCGTCATGGATGATAACGGCTTGACTAATCATCCGTTATCGAGATTTGTAGAGAGAGCTGCATCACTTCAAACGACATTTGTTTTCTTTGAAGAGAAGATTGATTATCTGCCTCTGCATTGTACAAGCATAATAGAACTGAATGGGTCTCATGAAGGAAAAGTATATAACAGTTCTGACTCTAACAGATTTGAGACATTTTCATACGAACTTTTAAATGATTCCAAGATGGAGGCGTTCGTCAATAAGATAGCTCCTGTTCGAAGCGAAGAGATAAGCCTTGAAAGCACACTCAGGAAGAGCATTACCATGTTTGAAATGCTCGGAATATATGCTGCATCCGACATTGATATTACCAAAAACTGGGCTTCATCTAAGGTGTTTGAATCGATGGCTGCACCGCTGGGAGTCAACTCCAAGGATGAAATCGTATATCTGGATCTTCATGAAAAGGCACATGGTCCACATGGACTTGTTGCGGGTACAACAGGCTCCGGAAAGAGTGAAATTCTTCAGTCCTATATACTAAGTTGTGCTTTAAGATTCCATCCTTATGAAATAGGCTTTGTGATAATCGATTTCAAGGGTGGTGGAATGGCTAATCAGTTTAAAGATCTTCCACACCTTATCGGAGCTATAACCAATATTGATGGCAAAGAAATTGACAGGTCACTCAAATCCATAAAAGCAGAGCTGCTGCGCAGACAGGAATGCTTTGCCGAAGCTGGCGTAAACAATATAGATAAGTATATACAGATGTATAAGAATGGATCGGTTAAGATTCCGATTCCTCATCTGGTCATAATTGTAGATGAATTTGCAGAGTTGAAAGCTGAGCAGCCCGAGTTCATGAAGGAACTTATAAGTGCTGCTAGAATTGGCCGTAGTTTAGGTGTGCATCTTATTCTTGCAACACAAAAACCGGCAGGTCAGGTCAATGAACAGATTTGGAGTAACTCTAAGTTTAAACTTTGTTTAAAAGTTCAGGATCAGCAAGATAGTAAAGAAGTGATTAAATCCCCTCTTGCTGCGGAGATTAAAGAGCCCGGCCGTGCTTACCTGCAAGTCGGTAACAATGAAATATTTGAATTGTTCCAGTCAGCTTATAGCGGAGGCCCTTCCGTTCGTGAGGATCTTAGTTCAAAAAAGAAGTTCTCGATTTATAAATATGGATTGGAGGGTAGGCGTGGCATCCTGTTTGAACAGAAGCCCGAAAAAAAGGCTAAGGCTGTAAATTCAGAACTTGAAGCGCTTGTTGCTCAGGTCAATGAGTATTGCAATGAAAACAAGATAGATAAGCTGCCTAATATATGTCTTCCGAGCCTTGAGACAATATATGCATTCGACGGAAGTGCTACATACGAGGATTATATGCAAGTGCCTGTCGGAATATATGACGATCCCGATCATCAGTATCAGGGAACAGTTTCGTTTGATTTCGGAAGAGATAACACGATTATCGTAGGTAGTGCTCAGATGGGCAAGACCAATCTTCTGCAGATTGTGATCAGGTATCTGACGGAGCATAACTCACCTCAAAAGATAAACTTTTACATCATGGACTTTGGCTCTATGATTCTTAAAAGCTTTGAGAATTTGAGACAGGTCGGAGGGGTTGTGATTGCTTCTGAGGATGAGAAGATAAACAACTTGTTTAAACTTCTTATGCAGGAGATAGAGCTCCGAAAGAATAAACTCATGAATGCCGGTGTGAGTTCGTATTATGCATACTGCGATGCGGGATTTACTGATATACCACAGATATGCCTGATTATAGATAATTATACGGCCTTCAAAGAGTTGTACATGGATAAGCATGAGCAAAGCTTCATGATATTGTGCAGAGACGGCTTGTCACTTGGAATATCCGTAATCATGACAAATGCTTCTACATCCGGTATCGGATATAGGCATTTGGCAAACTTTGCTAACAGAATATGTCTCACTTGCAATGAGACGAGTGATTACGGTGCACTTCTGAGCCGCTGCAAAATTGAACCTGAACCTGTTCCTGGAAGAATACTGTTTCAAAAAGAAAAAACAATTTACGAAGCACAAACATATTTAGCTTTTGAGGGACAGAAAGAAATAGATCGAGTGAATTCGATTCGTTCGTTTATAGACAGGATGAATGATTCATACGATGAGTACGGAACAGCAAAGCCGATTCCTTGTATTCCGAACGTTTTAACATGGAAGGAGCTGAAAAATCAAGTTCATGACATCGGCAAGAACAACAGCATACCGTTAGGATTAGACTTCGCGACTATCGATCCTGTTTATGTTGATCTTAAAGAAGAACTCGAGTTTGCCGTAATGGCTAAGAAACAGGATATGGCTGATGCTTTTGTAGAAAGGTTCTTAAAACATGTCAGCATATGTTCGGGCGGTAAAGCAATCAACATTTATATAATGGATTCGCTTGAACGTAAATTAAATAAGCTTAAAGAGTTCCCCAACACTCAAAGATATTGTATCGAAGCCAGCGAAAGTGAATTGGTTCTGGATTCTGTGTTGGATAGCCTTAGAGAGAATAAACAAATGATCATGTCCGGAGATGGAGAAGGAAGATCAATTAACTATAACATAGTTATAGTTAACAGCAGGGATGCGATAGACTATGTTTCATCAACAGCACCGGTATTGAGCAAGTTCAAAGAAATAATTACAGAATATAAAAATATGGGTGTTCTGTTTATTTATTCAATGGTTGAAAATGCCGCTGTTGCTTACAATGGCCCGGAGATTCTTAAGCGAATCAAGGAAAACAAGAAAGTGTTGTTTATGGACAATTTAAGCAAAATGAAATTATTCGATTTGTCCCCATCAGCAGCCAGAACTTATACAAAAGAATTGCTTGCTGATGAGGGGTATTGGATAAATGGAACTGAGATAATGAAGGTGAAATTAATTAGTGATTGATATTTAGAAAGGAGTTTCGACTATGAGTGAAGCACAGGAACACCATGGTGGAGGTGGCGGACACCATTTTTTTGGACCAGAATATGTAGAATTGATTAACACAACACATTTTCCGGAAGCAATCAAAAGTATAGAAACAATGGCTAAAGCAATGGATAATCTATTGGTAGATTTGGATGATTATAAAGCATACATATTAGAAAATTGGGTTGGAGATGGAAGAAATCAATTTGAATCATCGTATCGTATTATGAAAAGAAAACTTACTGATGGAAGTGATATCAATTGGGATATGTATGAGAAATTAATCGCTGCGCAAGAAATGTTGATTCAAGCTGATCACGATGTTTCAAATGGAATAAAAGAGTATCGATGATATAGGATGCAATGATTTGGAGGTGGAACTTTGAGCTCATGGGAGATTGCAAGAGATAAAGCGGCTAAACAACTAGAAAAACAAACATATGAGTGGAGAAGAGATCAGATTATAGCTGCTAGGGATAAAATTTCAGATGCATCAGATAATCCGGTGAATGGCATAAACTCCAAGATAGATGAGTGCACCGAGGATCTTGCTACGGGAATAAAAGGGATAGGATGCTTAGATGCATTAGCGTTATCGATGCTTGAAAAAAAGGAAGTATCAGGCACCTCTGATGTAAGATTAAATGCTTATTATTTGAAACTGTGCAGCGAGATAGGCGATTGCAACTGCAAAATTGATGCATTGGAATCAGAAATTAGTAAGTTGGAACAGCAGTATCAACAGGCTGTTGAAGCTGAGGAAAGGGCTAGACGAGAAGCGTTAGAAGCAGCGATTAAACGGTTTAATGAATTGATGGAGTTTTGACTATGGCGGCAATTGAATTCGATTATGGTGCAATAAAGTCGGCAATTAATACAACTAAAAGTATGTCTGGATGTTGGGGTGCTTATGAAACGTATAGATCTTCGCTTGATTATACGCTTTACGATCCTTTAGCAGACTGGAGGTTGAGTGCAAAGGAACCGTGGGGACACACTTTTGTATCTGATGCTCGTGGAGAGATTAGTTACAAAAGAGCGGAACTTGAATCACGCATGGGCGAATGGTCGGTTTTATCAAATAATATTCAAAGTTTTAAAGAATATGTAGATGGACAAGACCAATCGGTGAAAAATATTTTTGATATCACATCCTCTCAATATACTGATTATACAGGAGTGAGAGGTTATACTACTGCTTTTTTTGATTTTTTCTATTCGAACTATGTGAATGGGGCAAATAGTTTTACGATAATCCGAGAAATACGCGGTTGGACAAGGCCTGTATATGATGATTGGAACGCGACTATAAGAGATAGGAGAGCGTATTTTATTCATGGCGAAGGAAGATATGCATATAATATTGCAAAAAGTACATTGACAACTACACTTGCAATAATTGGGACAATTGCTGCTTTTGCTACAATTCCGTTTGATGGTGGGACAACAGCTCCGATTGCAGTATCTTGTTTTGCGGCGGCTACTTCTAGTGTTGCCTCACTTCTCTCTGCAGTCAACACTTATTGCACTTATAAAGCAAATATAAAGTCGGCGTTAATCGAAGATGACCCGGCACTTTCCAGATATTATGCTGATATAGATTCATATTCTGATCAAGTTGAGAAAACTGTATATGGTACACCTGAAGAATACTATTCACATTTGAGATTTGCACAAGGACTTGATGTGGTTAAAAACACATGCGAGGTTGCGAGCCTTTTAACAGGTTTGGCGCATACACTGGGATTGAAAAGAGTTGAAACAGTAATTGGCGAAGATGTGTATTGTCAATACGTATATGATTTTGGTTTGAAAAATGTAAAAACAAATTTTTTGAAAATGTTTGGAATTGGAACAAATGAAACGATTACTAGTGAGTCGGGTAGAGTACATGTAGAAGCGGAACCAATGAATATTGATGAATCTATTGGCCTTCCTGAAGGAAGCCGCACACTTGATACTTCTCGAATAGCTGAGTCACCAAGGTTTGGAATGGAGGATGTTAGAATAGTTAATCCTAATAATCCGAATGATTATATGATTTACACTTCCAGAAACTTGACAAATACTGTTAATGAGATTACGCCAACAATATCCAGAACAATACAAAATGTTGATGGTTTTACAGTAAATTATGTTTACAGTAGAGCCGAAGACATAGTTTCAATATCAAATGGATATGATTTCGGACGTGTGTTTATGACACAGAATAATGCAGCTAGATTATCGAATTTGACTGATATGAATGATATGATTCGATATGGCTACTCTCTAAATTCTTTGCGTACTTTAGAAACGTGCAGACGGGCTAGAATTATATTGAATACTACTAATTCCGCACTCGATTTTCTTGGCGATGAGGATGGCAGAAGCGGTACGGAGACTATTAGAAACATAATAAGGAGCAATAATTTAGGATACAGTATAGATAGATATTTATATTCTCTTCCAACATCTTCAGAGCCTTCCAACGAGGATTTCCTACGCGGTATAGGAGGCACGAATGGGCGAGAGGTGTGGGAAGCAGTGGATTCCTGGAGGGTTATTAGAGAAAGTGAGTTCGATTATTAATCAATCATTTAAATTTGATATTACACCTAAAACAAAACAAAGAGCTATAAGAAAAAGAATACATGGCGAGAACTTATTTGTTGCACTTTTATGGTGTAGTGGAATATTGTTTGCCATTTCTGTTTGTGGTTTTTTTGTGATTATTTTTCATCAATTTGAAGATGATATATTAGAGATAACGTTAATGCTGCTTAATTCCACTTTTTTAATCATATCAATTTCTGCAAGGGCATTAGTTGAAAATTTGGGTTCTAGATGGATAGGCGACAGACTAAATGAGAAACTTTGGGTTCAAGATGGTGTTTTGTATCATTTCATTCAAAAAGCTTTTTCTTCAGGATTTGCTTATAGAATGACGGATGATAGCGCTATTGTATATATGATATTTCTTGCAAGCATAAAAAATGCTAGGTACGATCCAAAATCCGGGAGGATTGAGTTTAATGCCTGCGGAAAAGGAATTGCATATAAAGATTATACCAGAGGCATTATAGAGAAAGAGTGGCCATTAACAGGAATATTCACAGGTATTTTTTATGATTATACGGAACCGAGTTTGTACGAGTATTTGCTAGCGATTGGTGTTGAATTTGAAAAGACTACAATAAAATATAAGTTTGATGGAAGAGTGTGAATATGAACGAACAAGCAAAGGAATACCAAAATCGTGGCATTGCGTTGATGGGAGAGGGGAATTATCCTGAGGCGGCGAAGCTATTTGACAAAGCATTAGAAGTCGAGGAATCTGCAGAACTGTATATGGATTTGGGAAATGCATATGCAAGTTCATCTAGGTATCAAGAAGCTATTAACGCTTTTACCCAGGCATTATCATTTGAACCTAATAATGGAGAGATTTTTTTTGCGATTGGAAGCGTATACCTACTACAAGAAAGATTAAAAAAATGTATTGAATCATATAATAAAGCTGAGGCTTTAGGCTTTGATAATCCCCGATTATATATTAATCTTGCAGCTATTTACAACGCTTTGGGTGATCGACAAATGGAATTGCGAAATTACACTAAAGCAATTGACAAAGACTCATTACGTGGAGATTTGTATATTAAAAAGGCTATATTATTACTTGATCTTGGAAAACTTGATGCTGCACTTGAAACCATATCGGAATTAAGGGGGGTGCACCCGGATTCATTCGAAGCATATGATCTGGCGGCGAGAGTCTATATGCTGAAGGGGCTTCCCGCAAAGGCGATAGAGATTTTAGATGAAGGGATTTCAAAGTATTTCAATGATGTAAATCTTAAACTATCAAAGATTGGCATTTTAGTAAGTTTAGGTAAATTGGAAGATGCAGAAACGCTTTTAGAAGAAACGAAGAAAAATACAAATGCCAATATATATAATAGGGCTATTTTATTACAAGAAACCTCCATTGCTTCCGCAAAGCAAGATTATACAAAATTGAAAAAAATTTTAGCGGAAGTAATAGCTCTTGAAAATGAAGGGGAATGTGATGAACAGTCTAGATATATGATGATGATGATAAATAGTTTATCTGAAGAATATGATTTAGCATTGGAACAAGCTGAAAAACTAGATAGCCTTCAATCCAAAAGCATATATTCTATTTCAGGTATGTATTATATGGGTGAGTTCCTTGAAAAAGTAGGAAGATTTGAAGAAGCAGAAAATCAGTTCAGAAAATCAGTGAGAAAACTGAGAATGCTGTCCGTCAATGAACGGACCAATTATGAAGTATATATTTTTAGGGCAATGGCACATGAGCATCTAAAGGAATATGACAAGGCTCTGGAAATGGCGGAATTTGTAACTAATCTTCAGCCGGAACGCGCGGATGGATATATATTGCTTGCTAATATATATAAAGATATGGGTGATGAAGGTAAAAGTATGGAACAGTTTAACATTGCTAAAGAAAAAAATCCCGAATTGAAAGAGAGGTGATCAAAATGGGCGTTGATTTAAAATATGATACCTTACAACTTGGTGTGGGACAAAAGAATATTGAAGGATTAATTACTAGGTTGGACTGTGCACGTGAGGCTATGCGCGCAGGGCTTGAACAGATTAGAACGGACTGGGTTTCTGAAGGCGCGGATACCTTTTTTGAATCAATAGATACTGAGTGGGAGAACAGTGTTCAGAGTTGCATAGATGTGCTAGATGACCTTAATACTGCTCTAAAACAAGCTATAGAGAAGTATTCGGAAATATCGGAAAATGCTTCTGGATATTTAAAGTTTTGATAATTATTTGAGAATAATCCGAAATTCAATTTGAAAGGAGTTTTACGTATGGCTATTAGAATGACACCCAGCGAGCTAAGAGATCTCGCTAGCAATGTTACAAGCATAAGAGATGAGATCTTGAATCAGGTAAACAATATGGATAACAAGATCAAAACCGTTACAGAGGCATGGGACGGTGAATCGAAGACAGCATATTTTTCTGAATATGAGGAAATTCTTCCTGCATTACAGAATACATTTCCGCAGGTTATTGAAGATCTTGCTACAAGACTTACATTTGCAGCAGATAAACTTGAACAGGCAGATCAGGATATCGCTACTGTACTTAAGGGTAATTAATTTTTTGATTTCGGATTATTCTCATTAATTTATAAAATATCAGTTAACTAAATAATTATGTGTTAATAAACTGAATATGATCAGGAATATCTCCTTTATTATGAGGTGATACCTGGTCATATTCAAAACAGAGATTATTTGTGCACAGGATGCATTATGGGAATGAAAAAAGAACTTTCCTTAGAGGATGAACGAAAAATCGCTGAGAGGAATATTCGTACGTTTAATGGCAAAGTATATGATTCCATGAGCGATATGCAGATTGCCAAAGATAATTATAGGGCAATGAAAAATGCAAAATATCGAAAAAGGCAAGTGAATAAACACGTTGTATTGTGCTTGGCAGGTCCTTTCTTAATGATACTGTTGTCTGCTACGGTGATTGGCGTGTTTTTGGCTTTTGCTGTTTCAGTATATTGTGGGATATATGCGCTAAAAGAAAAAACTGATAAAAAAATCATTGTGCTAATTGGATTGGCATTGGATTGCGTCTTTCTTATACTTCCTTTTTTGTATTCTATTATTAGCCATTGAATTTACTTATTCATTGTTCATCCAAGATAAAATTGCATATGATTACTTGTTTAGCGCATTGTTTTGTTTTCACATGACATATAAATTTCTCACTCTATATAAAATGATTAGGATAACAATTTAATATAATTATAGTATTTTGATTCTACATTATAGTACATCATACGGCATTGGGACGATTGGGGTTAAGCTATTCGTTTGGGATATTGCAGGGGGCTGGATAAATAGATTAATAGTTGTAAGAAACCTTAGAGAGGAGAAAACAAAATGATATATTTTGTAAGGTATAAAACTTTAAATCGTGACTTGGATAATGCAATAGGTTGTAGAGCTCTTCCTACTGATCAACTAATTGAGATATCTGGGAAACTTAAAGAAGAATATAAAGCCAAAAGGTGTAAGGCTTGGATTTTGATTTCAATTTTTACTCTTGTACTTGCTGCGTTTTTTGCTTGTTTAATGGTTTCTATGTTCAAGAGTGTGGATGATCCGAATTTTATAAGTGACATCATTCTTTTTATCGGGACATTTGTAGTATTATCCTTAATTGCAGGTGATTTATTTTACAAAGTTATTGTTGGAAAGGTAAAAGGCCAGTTTAATAGAGCAGTAAAGAATGGATATCCGGAACTGTATAAGCAAGTGAAACTTTAAAATATTAATGAATGATCGTTTAGATATTATAGTCTTTTCCAATTAACTTCAAATTGCAGATTGGGATATGATTCGTATATTTGATATTTTGCCCATATTTTGATAAAATTCATATGTTGTTTATAACGATTATTATGGAGGTTTTGAAATGGCAATAGCATCACTTGTTCTAGGTATCGTCAGTCTTATAGCTTGGCTTATTCCTCTCATCGGTCTTCCTGTATCTATCGTGGGGATTGTCCTCGGATGCAAGACTGTTAAGAGCGATAAGAAGGCTATGGCCATCGCCGGTTTGATATTAAGCATTATAGGACTTATACTTTCTCTTGGTTTCTGGGTGTATTCCGCTTATTTGATATCAACCGGCCAAATTCCAGGATTGAACCTGTAAATAGCTGGTTTTCGGAGCCTCTCACTATGTGGAGGCTCTTTTTTTGTGAATTTAAAGACTGTATCTAATATAGGATGAATTTGGAGTAATAATCATAATATCATGTGTAATGCAATACTTATAACGACGGTTACCTAAATCGTGCAATTTTCACAAAATGGATGGTTTATATTCTAATCGGCTGTGCATGTTAAAGTATTGATTTCTTATAATATAATATTCTAAAAGGTTAACGAATAATTCTACGTACTTCATTTTTCCATAGAGAAGAGGTTATTAAGTAGTTATTACGATTCGCTTAAAATTGTTCTATGGGATTGTCTTTTTTTCAATGAAGGTAAAATAGAACCTCATTTCATTATTATTCCATTTAGAAAATATGCCCCAATAAATCATTAGTTTGATTATTTATCACATATGTGTCCATGATGGTATCAAAAAATGGGTATAGCTGAGCTGGAAAACAGAATAGCAGGATATAATGCCAGGATAGCCGAGTGTTACAGAGAAATATCCGTTTTGGAGGAAGAAATAGATCAACTTACAAAACTCAAGACTGAACTGGATGCGTGCTCTGATGATTTTCATAACCTACAGAATATCAGGGGGCGGAACCTTGATTCATCGACGGAATACATTGAGGAACAGAATCGTTTTAGTAAAAATATAAAAAAAGGTTTATATGACAGTATTACCACAATATTAACGGGCTCAGATTTTGCCCGAGTCAAGAACTTAATAGTATCTACAAACTATGATATTCTTCAAAACATTCAAAAAAGAAAAAGACAGATTGATGAATTATATGAAGAAATTCGATCGCTAAATAATCAAATTGATGCTTGTAATGCAGAAATTGCAAGTATAAGAGCAAGGGAAGAAGAGGAACGCAGGAGACGTGAAGAAGATGAAAGGAGGAAATTGAATGAATTACGATTTAATAATCAGTGATGAATATGTTCGCGAATGTGGTGATTACATTGAAAAACAGGGTCAGCGAGTTGAGGTCTTCCTTTCAGAATATATAGAAATACTTCAAGAAGTGACGAGTGATGCCTTTAAACTTGGAAAAGCATGCGTTGCAATTGAAAGGTTTGCTAATGTTGCATGCGGATTGCAAAGTGTAGTTTCAGAGACATCTAGAATGGCAAAAAATGCTACGGATACTTTTGTGGCGGAAATAGACCAAGCTGATTTCTATACATATTGATTTTAAGGTGTGCATATGAGTGATAGCACTAATGGAATTTATTTGGATACAGATGCTGCGGATGAACTTATCAATCGATTAATAAGTTTAAAGAACAGATGGATTGAAGAAAGGATTACTCCGCCTGATGGAGATTCGACTGAATCAAAAGGAGGAGCAATTGATTCACTGAATTTTTTGGTACAGTCGTATATGACCTTTGATGATGATATTACAGATTTATTGGAGAAAACAATTGCATTTTTAACTTTAGCTAAAGATGGAATGATTTATTATGATCAGCAAGCAGCCTGTTATGCTTCGAATGGTATAGGGGGATAAAACTGTGCTAAGGGATTTCACCGATGAAGCGTATAACAATTGGATAAACGAAGTTGATGGAATCAATTGCTTTCAATTCCAAAATGAGTTGATTGATCGGTTGAGGCACGCTCCGTTGGTAAGCGATTTGTTCGGTGGACAATTCAGTAATGTTTTTAATGATTTAGAAGGATATCAAGATTTATTTTGTAAATACCTATTATATAACAAAGGTGTTATTGATAGTATTTTTTCGGATGTTAATGATGTTAGCCTTGCATATAGATATGTATTTGAAGGGATTAAAGCAGACGTGGTTAGACAGACCTTGTTTATAAAGGGACTTTCAGATGCATTTTCGTTTAACGATGAGGTGTCTTTTTCTAATGCTATGGAGATGCCTAAGAATTCGATAGATAGAATTAAAAACGACTATATTGATAATTTATATCATGAGTATGTATCGGGAAGATTGACATCTATAAGTGACATACAATTAGATTTGATTGATGATTTGCTGATTGATGACTTTATAGCTGGGAGAGTTGAAAATCCGACTCAAGAACAGCTGACTTTTTATGATGCCTATTTAAATGCTGAAAGGAAGGCTCTTCAAGAAAAGTATTCTGAATGGGATATGCCCATTCGCCAAATTTATCAGAATGATAGAGATAAAGAAAAACAGCTGGTTGATCTTTTTAGATGTTTGCATCCGGATATAGCTGAGGATTTGGATGCTTTTTTTGGATCTGCCAGATACAATTCAATCCCTGAGGATGAATTTGCTGATGACGTTATGAACATAACGTTTATCGCTTTATGCGCTCCTGAAGCTGAACAGAAATTATTCTTTGATGTATTGGATGAAATCAAACTGGGGACGATAGATGCTTATGAGAGAGACGAATATGGGAATATAGTATATGATTTAGATGGAAATCCGAAGATTCTTAAAAGCCAATTTTTTGAAGAAGTCAATATAATAAATATTTGTGTAGCTCCAGGACGAAGCGGTTTGATGGAATCTCCGTACGGACCATATATGGGATTATTACACGAGATAGGACATGCTGTGGATTACAATTTTGAAAATGGATGTTGCTATTCAATGCTGTATAATGAAGGCACTAACTATGAAACTATACGCACAGATGTATATAATGCGATTGAAAATCAAGTAACAATAATAGTAAATGAACACGGGCTACAACCAGATGGAGAATTTCTTAAAGATATAGATACATTGATAATTGATCTGACAGAATCAATGTTTTCTGAAGAAGTACGTGCAGGTATATCGCACAAATATGAGAATTATTTGGAAAAGTACAATATATATATGGATGACATAATATTTGAAATACGAAGTGCGTTTATAGGATTAAATATGAATGGTGAGTTGCTTGATGGAGCATTGTCTATTGGTGGGTATTATCAAAATGCTGGAATACTTAATCAGTACACACCGGATTATCGATTTGAGTATCCCTTTGATGAAAGCTATTCAATCAAACAATGGGTTAATTATTCATTTTCTGTCGGAGATATGTTTTGCGGGGCAACAAATAATTTTATTTATGGAGCGGATAGCCACAAGGATTTTGGATTCTACTGGTTTGATGCAGAAGGGAATCCTACCGGCAGGCTGGAAAAAGAAACAGCTGCAACATGTTTTTCTATCTTTATGACTGGGAACATAAACTCGATGGAATTGATGCAACAGTATGTACCTGATACATATGAAACATATACTCAAATGTTTGATTATATGGCGGAAAATTGTTCGGATTAATATGGAGTGGATATGAAGAAATTTATGTGCTTATTATATGTCTTTGCTTTATTATCTGTTCTGTTAGGGTGCCAAGCTCGAAATTGTGAATTGGAATCATATGATCCGAATGAAGAGATTGTAAGTTCCGAAGCTGCTGTAACTCCGGAGTATATTTTTTATCAAAAAACATTTAGAGCGGTTACGGATAAAACTTTGAGAGATGAAGATTTGGATCATCTTAATCTCATTGCCTTTGCAAGATTCGGTCAAAAACCTGATTATTATATA
>JAEEGK010005405.1_pt1 | contig 30896 bp, 18 predicted proteins | sample 8958771 | NCBI WGS metagenome assembly JAEEGK01 (sample SAMN16246547, study PRJNA631951) | gut metagenome | biome: gut microbiome; feature: rumen; material: SC-attached | host: Bos | place: Iran: Karaj | collected 2018-10
GCAAGCCGGTAGGCGAACACAGGATCCCCGGCCTTGATGTGGATGGGGATGTCAATGTAGTGACGGAAATAGACGCAGGCTTTCAGGTAGCGCTTGTCCAGGACGTTGCCGTTCAGGTAGGCCTCCGCCCAGACACCCCGGTTCGGAGCGGCTTCCATGTCGCGGGTGTCGTAGACGAGACCGGCGTTCAGCTCCAGGGCCTTCCCTCCGGCGGCCTCATCGGCCTGGATCACGCCCAGTTTCTGATAATCCCTGTACAGGGTCTTGTCCTTGTCATAGAAGTGCTTGTCCGAGGAGCCCTCCACTTTGTATCCGTTATCCTTCATGTCCCCCAGCTTCCAGTTCCAGAAATTGACGCCGGCGGCCCAGTTCAGATGGTCCACGATACGGCCCTGGACATTGGCCAGCACACGCAGCATGTTACGGCTCATGCCGAAATAATTGATGCCGGTGGCCTGGTTGGACCAATACTCGGTATAGGGGCTGTCCAAATGGGCCAGGGAAGCGCCTCCGTTGAATCCCCAAAGGCTGTACAGGGGGTCGTTCATATAAGTGACCGACGCATTGATACGCATGTTGGGGACCAGATACTTGGAGTCATAGGCGAGGTACAGGCGCATGCGATGGCTGTGCGTGAAATAGGACGCCTCCCAGCTGATCTTGTGAAGAGGATCCGGATAGGTACCCCCGTCTCCATAGTAGTAAACATCTCCGAAGGCTCCCGCCTGGAAGCCGTTGTCAACGGAATAGGTGGCAGTCGGAAGGAGGCCGAAACTCCAGCCGGTCTTCATCTCCTTCTCCTGCTCCTGTGCGGAAAGGGTGAGCATCGCGCCCGCGGCGAGCAGGGTGCAGACTGTCAGCAATAATTTCTTCATAATTGTCATCGTTTAAGTCTATCTAGAGGGCAAATATAACAATTCTTTCGTTATATCCCTAAAAATCGAAAGTTCTAAGGCTTCCGGCCGTCGATCCAGACCCATAGCCGGTACATCAGCCAGCCCCAGCCGAGGAAAAGGACGACATGGACCCAGACAGGGACTTCCGTCCGGTACGCATCGTCCCGGACGACGGATTCGAATCCGGGAATATCGGCATAGTAGTAGGCCCCGGCGCCGAAGTCATAGTCCGGCGAGAGGCCCAGCCGGCAGGCCATGATCCATCCGGCGCAGCCGAGGACGGCCACGACCGTGAGGATCGTGACCGCCCGGAAAATGCGTCTGCGCCGCTGAGGAGCCATTATTTATACAGGTCCAGGACCGGAATGTCGAAGACCACGCCGGAGAGGAGGAGCCACACGGCGAAGAGCGTCAGGGCGATGTTGAACACCTGCCCCACGACATACAGCCACAGCACCTTGCCCCCCTGCATCTGCTTCGCGATCTCGCGGAAGTTGGTGTCCAGGCCGATGGAGGTGAACGCCAGCACGAAGCACCAGTTCTTGTACTGGTCCAGCACGCCGTTGATGGCCTTCACGCTGTCGGAGCCGGCCAGCGGCTGGATCAGGAAGGAAGCCACGAGAGAGGCCGCGAAGAAACCGATGATGAACTTCGGGAAACGGGTCCAGATCTCGCCGGCGCCCACTTTCTTGCCCTCGCTCTTGTCCACGCGGGTGGCGAAGAACAAGGCTACGAAAAAGGCGATGAAGCCGATGAGAATGTTCTGGATGCTCTTCACCAGGACGGCGGCCTGTTCGGCCTCCGGTCCCAGGGCGTTGCCCGCGAGGACCACAGCGCCGGTGGAATCGACGGTACCGCCGATAAGTGCGCCGCCCATGAGCTGGCTCATGCCGACAGCCCGGATGATCATGGGCTCGAACACCATCATCAGGATGGTGAAGATGATGGAGATGGAAATGGCGATGCCGAGGTCGTTCTTCTTCGCGCCGGCAGCAGCGCCCGTAGCGATGGCGGCGGAGGTGCCGCAGACGGATGTCGCTGCCGCGAGGGTGATCACGAGCGGCTTGTTGTCCAGCTTGAGGACCTTGGTGCCGAACCACCACATGAAGATGATGACGATGGGCGTGACGATCCACGCGATGCCCAGGCCGTACAGGCCGAACTTGGCGATGTTGCTGAACAGCACGGAGAAGCCCATGATCACGAGACCGGTCTTGATGTAGAACTCGGTACGGATGGCCGGACGGAGCCACTTGGGAACACCCACGGTATTGGAGATCAGGAGGCCGACGATGAGCGCCCAGAAGGCCCATTCGAGGTAGCGGTTCAGGGTGAACTCAGCGCTGATGAGCCGCACGATGACGGACAGCACGAAGAGGGCGAGGAAGGCGGGGATGTATTCCTTCACCTTGCCTCCCTGCAGTTTGACGCCGAGGGTGAACAGGACGCCCAGCACCAGGAAGGTGCGTAGGAGTTTCCCCCAGAAGGCGCCGTTGAGCTGCTCCAGGAGCGATTTCTTCTCAGCCACATTCTCCCACAGATGCCAGGTGGAGAATTTGGCGGCGGCGAAGTCGAAGGCGCCCGTAAGCACCGCGACGCAGCCGATGACGATGACGGCGAAGCCGATCCAGACGGCCAGCCAGTCTTCCTTTTTCCAAAGGTCGGAGAGGTTCGTTTTCATATCGATTCGGGTTTTAGAACAGGTCGTTGACTTGCCGGACGATTTCTTCGGCCGGGAGGTCCGGGGAAAGGACCAGGTCGGGGGTCTTCAGGACGAAGCCCCGGGCCATCGCACCGAGGACGCCGCCGCCGGTGCAGTTGAGCATGATGTACTCGTCCTTTTTCACGGCGCCTTCCTCCACGGCCTTCGCCAGGGCGGTGATGGCGACGCAGGCGGCGGGCAGGAGGTCGAAGCCCTCCCGGTTGCGGAACTGGAGCAGCCAGTGGACGATGTCGTTGTTGGAGGCGGTATAAAAATCGCCGCCGCTCGCTTTCAGCGTGTCGAACAGGCCTCCGGCCAGGCTGTACGGCGGCTTGCGGTTGGAAAGGACGCTCGCCAGAATCACCTCGGAGCGGTGCCGGCCCGTTTCGGGATCCAGGTCCAGGAGGGTGCGGGAACCGGCCTTCCAGGAGTCGTACATCAGCGTGAACGGATCATTCTGCGCCACATACACGCGCATTTTGTTCTCGCCGAAACGACCGTCTTCTCCCAACCGGCAGGCGTTCTCCCACGCGGCGATGGCGCCCGTACCGGAGCCGACGGCCTGGAAATAGGCGTCGGGAATCCGGCCCATTTTCTCCACACAGCTCAGCAGGGTCGTTCCCATGCCGTCCCGCCGGGCCACGTTCTTCGCCCCGCCTTCCAGCATGTAACGCGGATCGGTGGCCAGTTTTTCGCCCAGGGCGATGGCGTCATAGTAGTCGCAGCCGTGCGGGACGGCCACGAGCTTCACGCAGGGGTTCAGCCTCCGGCGGAACCAGAGGTCGTGCAGGTTGTCCTCCGGCACGCAGATGACGATGGGGATGCGGTTGTCGGAGCACACCTGGGCGAAGGCCCGGGCCGTGTTGCCGGCCGACTGGACCACGAGGATCCGCTTCTCCTTCTCGTCCAGACGCGCCAGGACCGAATACGCCTCCGTCTCCTTGAACGAGCAGGTGCGCATCTTCGCGCCGATCCGGGGATTCCATCCCGAGAACGTGATGTACAGGTTCTCCAGGCCCAGGAACTGGGCGAGCCCTCTGGACTTGTACGTCACCGGGGCGCAGGACTTGCGGAGCGTCCGTTTGATGGGCATCCACTCCGCGTAACGGTAGATCCCGTCCAGATCGTCCCGCGGAGTGAACCGCTTGTTCTCATAAACGGCACGCACCAGGGCGGGACTGCCGCCTTCGGGGTCGCCGAGGGTCCACCCCCGGTCCTCGAATTCACGTCCGTTCCCGACGTTCATCAGATGATACTTGGTAGGTTCGAATTTCATATGTCTGCAGATTTTCGTTTTCCTTCGGTCTGCCGGTCCACAATCTCCGCCAGGTCCCGGACCGGCCGGTCGGCGTAGCGGGCGAAAGTGGCCGTGCACAGCGGGCAGGCCGTGGCGATGGCGTCGGCGTTGCTCGCGTACAGATTCTCCAGAGAGGCTCTCGTGATCTTCTCCCGTTTGGCGAAAGACAGGGTCAGGGAGCCGAGAGAACCGCCGCAGCACACGCTTTCAGCCCGGTTCTTCTCCGCTTCGGCGATGCCGGCCAGCCGGCCCAGCAGCCGGCGCGGCTCCTCATAGATGCCGCAGCCCCGGCCCAGTTCGCAAGGGTCGTGATATACATAGCAGAGGTCGCTCCGCGTCGGGACAAGACGTCCCTCCTGCAAGAGTTCCTCCATATAGTTGACATAGTGGACGACACGGACCCCCGGAAGGGAATACTCCTCCGTGAACATCTTGTAGCAGATGGGGCAGCTGACCACCATCGTATCGGCGCCGGAGCCCAGGATGACCTCCGTATTCTTTCGGACGATCCCGGCCGCCTCCTCCAGCCGGCCGGCCGTCAGCATCGGCCTGCCGCAGCAGACGCCGCCGTCCCGGTCCATCCAGACATAGTCCACGCCGGCCTTCCGGAGGACCGATTCCATGCTCCGGCCGACGGACGGCACCAGCTGGCTCATGCAGCCGCTGTAATACAGCACTTTCCCGCCCCGGGCTGCCTCGGTCAGTTCCGGCACGGGCACCCCGGAATAATCGGCCTTCACGGCATAGTTCCTTTCGGCGCGGTTCATCAGCCGGAGTTTCGGCCCCTCGACGCCCACCTGGCACACGGCCTCGCACTTTCCGCAAAGCAGGCACTTGTCGCTGATTTCCGCGATCCGCCGCTCGTTCCCCCGGCGCAGCTGCCGGGTCAGATAGACGGTGCAGTCCTTCAGGTTGGCCTTGTCCGCGCTCATCGGGCAGGCGTCGATGCACACGCCGCAGTTCGGGCAGGAATACACCTGCACGCGGGCGAATCCCTTGCGTGCGTTACGGATCTTCAGTCCCGCATTCCGCATCGGGATGAGCATCATCTCGGCCGGGATGTGCATATAGCGCGTGAAAGGAAGCACGAACATGAACACGCCCAGGGCGATGGAATAGGCCCACCAGGTCGGAAGCATGTTCAGGTCATTGCCCAGAAACTGACGGAACACCCAGTTGGCGGGGATGGTCAGGAAAGAGCCGCCGCTGATATGGGCCGTGAAGCTCTCAGCCAGCAGCCGGAGCGGGAAGATGGCCCACAGGGCATAGAGCCCCACCCGGTTCAGCAGGGACGGACGGGGCGTGCGCCGCATGCCGAACAGGCGGGAGCGGACCCGCTTGATCATCGCCAGGGCGATGCCGACCAGCACCACCAGCAGGAAAAAGTCCATCAGGAAGAACAGCAGGGCACCCTGGATGGTGGAATCCGTCTCCGCCACGAAGAAATTGAAGAAGATCGGATAATAGAACAGCCGGATGCGTTCCGGCAGGAACAGCATCACCTCCACATGGCCCAGCACGATGAGCATGAACCAGCCGAAGGCGATGCTGGAATGCATGAAGCCCAGCATCCGGTTCCGCTTCCACAGCTTCACATGCAGGAGACAGTCACAAAAGATGTCCTTGATGTTCTTGAGCGCCGTCCGGGGCGTGATGAGGGACAGGAAGAAACGACGCCGGTCCTCCCCTGTCAGCTGGCACAGGATCCGAATGATGCCGTAGACGCAATACCCCAGCACGAAAACCATGCCCGCCAGGAAAGGGAGCACGAACGGATGGAAGCCGGATGAGAAGCGTTCAATCATAGATCCGGCACAAAGTCAAAATCAAATGGCGGGTATTGATGCCGCGCGGGCATACCATGGAGCATTTTCCGCAGAGCATGCACCCTTGCAGCATGGGCCGCACGTCCTGCCCGCGCTGGAGTCCCAGAATCACCTTCCGGAGACTCATCCCGCTGAAGGGGGCGGCCGTGCAGGTGGCGCTGCAGGAACCGCAGTTCATGCAAATGCGCGCGTCGGGTTCCAGCGCGCACAGCTTTTCGTACCGGCCGGTGTCCGCCTTGTCCAGGTCCAGGGTGGAGCTCTTGGAAAGCTTGAATCCGAAATCCATCATTGTCCCTGCAGATAACGGTGAATATCCAAAGCGGCCGAACGGGCCTCGCCCAGCGTCTCCGGGACGGTTTTCGCGCCCGTGCAGGCGCCCGCATAGAAAATGCCGGGGCGGTTCGAGACATCGAGGGCGGCCGTGTTGTCCAGACTCCGCAGGAAGCCGTCGCTGTCGATGTCCAGCCGGGCCATCCGCGCCAGTTCGGCGACGTCCGGATTGCAGGACATCCCGGCCATCAGCACCAGGAGGTCCAGCCGCACCTTCAGGGGCTTGCCGGACAGGGTGTCCTCCGCTTTGACCTGCAGGTGGCCGTCGATGGTCTCGCCCACCTCGGAGACACGCCCCCGGATGAACTGGATGCCGAATTCCTGCTGGGCGCGGATATAGAAATCCTCATACTTCTTGCCGAACAGGCGGAGGTCCATGTAGAAGCAGAAAACCCGGGATTCCGGAAAACGCTCCTTCACCTCGATCGCCTGCTTGACGGCCGTGATGCAGCACACCTTCGAGCACTGGCTGTTCCCGGCCTTGAGGTCCCGCGAACCGACACAATGGACGAATCCCACACTCTTCGGGGCCGCGGGGAACCGGTCGCTGTCATGGCCGTTGAACCACGACTCCAGGTCGGCGTTCGTCATGACATGGTCATAGACGCCGTATCCGTACTCCTCTTTCCGGGCGGCGTCGAAGAGTTTGAAACCGGAGGCGACCAGGATGGCCCGGCAGGACACGCTCACGCCGTTGCTGAGCATCACCAGATAGCCGTTCTTCAGGCGGTTGACCGAGGTCACCCGCGTCTCCAGGAAAATGTTCGCGTCGGTGATTCCGTCCCAGAGGCTCCGGACCAGGTCCCCGGCGGGGGCCATGTCCGGAAACAGCCGGTTCCACTGCGCCACATGGCCGCCCAGATGGTCCTGCTGTTCCACCAGAATGGGGTTATACCCCAGCAGAAGCAGCTGTCTCGCCGCTTCCATCCCGGCCACGCCGCCGCCGATGACAACAACGTTCTCCTTCATCTTCTAAAAACATTTCAGGTTGGCGGGAAGTTCGGGGCGGAGGAGGTCCTCCTTGTTCAGGCCCAGATACTTCGCCTTCGGGTCATACTCCACGCCGATCCGGTCCAGGAAAGGCTCCACGGCCACCTGGTGCAGCTGGAGGCCCAGATCCCAGGGATCGTAGCCCAGCACCAGGCCGGCCAGCTCCTCGTACGTGAATACGGGGATGCCGAATCCGTCCTTGCCGTAGGTTTTTCCGGTCTGCTCGGCGATGACATATTGCCAGCGGTCCATGAAATAGCAGCAGCCCGGGCAGTTCGTGAGAATGGCCTGGATGCCGTACGGTTCCATGGACTCGAATTTCTTGTGGGTGTTGGAGACGCAGTAGCCCCGGTTCGCCTTCGTATGGTACTGCCGGAAGCCGTAGCCGCAGCAGTGCCGGCGCTCGGGATAGTCCACGACCTGGCCGCCCCAGCTCTCGATCATCCCCGCCAGGACATAGGGGTACTCGGCCCCGCCGATTCCTTTGGAGGGAAACATCTTGGCATAGTGGCAGCCGATATGCTCGGCCATCCGCATCGGTTCGCCGGTTTCCCGGTCGATGAGACGGACGCGGGCCTTTTCCGCGATCTCATTCCGCCAATGGTAGATGAGATCGCTCGTATGGGCCAGGTACTTGGGCTTGTTGAACTCGCGGCGGCACGCCTTCCACAGCTGCTCCCGGATGCGGGCCTCCAGCTCCGGAAACTCGTGCCAGGTCTCCAGGATTTCCACGTAGTTTCCGAACGAGGTCACGCAACTGGGCACGTAATTCTCGTATCCGGCCTCCGTCATCAGGGCGAACTGACGGGCGACGATGGTCATCACCGTCTCCTGCGGAATGGCGTCGCAGTGATACGCAATGCCCCCACAGGTGGTGTGGTAAGGCGTCTCATAGACATCCTTGCCCAGCACCTGCTGCGTGATGTCGGTGAACTTGCGCTCGCTGGCCGGAAAGAAATTCTGCCGGATGCAGCTCCGGACATAGTACCAGTGGTCGTCCGGAATCTCTTTCTGGTAGTCCCGCCAGATCTTCTGCTTTCCCTCGTAGATCATTCGTTGAAATGTTTGTCCGAGCTGTACTCGAACGCGGTTTTCGCGTACTCTTCCATCGAGAGCCCCATCTCCTCGGCCTTCCGGCGGGAGAATTCCTCCACCAGGCCGATCCGTTCCGAGGCTCCGGTCACATCAAAAATGGCCTTCAGCTCTTCCAGGGACTCCTGCGGAATCCGCCGCAGGACGCCGGGGCCTTCGCCCTTGTAGTTCGCACCCTGCCGGGCGAGGCTCTTCTCCAGATGGTCCATGTGCCATTTCCACACCGGACCGGACTCCTTGTGGTCGTTCCAGTCGAAGGTCTCCGGATAGACGCAGTAGCCGTATTCCAGGATGTTCCGGGCAAAGACACGGGTCAGCGGCAGCATCTGGCGGCCTTTTTCGGATTCGGTGAAACAGCCCAGCCGGATGCTCAGGTCACGCAGGGCCATGATCACCATGCCCGGACCGTTCTTCCGGGGGCAGCGCGTGACGCAGCTCATGCACTCCCCGCAGTACCAGATCGTGTCGGACTTGAGGAGCGCCTCGATCTGGGCGTCATCCCGCGTCTGGACGATGGCGACGATCTTCCGGGGGTCGTACCGGTAGAATTCCGCCGCCGGACAGACCGCGGTGCACGTGCCACAGTTGATGCACGTGTGATACCCTTCCTTGAAACGGTAGTCTTTCTCCAGCTCTTCAAACAGATGGTCCATCCTTACATGGGCTTGAGTTTCCGGGCCAGCCGGGCGCAGAGGCCCGGGAAGAAACGTTTGACATAGACCATCAGCAGCTCCTTGCTGCCGACGAGCACTTCGCGGCGGCCCTTGCGGATGGCCTTGACAATGATTCGGGCGGCCTTATCGACGGTGATACCGCCGGCCTGGCCGGGATCCATCTTGCCGTGGGGCTTCCCGCCCTTGTCCAGGGCGCGGAGGGAGATGTTCGTCCGGACACGGCCCGGGCAGACGATCGTCACCCGGATGCCTTTGTCATAGTTCTCCGCCTGCACGGTCTCAAAGAAGCCGTACAGGGCGGCCTTGGCGGAACAGTATCCGCACCGGAGCCGGAATCCGAAACGGCCCGCGATGGACGACGTGACGCCGATATGGCCGCCGCCCTGCGCCACCATCCGGGGCAGCAGTTCCTTCGCGATGCCGGCCGGGGCGAAATAGTCGATTTCCATCAGCGTCCGGAGCATTTCCATGGACGTGTCCTCCACGGAGGTGCGCTGGCTGATGCCGGCGTTCAGATAAACGGTGTCGAGGCTTCCGAAAGCCTCCCAGGCCGCCTTGACCAGATCCGGGATGCCGTCGGGACGGCTGAGGTCATAGGGAAGGATGACCACGTCGGGGGCGCCTTTCTCCCGGCAGCGGGCGGCCACCGGCTCCATTTCGTCCGCGGTGGGGGCGGTGAGCACAAGGCGCGCGCCCCCCTCCGCCCAACGATAGGCGCAGGCTTCTCCGATTCCGGAAGAACCGCCTGTAATCCAGACCGTCTCCATCTATTTGTAGAGGGAAATGTCCGGGATGGGTTTGTCGTATTCGCCGCGGTCCAGCCTTTCCTTGATGTCCTTGAAGGCCGCCAGGGTGTATTCGACGTCCTCCATGGAATGGGCCGCCGTCGGGATGATGCGGAAGATGACCATGCCCAGCGGGATGACCGGATAGATGACCACCGAGCAGAAGATGCGGTAGTTCTGCCTGAGGTCCACGACGATGTTCGTCGCCTGCTCCAGGCCGGCCTTCATGTGGACCGGGGTCACGCAGGCTTCGGCCGGGCCGATGTCATAGCCCAGCTCGCGGAACCCTTCCTGCAGACGGCGGGTGACCTTCCACAGGTGCGCGCGGCGCTCGTCGCCTTCGGGGCTGTCGATGATCTCCAGACGCTTGATGCAGCCTTCCACGATGGGCATCGGGAGGGATTTCGCGTAAATCTGGGAACGCATGTTGTACCGCAGGTAGTCGATGATGTCCTTGTCGGAAGCGACGAAGCCGCCGATGGTGGCCATCGATTTCGCATAGGCGCCGATATACAGGTCGACTCCGTCCATCACGCCGAAGTGCTCGGAGGTGCCGCGTCCGTGCGGGCCCATGACGCCGAAACCGTGGGCGTCGTCGATCATGAAGCGGAAATTGTATTTCTGTTTCAGGGCGACGATCTGGTCCAGGATGCCCAGGGCGCCGGTCATGCCGAACACGCCCTCGGTGATCACGAGGATGCCGCCGCCGCTCTCTTCGGCCACCTTGGTGGCGCGGGCGAGGACGCGGTCGCAGTCCTTCGCGTCGTTGTGGCGGAACTTGAACTTGTCGCCGATGTGGAGGCGGATGCCGTCCAGCAGGCAGGCGTGGCACTCGGCGTCATAGACGATGACGTCGTGCCGGCCCACCAGGGAGTCAATCGTGGAGAAGATGCCCTGGTAGCCGAAGTTGAACAGGAAGGCGGCCTCCTTCTTCTCGAAGTCGGCGAGCATCCGCTCGAACTTCTCGTGAAGGGCCGTCTGGCCGGTCATCATGCGGCTGCCCATCGGGTAGGCCATGCCCCAGCGGGCGGCGGCCTCACCGTCAACCTTGCGGATCTCGGGATGGTTCGCCAGGCCCAGGTAGTTGTTCAGGCTCCAGCACAGGACTTCCTTCCCGGCGAAACGCATGTGGGGGCCGAGTTCGCCCTCGAGTTTGGGGAATGCGAAATAGCCGTCGGCCTTGTCGCGGTACTGGCCGATGGGGCCGCCGGTGGAACGGCGTATCTTCTCAAAAATGTCTGTCTGCATGATTGTTGATTGGTTTATGTTTCAGTTTGACGTTTATTTCTCTTTTTCCCGGGAGACGAGTCCCATCGCGCGGAACAGGAATTTGGGCAGCGGTTTCCGCGGATCCCGCTTTTTCATGTCGATGTACCAGCCCAGCTTCTTCACCACGGGGACCTTGTGCGTCTCCACGAACTCGATCAGGGTGCCATCGGGGTCCTCGATGTAGGTGAAGTGGCCGGAGGCGTCGCCCATGTCGAACGTGATGCCGCCGGGGCAGCTGTCCACGGTGAAGGGATGGCCCTTCTCCGCGCAGAATTTCTCCAGTTCCCGCATCCCGGTGACGTCGTAGCAGATCTGGATGAAACCCGGATCGCCCCAGTAACGGCCCTCGTAGATCTTCCGCGGCGTGCGGTCCAGCGCCTGCACCAGTTCGATGCAGTCCGGGCCCATCAGGGCGGAGAAGGCCCCCTGGCGGGGTTTCGAAGGGGCCATCAGGACGCGGCGGTACCGTCCGTCCGCCCCCGGAAGGAGGGACCAGTCGGCAAAGACGCCGGTCTCGTCGTATTTCACGGTATCGTAACCGAGGATTTCCCGGTAGAAGGCGATGGACTTGTCCATGTCGGTCACGCCGACGACGGTGCCGGCCATGCCGCCGGTCAGTTTGCCCTCGTCGATGTAGATGTAATCCGTCTGTACCAGCTGGAAGCAGTTGCCGTAGAGGTCCTTGACATAGAAGCAGGGAGTTCCGTCAGGCAGGGCGCCCACGTCGGAGACAGCGTCCCACTTGGCCTTGAAGGCCTGGTGGCAGGCAGGGACGTCGCGACAATTGAGTTTCGCGGCGAAGACGCCGAAGTCGCCGACGGCGATGTCGAAACCGACCGGCTGCGGCTTCCGCTCGGAGTACTGCCAGATTTCGAATCCGCCGCCGCCCTGCAGGTTCACGGCGATGCAGGCGTGCCGTTTCTGGGGATGGTTGCCCGTATAGGGCAGCATCCGTTCCGCCACGGTGTCATCCTCCAGGATCCTGACGTCGGTCCCGAACATGCGGATGAACCAGTTCCACGATTTTCTAAAGTTTTCCGTTCCGACTCCAACTTGCTGGATGCCGGAGATATTGAATCCGTACTTGGGTTGCATACGTGTAAAAGCGATTACGCAAAGATAACATAATTTTTGTTTATATTTGTATGAGAAATAAACCTGACCTGCTTATGCGTCGATTCTGTCTGTGGGCCATGCTGGCCCTTTCCGCCGCTTTCCTGGCGGCCTGCGCCCCCAAGGGGGCTGAAACCCTGGACCCGGCTTTCGCCAACTACGTCAAGGCCTACACGGGCGGCGTGGTGAGCGACGGTACGGCCGTCCGCATCGAATTGGCCTCCCCCGTTCCCATGGACAAGCAGACCGACGGCCTGTTCTCCTTCAAGCCCGCCCTCAAGGGCTCCGAACGCTGGCTGAGCCCGACCGTGGTCGAGTTCGTGCCGGACGGCTGGAAGAGTGGCACCGTGTATGAAGGTTCCTTCCAGGTCGACAAGGTCCTGCCCGTGAAGGAAAGCCAGTGCAAGGTATTCCCCTTCCGCATCCAAGTGGCCCCCCATGCGGCGGCCCTTTCCCTGGACGGCGTCACCATCCGGGACGGTGCGCGGCTGCAGGGTACCATCACCCTGAGCGTTCCCGCGCCGAAGGAGGATATCACCCTGACCGTGGAACCGTCCGCGCCGGTGGCGATTTCCGGAGAAGGAACGCAGTATCACTTCGAGGCAGGTCCCTTCGACCGTTCCACGGCCGACACGCCCGTCAAGATCACCCTGAAAGTCAAGGACTTCGACCAGGAAGTCTCCCGCAAGACCTACATCCCCGCCTCGGGCGGCTTCAAGGTCATCGACACCCGCGTCCTCCGCGGTGAGAATCCTTGCGTGGAGGTCCGCTTCAGCGAGCCCCTCTCGCCCACCGCCTCCCGCGAAGGCCTGATCGAACTCGCCGGCGTCCTGCGGCAGACCATCGACATCCAGGACAACTGTGCCCGGCTGTACTTCGAGGCCGATCCCCGCGCGGACCTCGCGCTGACGGTCCACCAGGGCGTGCAGAGCGTCGATGGAAAGACCCTCGCCGAAGGCTTCCGCATGGACCTTCCCTCCACGGATCCGGCCCCGGCCGTGACCATCCCCATCGACGGTACCATCCTTCCCGACGACAGCAAGCTCGTCCTCCCCTTCCGCGCCGTGAACCTGAGCGCGGTGGACCTGCGCGTCATCAAGATCTATGAGGACAACGTGCTCCTGTTCCTGCAGGAGAACAGTCTCGCGGACTATTCCGAGCTCCGCCGCGTGGGACGTGTCGTGTACAGCCGCCAGATTCCCCTGACGGACAACGGCATCCGTGACCCGCACACCTGGAACGACTACAGCGTGGACCTCTCCGGCCTGTTCAAGCAGGAACCGGGCGCCATCTACCGCATCACCCTCTCTTTCCGTCAGGAGTATTCCCTGTTCGGCGGGAAGAAGGCCCCGTCCATGCTGCCGGTCCAGAGCGGCCAGCCCACCCCGGAAGAGGAAGCGGTCTGGGACGTCCAGAACAGCTACTGGTGGGACAACTACATGGACTGGCAGCAGTACGAGTGGGAGGACCGCGACAACCCCGAGACCCCGTCCTACTACATGGTTGACGACCGGTTCCCGTCCATCAACCTCCTTTCCTCCAACCTGGGCCTCCTCGCGCAGTACGCCGACGGCAACACCCTGTGGGTCGCCGCGACGGACCTGGGCGACGCCAAGCCCGCATCCGGCGTGGACCTGGAGGTGTATGACTTCCAGCTCCAGCGCATCGCCAAGGGCCGCACCGACGGCAAGGGCCTCGCGCAGGTAGACGTTCCCCACAAGCCCTTCATCCTCCTGGGCCGCCAGGGCAAGACCACGGGGTACCTGCGCCTCGCCGATGGCTACGAAAAGTCCATGAGCCGCTTCGACGTGGGCGGCCAGACCGTCTCCAAGGGCCTCAAGGGCTTCATCTACGGAGAGCGCGGCGTCTGGCGTCCGGGCGACACCCTGCACGTGACCATGATCCTCGCCGACAAGGCGGAACGCCTGCCGGAAGGCCACCCGGCCACCCTGGAACTCTACACGCCGGAAGGCCAGTTCTACACCCGGATGGTCTCCACCGGGCAGGACGGCTTCTACACCTTCCCCATCGCCACCTCCTCCGACGATCCCACCGGCTGGTGGAACGCTTACGTGAAAGTGGGCGGCTCCGCTTTCCACAAGAGCCTCCACATCGAGACCGTCAAGCCCAACCGGCTGAAAGTCAATCTGGAACTGCCCGGAGAAATCCTCCAGGGCGGTGCCCGGAACACGGCCCGCGTGACCTCTTCCTGGCTCACGGGCGTCCCGGCCTCCGGCCTCAAGGCTTCTGCCACGATGACCCTCAGCAAGGGCCCGGCGACCTTCAAGGGCTTCGACGGCTATACCTTCCGCAACCCGGCCTCTTCCTTCGAGAACAGCGAATACTCCCTGTTTGAAACCACCCTCGACGGCAACGGCTATGCCGAGACGGCCTTCAACCTGCCGGCGGCCAAAGACGCCCCCGGCCTGCTTCAGGCCTTCATCGTCACCTCGGTCCTGGAGAGCGGCGGTGACGAGAGCTTCACCACCCAGACCGTCCCGTATTCGCCGTTCCCGGCCTACGTGGGCGTAAAGCTTCCGGAAGGCGAGCTGGAAACCGATAAGGACAACACGGTCCAGGTGGCCGTAGTGGACGCCACCGGCGCCCGGCTCTCCGGCCGCGAGCTGGAATACCGCGTATTCAAGACCGAATGGAGCTGGTGGTGGGACAACAACCCGGACCAGCTGGCCGGCTACGTGAATGGAACGAACGCCAAGCCCGTCGCCTCCGGGAAGCTCACTTCCGGTGCTCAGGACGTCACCTTCAACCTCCGCGCCGCCGAGGCCGACTGGGGCCGCTACCTGGTGGTCGTTCGCGATGTAGAAGGCGGCCACATCGCCGGCAAGACCGTCGTCATCGACTGGCCGGCCTACAAGGGCCGTTCCGGGCGTGAGGATCCCAGCGCCCTGTCCATGCTCACCTTCGCCGCCGACAAGGACAGCTACCGCGCCGGCGAGAAGGCCAAGGTCTACATTCCCGCCGCACAGGGCGGTCAGGCCCTCGTCAGCTTAGAGAACGCCGCCGGTGTGATCGCCCGCGAATGGGTGGCCACGGACGCGTCCAAGGACACGCCCTACACCTTCACCGTCACCCCGGAGATGGCGCCGAACTTCTATGTCCACATCACCCTGGTCCGTCCTTACGAGGCTTCGGAAGGCGGCCAGCCGCTGCGCCTGTACGGCGTGAAGCGCCTGCTGGTGGAGAATCCCGCCTCGCACCTGGAGCCGGTGGTCAAGGTGGCCGACACCGTGGCCCCGGAGGAAGCGTTCACCGTCCAGGTATCCGAGAAATCCGGAAAGCCCATGACCTACACCCTCGCCATCGTGGATGAGGGCCTGCTGGACCTGACAGCCTTCAAGACCCCGTCCCCGTGGGATGCGATGTACCAGACCGAAGCCCTGGGCGTGAAGACCTGGGACCTCTACGACGAGGTGATCGGCGCGTATGCCGGCCGCTTCAGCCCGATGCTGTCCATCGGCGGTGACCAGGAGAACATCCGGGCGGCCCGCAAGGACAACCGCTTCAACCCGGTGGTGAAGTTCCTGGGACCGTTCACCCTCCAGAAGGGCGCCGGCAAGCACGAGATCAAGCTCCCGATGTACGTGGGCAGCCTCCGCGTGATGGTGGTCGCCGGTCACGACGGGGCCTACGGCAACGCAGCGACGACCGTGACGGTCAAGTCTCCGCTCATGGTCCTCGCGACCCTCCCGAGACAGGTTGCCGCCGGAGAGAACGTCGTCCTCCCGGTCAATGTGTTCGCCCTGGACGACAAGGTCAAGGACGTCAAGGTGACCGTCAAGGCCGAAGGAGCCCTCCAAGCCGACGGTGCTACGACCGAGACGACCCACTTCGACAAGGCGGGTGACAACGTGGTCCGCTTCGCCCTCAAGACTGCCGGGGAAGGTTCCGCCAAGGTAACCGTCACGGCCGAGGGCGGTTCCCGGAAGACTTCCGAAACCATCGACATCCAGGTCGTCAATCCGAATCCGGAGACGGTGACGATCCGTCAGGCGAAACTGGCGGCCGGGGAATCCGTATCCTTCGACGCCGACGGGAACTCCACCATCTCGCTCGCGGGCTTCCCTGCCGTCGATGCGGCCGGCCTGTTCCGGACGATGAAGAACTACCCGTACAGCTGCTCTGAGCAGCTCTCCGCCAAGGGTCTGACCATGCTGCACCTGCTGCCGCAGCTCTCCGAGGCCGACTCCCAGGAAGCGCGAGAACTCATTCCGGGCATCATCCACCAGCTCTACGCCCGCCAGCGGAGCGACGGCGGCTTCTCCTACTGGAGCGGCAGCAATGTCTCCGATACCTGGGCCAGTTCCATGGCCGGCCAGTTCCTCTCCGAGGCGGCCGCGGCCGGATTCGAGGTCCAGAAAGACGTCCTCACGAACTGGCAGCGCTTCCAGAACAACCTGAGCCAGGCCTACCGCCTCGCGGGCAACGCCGTGTTCAGCCAGCTGGACGAGTGCTACCGGCTGTATACCCTCGCCGTGGCGGGTGCGCCCGCCAATGCGGCCATGAACCGCCTGAAGGAATCCGGCAAGCTGGAAGGCCGTGCCGACTGGATGCTCGCCGCCGCCTATGCCGTGAGCGGCAAGGTGAAGACGGCCCAGGAGATCGTGGCCAAGGGGTCCGCGTCCACCGGTGAATACGGCGGCGCCGACTTCACCTACGGATCCTCGCTGCGCGACAAGGCGGTCGTCCTCCAGGTCCTCGCCCTTTCCGACGACCTCGCGCAGGCCCTCCCGGCCGCCCTTGATGTCGCCGAGTACATCAACAAGGGGTATTATTCCACCCAGGAGGCGGCCTTTGCTGCCATGGCCATGGACCGCCTCTATGCGAAGGTCGGAACCCAGTCCATCAAGGCCCAGGTCGGCGGGCAGGACGTCGTGTCGGCGAAGTCTGTCTACGCGCAACCGGTTTCCGGCCGCGTCGCGGTGAAGAACACCGGTGACGGCGTGCTGTACGTGACGCTGACGTCGGTCTCCCGTGCCCCTGTGGGCGTGACGGTTCCGGCGGAAGCCCACGGCCTGCAGATTTCCGTTTCCTACAAGGACGCTTCCGGAAAGGATGTGAAGCCCACTTCCATCCCGCAGGGTACGGAGTTCAAGGCCATCGTCAAGGTGACCAACCCGACCCCGGCCGACTACCGCTCCCTGGCGCTCAGCGAGCGCGTCCCGTCCGGTTGGGAGATCCTCAACGACCGGCTGCGCATGGGCGATGCCAGTGAAGGCACCGCGGATTACCGCGACATCCGGGACGACCGCTGCGACTGGTTCTTCGACCTGCCGCACGGCGCGTCCAAGACCTTCACCCTGAAACTCCGCGCCGCCTACGAGGGTTCGTACATCCTGCCGGCCATCACCTGTTCGGCGATGTACAATCCGCAGGTCTCCGCCAACACGGAGTCCAAGACGACGGCCGTCATCCGATGAGCCGCCGAAAGGCCGTATTCCTGATTCTTTTCGAGGTCCTTCTGGCAGGCTGGCTGTTCTGCCTGCCGAAGGACCTTTTCAAAGGTACCTCCTACGCGACGGTCGTCACCGACCGGAACGGCGAACTGCTGGGCGCCCGCATCGCGGGGGACCAGCAGTGGCGTTTCCCGCCCTGTGACACCGTTCCCGAGCGGTTCGCGACCGCCCTCATCCAATTTGAAGACCGGCATTTCCGCTGGCATCCGGGCGTGAACCCGGTCGCGCTGGTCCGCGCCTTCGCGGACAACCTGCGCGCCGGGCACGTGGTGAGCGGTGGCAGTACGCTGACGATGCAGGTGATCCGCCTGTCCCGGAACCGGGAACGGACCCTCTGGCAGAAAATCGTGGAAGCCATCCTGGCCACGCGGCTGGAATTCCGCTGTTCCAAAGATGAAATCCTGGCCCTGTACGCTTCCCACGCCCCGTTCGGGGGCAATGTCGTAGGGCTGGAAGCGGCGGCCTGGCGCTACTTCGGGCGCCCGGCCGATGAGCTTTCCTGGGCCGAATCCGCCACCCTCGCCGTTCTTCCGAATGCCCCGGCCTCCATCCATCCCGGCAAGGCCCGGGACCAGCTGCTGGCCAAGCGGAACCGCCTGCTTGAGCGGCTGCACCGGCGTGGATTCATGGATGCATCGACCTTGGAGACCGCGCTGGCGGAGCCCCTGCCGGACGCGCCCTATCCCCTGCCCAACCTGGCCCGACACCTGGTGGAAGCACAGCCACGCGGGGAGGAGACGCAAACCGGCATTGACATTTCCCTCCAGCGTCAGGTGGAGGACGCAACTACGCGCTGGTCGGATGAACTGGCCCTCACCGGGACGGCGGACCTCGCGGCCGTCATCCTGGACATCCGCAGTGGCGAGACGATTGCCTATGTAGGCAACGCATCGCCGTTGCGGACACGACACGGCTCCGAGGTGGATATCGCCGCCTCCCCGCGCAGCACGGGCAGCATCCTGAAGCCGTTCCTGTACTGCGCCGCCCTCCAGGACGGGACCATCCTGCCCCGGACGCTGCTGCGGGACACGCCGGTGAACCTGAACGGCTTTACGCCGCAGAACTTTGACTTGCAGTTCCACGGGGCGGTCCCAGCGGCTGAGGCACTGGCCCGGTCCCTGAACGTGCCCGCCGTGCACCTGCTGCGTGCCTATGGGCCGCCACGCTTCTTGAAAATCCTGCGGGACGCCGGCCTGACCACCATGCCCCGGGACGCCTCCTACTATGGGCTTTCCCTCATCCTGGGCGGCGGCGAGGGCACCTTGGCCGATATCACCCGTGCCTATGCCGACATGGTGCGCAGTTACGATGGGCTTCCGACGGACTCTCCGTTCCGGGACCGCCTCGCCCTCTGGTACACCTTCGAGGCCCTGAAGGAGGTTAACCGGCCCGATGAAATCGACTGGAAACTGATCCGCTCAGTGCGGAAAGCCGCATGGAAGACCGGTACGAGCTACGGTTCCCGGGACGCCTGGGCCGTGGGCGTGACGCCGGACTACGCCGTAGGCGTGTGGTGCGGCAACGCCGACGGACACGGCGTAGCGGGCATGACCGGAGCCAAAACCGCCGGCCCCGTCCTGTTCGACCTGCTGAACCTCCTGCCTCCCACGGCCGACTGGTTCGAAGAGCCGCTGGACGGCGGCGTGTGGCTGGACGTGTGCAAGGAGTCCGGCATGCTGCGCAGCCAGGACTGCCCGGATTACACGCGCATCCTGCTCCCTGCGCAGGCACAGGAAAGCGAAGTTTGCCCGTATCACAAGGACGGCACCTTCCGCTTGCCGCCCGCCATGGAGTGGTACTACAAGGCCTATCATCCTGAATACGAGGTCCGTCCCGTCACCCGGGACGCCGCCCGGATGGAATTCCTCTATCCCGAGCCCGGCAGCATCCTCACGCTGCCCCGGCAGCTGGACGGCAGCGAGGGCGGCGCCGTCTTCCAGGCCGTCCACCGCGACCCGGCCGCCACCCTCTACTGGCACCTGGACGACACCTACCTCGGCGAAACCCGCCTCCTCCATCAGATGCGTCTCTCCCCCGCCCCCGGAAAACACACCGTCACCGTGGTGGACGGTGACGGCAACAGTGTTTCGGTTGGATTTACGGTGAAATAGATTCCCGGTCAAGCCGGGAATGACGTGGGGCGTCATGGCCGGAAATGAAGAGGGACGACATGGCCGACCTGATCGGCCATCTCAAACGGGTGACCGCAATTTCTTCCTTGTTCACGGAATATGCCACATACAGGAAATCTTCATCGACATAAGCCTTGGGATAGCTGTAGCCCAGCGTTTTGGCCTTTCCTTCGAATCTGCGTTCCGGCGGGTTGTCCCGAAGGATCCACGCCTCGGCAAAAGTCTCTCCGTCCGATGCGGTAGCGAGAATCAGGAGGAAACGGTCCTTGCGGGGACCGGGATTGCCGATGAGAAAGGGCGTTCCATCCGGGAAATTGCCAGCGCATTGCTTGGAACGGGAGTCCGGAAAGGCCGTCTCCACGGCTTTCGACCACGTCTCGCCCCGGTCGTAGCTGACCGCCGCCAGTTTCCGGAACGAACTCTCCTGGTCGCGGAACACCATCACCAGCGCACCGTCCTTGCGCTGGAACACGCTCGGCTCCAGCTCCCTGGTTTGCGCCCGGGAAGGTGTAGCCTCAAAAGTGGCTTTCACCCAACCGGTTACGCCATCCGAACTGTCCGTATAAATGGGACAGACCTGCAGGCCGGGCCGGAAATGCGCCGCCCCTACGATCCGGTTTCCGAACCGGTGCGGATCCTGTTCCAGGACGCCTGCCAACGGACACCCGTCCGCCATCCGGACCGGCCGCATCGGCGACCATTCCATGCCGTCGGCACTGGCCCGGTACCAGGCCTCTCCGCCTCTGGGCTCCAGCCCCTCCGGCCAGACATTGACATAGGCGACCAGGGAATCTCCGGCATTCCACCAGCCCCCGGAAGTACACCCCGGACCAGACAGGTCCATTGGTGCGGACCAATGCTCCGCGTCGTCGCTCACGGCGTAAACCAAATGGGTATCCGGCGTGTCCTCGTCCCGCTCCGAGGCCTGCCACATACAATAGAAACGCCCCTGGAACTTCGTCAGCACGGCCCCATTGGCATATAAGTCCATCCCCTCCTCCGCCCGAAACACGGTGTAAGTTTCCGCACCAGGATACATCTCGAAGCCTGCCGTCGACAAACTGTCACGCCCGAACAACCCTTCCGCCATGCCGAACGGGACCTGCTGGCCACATGCCACCGCCATAAAAAGTGTCACTGCTACGAGACGTCCGAAACGAGTCGTCGAATGGAACTTGCTATTCATCAATAACTTATGTAATTCCAACTGCGTCGGAAAGTCCTGTCAAGTACCCATAACTCACTCATTGACAACCACTTCCATTCGACGCACCCAATCCCTTCCGCAAAGATACACGATTCTTCAAACCCTTGCAAGCGACCGCCAGGACAAATGAATCATGATGAGAGGTGCACTTGGAAGTGCACCTCCAGACAATCAATCTCTTGACTATCAACCAAGTAAACATCAAGAGGTGCACTTATCGGTGCACCTCTTGACGATTAAATCATTATTGGTCAACTTATTAAGAAACAACTGTCCGGCAAGATCATCCTCTGAACCCAGCCGCGCAGAATGACGCTACTCCACGGCCAGGACGCCGTGGAAGGCGTCGTTGGCGCGGTAGTGGGGGGCGTAGAGGGATTCGACGGTGATGACCGGGGCGGTGAAGGTACCGGCCTGGGTGACGAAGAATTCCTCGGTGAGGGTGGTGTTTTCCTCCGGGAAGGAGTCGAAGTAGTATTCGGTGCGGTCCGCCTTCACGTTGCGGTAGCCCTGCGGGGTGAAGGTGAGGCGGCGGAGGCTGAACCAGCCCCAGCCCGTGTGGCCGGAAAGCTGCTGGACAGGCCTCAAGGCGGCCTCGCGGAACGCATCGACCTTCACAAAACTGCGGTTCTCCTGGTTCCAGATGTGGTATTCGGCGATGATCTTGTCGCCCACCGCGACCGGCGTGCCGGGCGCGATTTCCTCGCGGGCCGTCACCTGGTCGTTCTCGCCGGAGCGGTCGTCATACACCCGCTCCACGGTCTTCTCGCGGAAGAACTTGCGGGCAATGGTGAAACCGTTGCCGGCAGCCTTGATGTCGGCGAAGGGCTTGTCGTACGTCGCGGAGTAGGACAGGATGGAAGTGGCGAGGACCGCGTCAGAACCGTCCAGGATGGCGGTGATCGCATCCACGAAAGCCGGGCTCTCATCCCACTTCTGCGTCTCCTTCTGGAGCATCAGCCACAGACGGATGCCGTCGGAGATTTCCGGCGCATACGGGTCCATCAGGCCGCACAGGAGGGCGTGCGCATCGGCCTCGGTCTCGAGGAGGCCGCGCCACGGCATCACGGCATTGGGATAGTACCAGCCGCCGTCGCGGTGCTCCACGGCGTATTCCTTCAGGGAGGCGATGTCGGCCTTCAAGGAGGACTCCATCTTGGACTTCGCGGCCACTTTCACGCCCCAGGCTTTCGCCAGGGCGATACCCTCGGAGGAGGCGGAGAGGTTGAGCAGGGTCTGCACGCGGCGGGCCTTGGCCATGATCTGGCCCTGCAGGCCGCGGCCGTCCTTTGCGGAAGGGACGAGATAGCTCTTCACGTACTTCTGGAACTCCTCGAACCGCTTCTTGCCTTCCTTCGTAACCGGCTTCACCTCGAAGGGGACCGTCGGATAGAGGGAACGGACGAACAGATACTGTGCGTCAGACAGGTAACCGCGCCAGTACGGAAGCTCTGTCGCAAAGTGCCTGGTATCCAGGAACTTAACAGACGAGGTCAGGTCGGGCACTTCGAAGCCGTGGTCGCGCAGCTTCGCGAAACGCTGCAGCAGCACGGCCGTGATGATCGGCGAGGACTCCATCCCTTCGAACCAGCCGAAGCCGCCGTCCTTGTTGCGGCAGGCGAGGACTTTTTCGAGGAGAGATTTCTCGACTTCGCCTTCGGCTCCGCTCGAAATGACAGAAGAATCGACGCTCGGACTGACAGTCTCTTTGTCATTTCGACCGAGCGAAGCGAGCGGAGAAATCTTCCCGGCCATCAGCCGGACGTACCAGGCCTCGGAGAGGGAGAGGACGTCGTTGCCTTCCGGATCCACCTTGGCGGGGATGGCGGCGCGGACGAGGTCGAGAAGAGTGGTTTCGGTCAAGGCGGCCTCGGAGGCGGGCACATTGACGAAGCGGGCACGGAGTTCGGCAAGGAGCGTCTCTCGGCTCATGCCGGCCCGGAGGACGGCGGAATGGGCCTCGGTAAGGGTCTGGACGGGCTTCTTGACCGGAACCGGGAGGAAGACGGCGTCTGAAAACTCATCGGCGGCAAAGACCACCTTGAAGCCGAGCGTCTCGACGGTCGGCACGCGGACCGGGAAGCGGTGGCTTTCCGTGCCGCCGGCCGGGACGGTGACGGCGACGCGCTGGACGCCGATCGGCTCCACGCCTTCATACTCCTTGGACGGATAGGTGTACAGGTACAACCAGCCGGATACCGGCTTGTCGGAGTTCGAGGACACGCTGGCGGCCACCTCGTAAGCGTCGCCCACGTAGAGGAACTGCGGTTCCACGACCGCCACCTTCACAGGCACGCTTACGACCATCTCCTCGCGCAGGAACGTGTTCCGCATCCCCTTGTCGTGGGCATACAGCGCCACGTAGTAGGTGGAGAGTTTGTCGGACGTACTGAACGTGAAGGAGAGGTTGCCGGACGCGTCGGAAACGAGGTGCGGCTGGAAGGTCAATGCGTTCTCGAACTTGGAGCGTACGGTCACCTCCGGCCCCGCCTCATCGAAAGCGGCGTCTTCGGACTCCTTCGCCGCCATCGGCGTTTCAGCCAGGACCATCCGGTCTTCCATCGCGCTGTTGGCAGATCGTGTTGCCTTCATCATCGGCGCTGCCCCGTATCCGACCACGACCGTCTCATTCAGGGCCAGTTCATCGTCAAACGGATTGTCCCCGCTCACTCCGCCACAGACGGACTCGATGTTCACGTACGGGACGCTGAACTCCCGCAAGGTGACCACCGGCCAGTGATTGCCGGCGATGGCGTCGATGCTCTTGTCATACACCGCCGCCAGGGCCTCCACGCCCGGATCGGTCTTCAGGGTAAAGGTGTAGGAAGTGCCCGGGAAGGCCTTGTCTGTGAAGGACTCGAACTTCAGCGGCAGCGCCAGGCGGGTGCGCGTGCGGGAGTATTCCTTGTCGAAGGTAATCGCCTCGCCGCGCTTGAAATAGAACACTTGCAGGCGGACGGCATCGGGATATTCGGGCTTGTAATCGAACTCGAGGTTGGTCAGGGAGCCTTCCTTCGCCCGGACGCCCTGGAGGACGACCTTCCGGGTTTCCAGCACCTTCCGGGCCTTTCCGAAGAGGGTGACGATGGCATATTCGGCCCCGTCGGCCGTACCCATCGTCAAGCGGATCTTCTCGCCCATCGGCACATCCTCGGGGCCGGTCAGGAAGAGGCGGCGCACCGGGGCATCCAGGACCTTCCCCTTCGGGTCGACCTTGAGGATCCAGCACTTCGACTCGTCCTTGGCATCCCGTTCGGAGGCCTTGCCGACGAGGGAATAGAGGCCGTCGGGCAGGCCCTTCAGGTCGATGTCCACGACCTCGCCGGACACGGCCTTCCCGGAACGGACGACCGTGCTGTCCTCGGCGACAAGCTCATACTGGACCGGGACATCGATCTTGTTCCCGTCGCTGTTGTCCACCTCCATCAGCACGCGGGCCACCTCGCCGGTGGCGATGTACTTGGGTGCGGACGGACGCCAGCGACGGCCGATGTACCGGCCTCCCTCGTCCTTCTCTTCCATCGTCACGAACTCGCCCTCGGCGCCGTTCTGCATGGTCAGGGAGACGGTGATGTTGTCGCTGACATACACTCCCGTGCCGAATTCCTGCATCTCGCCGGTGGCGTCGGTGACGGTGACCTCGGCATTGTACCAGCCGGTGTCCTTCGCCGGGAAGGCAAAGGAGAACGTGCCGTCGGACGCGGGCTGGACGTTCGTCTCCAGGACGACGTTGCCCCAGCGCTCCACCTTCACGGCCAGGTCGGCTCCGGTCAGGCTGTGGCCGGAGAAGCTCTTGACCTTGCCCTTGATCACGACCTCATCACCCCGCAGGTACAGCTGGTCGTTGGCATCGAAGGTGAGGGTGAAGGTCGGAAGAACGAACTCGTCCACGTGGAAGGAGTCGCCTTCCAGGAACTGCTTGCCGGATTTCACCTGCAGCTGGAAATAGCCGTTGCGCTCTCCCTTGGGCAGGGTGAAAGAACCGGACACGGAGCCGAACTCGTTGGTTTTCAACTTAAGACGATCGATTTCCTTGTCCTCGCTGTTCAGGAGGATCACCTCCACGGCTTTGTTCGGAACAACGGTGATGCGGTCCACGAGGTTTCCTTCATAAACCACCGCCTTGAACTGCAGGACGTCGCCGGGGTTATACGCCCCGCGGTCCTTGTAAATGTGGCAGAAGGTGCGGTCCGTGCGGTCGTCATCGTCGTCATAGTAATAGTAAGCGTGCGCGCCCACTTTCCGGCTGGCCCGGAGGTTTGTCCCGGAACCGGTTTCGGCCGTCAGGTAATAGTACGTTTCCTTGTGGCCGTCGATGGTATCCTGGAACTTCTTGGGAAGCACCGTGAAGCCGTCCAGCCGGACCTGCTCCGCAGCGACTTCCTTATCCCCCTTCCAGAGGATGAGTTTCGCCTTGTCGAGCGGCTTGCCGGAGATATAATCCGTCACATACGCGGCGAAGCCGGCCGCTTCGCACCGGACCGCCAGCGACAAGGTATGCTGGTTATAGAAGGCGATGCCGTTCTGTTTCCCGTTCACGGCTTCCAGCGTGTAGGCGCCGTCACCGAGAGCCGGGAGCGCTACCCGCACGGTGTCATGGACATAGAAACTGCGGGTAGGATTCGTGAGGTTCCAGGTCTTGATGGTCTTGTCGCCTTCGCGGAGGGTGAGCGTCGCCTTGTCCAGATTCCGGAACGTGACGCACACGTCCTTATCCTCCAGGCGGACGCCCACGCCCTTGCCGGTCAAGGTTTCGACCAGGTTCTTCACTGCGTTGATGCCGGCGACGACCTTGGCATCGTCCCCCTTCTGGGCTTTCCTTTCCTTTTCGTAGGTCAGGCAATCGGCATACAGGGCCTGGTAGGCGGCCGATCCGGCTTTCTGGTCGTTCAGCTCGCCGAACTTGATCCGGAGCAAGTCCTGGCGGGGCCAGAAAGCGACGGCCTGGCCGGCGTACTTCCTCGCAACCTCCTCCAGGGCGGCCTTGCGGGCCTCTTTCCCGTTCGTCCGGTTCGCCACGTAATAGGCCAGATAGCCTTCCTGGGGGTTCTTCCCCGCTACTTCGGTCTTCAGGGCCTGGTAAAGTTCGTCCTTTTCCGGATTGTCATAGCGGCGGGAACCGAGCAGGTGCCACAGCACATATTCATAGTCCGACGCGACGAAATCCTTCATCGCCCCGCCCATCAGGCCGCCGATACCCCGCCACAGCGCGGTGTTGTGTCCAGCCCGGAATGCCTCCGCCCGGACGCGGACAAAGGCCCAGCGGGCGTCGGAGGGACTCCCGGCATGGTCGCTCATCCAAAGGTAGGTGACCATGGGCTCGTTGAAATCCTTCACTTCCTTTTCCAGGTTCTTCCGGAGTTCGTCCCGCTTCTTCCAGTCGCGGCGCTGCACCGACTCCACATACTTCACCGCGGCGTCGTAGAAATCAGCGGCGAGGCGCTGCTTGACCGCCTCGGCCTTGATCTTCGAAAGGATATCCGCCTCCTTCTGGGGGCGGTCGGCCTTGTTGGCCTCTTCATACTGTTTCCACAGGGCGGTCAGTACGTGACCGTCCTGGTCGGGCGCGGGGTTGGCTTTCATAAGCGGGGCAATTAGGAAAAGGGCGGCGGCCGCGAGGGCTGCCCGGACACATCGGAACATAATCAAACTATTCTACGGGCAGGGTATCTTCAACATCCATACCAATCAGCGGAACAGCGGTAGGGCCTCAGCGACGACGAAGGCGGAGCCGCCGATGAACACGAGCGGCGGGACGGGCTTCGACGCCGAGGCAGAGCGGTTGGTCTGCTGGGACAGTGTCTGGGCCAGTTGCAGGGCCATCTGGACGGCCTGGCGGACGGAGTCGGCCGCATAGGTGCGGAGCGAAGGCCGGCCTCCCTGGAAAGCCGTATAGCGCTTCAGGAGTTCGTTGGCTGGGAGGGCGCGTGCCGTCTGCGGCGCCGTGAAGATATACGTGGCGTCAGCGGGCATCAGCGGGAGGATGCCGTCCAGGTCCTTGTCCGCCATGATGCCGTAAACGATGATCAGCGAACTGCATCGGCCTTCCTCCACATACCGGCGCAGCTGGTTGAAGTTATACTGCAGCGCCTGGGGGTTGTGGCCGATGTCGCAGATGACGAACGGTAATTCGGAAAGCCGTTCCCAACGGCCGCGGAAGCCCGTCCGGCGGGCGACGTGGACAAGGCCGTCCAGGATGCCTTCCGTGTCGGCCAGGGCCTTGAAGCCGGGAATCTGCTTGAGGATGTCGACGGCGGCGAGGACCGTGCGGAGGTTCTTTTCCTGGACATCGGCCTGCAGGTCCATCTTCTTGAGGATATCCTGCCGGCGGTGCCACAGGGAAGGGCGCACCTTGTCCGCAAAGGTAAGCGGACACAGCATCCAGGCCTTGTCGTCGAAGACGGGATCGGTTTCCGGGTTGCTCTCGCCCACGAGGGCGGGGACGCCGGGCTTGAAAATGCCGGCCTTCTCCCCTGCAATGGCCTCCAGCGTATTCCCGAGGAGTGCACAGTGGTCCAGGCCGATGGTCGTCACGAGGGCCAGTTCCGGGGTGAGGACGTTCGTGGAATCCAGCCGGCCGCCAAGGCCCGCCTCAATGACCGCGGCATCCACGCCGGCGTCCGCGAACCATTTGAACGCCAAGCCGGTGGTTATCTCGAAAAAAGACAGGTCATGCTCCACGAAATAGGGCTTCCAAGTGGTCAGGAAGTCGAAAACATAGTCCTTGGGGATGAGCTCGAAGGAGTCGCCCGCGACGATGCGCGCCCTTTCCCGGAAGTCCACCAGGTGCGGGGACGTGTACAGGCCCGTGCGGATGCCGACACCGGCGAGGGCCGATGCCAGGAGGCTGGAAACGGAGCCCTTTCCGTTGGTCCCGGCCACGTGGATGCTCTTGAACGCCCGCTCGGGATGGCCCAGCGCCTCGCAAAAGGCCTCCATCCCCGCCAGGCCCGGCTTGTAGGCCGTGGCGAAATCCGTCTTCTGCACCGAAGGGAACCGCTGGAAGATCTCCTCGAGCAGCGCCCCGTACCGAGACTCCGAAAAATCCATAAACACGCGCTTGTTTTGATTTCAATACAAAAATACCTATTTTTGAGGACAAATAAAAACGCCCAGGATGGCCGACAAAGCACCTAACCTTTTCGACGCCTACATCATCGACGGAATCCCGCAGGCCCTGACGCCCGCCGGACTGTTGCAGGAATGCACGCTGCCGGGCGCGCTGCCGCCCCCGTTGCCGGCCGGCAGCGTGGCGGACGAGACCGTGGACATCTCCCCCACCCCCTTCGACTTCCGGGACGAGGACATCGAATCCTACGCCGATGCCGTCGCCGCCCTGCCCCGTCCGCCGTTTCCCCTGCCTTTCGCGGGCCAAGTCACGCGGGCTCGCATTGCCAAGGCCATGCTGGACGCCATCTGGATGGGCGGTCACTTCCGGCTCGGAGACCTGACCTTGAAGGCCGATTGGCGCTGGAACGACGGTGCGATCGGCAACCAGGCCGCCTTCTACGCCTCCGTCGAGGCGGCGGCCGAGTACATCGACCACCTGGGCATCAAACTCAGCGAAGTGAAGGTCTCGGGCGGTGCCTGCAACGTCTGCTTCAAAGCGACAACCACCGCGGAGGAAGAAGCCCCGGACGAAGAAGAAAGCATCATCCGCGAACTGCCCTTCCGAACCGCGAACCCGCGCATTTCCCGGCGCCGCCGCTGCCCGGCCACCATCCAGCCCGAAGCCTCCGACTGGCTGATCTACGTCCCCCTGGACACCTGCGACTACCGCCTGGGCGGGTCCCTTCTCGCCGCCGCGACGGGCGAGAAGCGGAGCACCGCGCCCGAGGTGGGCGACGCCGACTATTTCATTGACGGATATGAAGTTATCCGGGAACTGGTGGAGGACGGCATCGTCCGCGCCGGTGCCACGGTCCTCGAAGGCGGGCTGATGAACGCCCTCCGCGGCATGGCCACGGTGAACGGGGCCGACATCTCCGTCGGCGACGTCTGCCGCGCCTACGGCGACGAACTCCGGGTCCGCGTCCTGTTCGGCGAAATCCCGGGCGTCATCCTGCAGATCGCCGATATCGACTACGACTACGTGGATGCCGAGTTCCTGCTCCAGGACATCGCCTACTTCCCGCTCGGGCATCCGGCCGTCGGCACGCCCGGCGTCTCCGTCCTGTCGGGCGGAAGCGGCATCACCGGCATCCTCGAGTCCCTGATGAACTCCCTGGAGGGAGAAGACTGACAACACCGAAACCATGGCCAAGATATTCGTCCTCGACACCAACATCATCCTGCACGACCACCAGGCGATCAAGCGGTTCCAGGAGAACGACCTCGTGATCCCCATCGCCGTGATCGAGGAACTGGACAAGTTCAAGAAGGGCAACGACGCCCTCTCGTACAACGCCCGCGCCTTCATGCGGGACATCAACAAGCTGACCGACAAGAAGGAGTTCGGCCCCCAGGGCATCTCCCTCGGAAAACGGCTCGGCAACATCAAGATCGAGCCCAACCACCCCTTCACCCCCGAATTCGCCGACCTGTTCAAGGACGACACCCAGGACCACCGGATCCTGTCCACGGCCTTGTGGGTGCGGGAACAGAACCCCGGCCGCTTCGTGGCCCTGGTGACCAAGGACATCAACCTGCGCCTGAAGGCGAAGGCCGTCGGCATGCCCGCGCAGGACTACCAGGCCGGCCGCGTGGACGACGAACACCTCTACGACCTCGAGCGGGAGGTCATGTACGTGGATGCGGATCCCCAGGTCATCCAGCAGCTCGCCTACGGACAGGACAACAGCATCAACTGGAAGGAGGTCTCCCAGAAGGATCCCAAACCCAACCAGCTGTACAAGTTCGACCTGGGCGGCACCACCGTCTGCGCCCGCTACGACGACCATCGGAAGAAAATCGTCCTCGTGCGGACGAAAGAGGCCTACGGCATCCGCCCCCGCAATGACGAGCAGCGCTTCGCGATGGACGCCTGCCTGAACCCCGCCATCCCGCTCGTGTCCCTGACCGGCGGCGCCGGCACGGGCAAGACGCTCATCGCCCTGGCCGCCGCGCTGGAGCAGGAGAAGGACTTCGACCAGATCATCCTCAGCCGCCCGACCGTGGTGCTCGGCGGCCAGGACATCGGCTTCCTCCCCGGCGACCAGCGGAGCAAGATGAGCCCCTATGTGCAGCCGCTCATGGACAACCTGGACGTCATCAAGCGCTGCTTCAAGCCGGGCTCCAAGCAGGCGCTCAAGATCGAGTCGATGCTCAAGGAGGAGAAACTCCTCATCTCTCCCCTCGCCTACATCCGCGGCCGCTCCCTCGGCAAGGTGTATTTCATTGTGGATGAGGCCCAGAACCTCACCCCGCACGAAGTCAAGACCATCATCACCCGTGCCGGCGAAGGCACGAAGATGGTCTTCACGGGTGACATTTTCCAGATCGACCAGCCCTACCTGGACCAGTGGTCCAACGGCCTGACGCACCTCGGGGAGAAGATGAACGGCCAGCCGCTGTTCCAGCATATCTTCCTACGGAAGGGCGAACGGTCGGAGCTCTCCGACATCGCCGCCAAGCTTTTGTAGGGGGCTCCCGGCAGTTTTTTTAGCATTTCCGCAGTTTTTTTCCTAAATTCGCGGATTAGATTACTATTTAGCGTTTTCGAGTATTTATTTTAACTAAATCATAAGCGAACATGAAAGCGATCAAAAAGAGAGTCTATCGGTTCGGCGGGAAGACCGCTGAAGGCGATGGAAAAATGCGCGAGCTGCTCGGTGGCAAGGGTGCGAACCTCGCCGAGATGAACCTCCTCGGGATGCCCGTTCCCGCCGGATTCACCATCACGACCGAGTGCTGCACGGAATACTACCGCCTGGGTGGCGGCTACACGCCCGAGCTCCGGGCCGAAGTCGCGGCCGCCCTCGAGGCCACGGAGAAGATCATGGGCAAGAAGTTCGGCGACGCGAAGGATCCCCTCCTCGTGAGCTGCCGTTCCGGCGCCCGTTCCTCCATGCCGGGCATGATGGACACCATCCTGAACATCGGCCTGTGCTCCAAGACCATCCCGGGCCTCATCGAGAAGACCCAGAACCCGCGTTTCGTGTATGACGCTT
>JAEEGK010005406.1_pt1 | contig 30895 bp, 21 predicted proteins | sample 8958771 | NCBI WGS metagenome assembly JAEEGK01 (sample SAMN16246547, study PRJNA631951) | gut metagenome | biome: gut microbiome; feature: rumen; material: SC-attached | host: Bos | place: Iran: Karaj | collected 2018-10
TCCGGACAAGATAAAATCCGCTATCTTCATGCCAACTTCAATTCCCTCTTCCAAAGCCAACTGGCTCGCATTCTTGGAATAGCCCACATCGGTGATCAACAGGCCGTAACGGCAGCCACTCTCGCGTACCGCATCGCGGATTTCATCGGGAACTACAAGTTTTTTGGCACTAGTTAACGAAAGATCAACCAGATTGTACATCCAAGAGCCTAATTTGGACTTCGGATTGGCAGCGTCAAAATCCACCGAAATGGTTTTCTCTATCGGCATTCCGAGCGAGTTCACAATATCGGTGATAAGCAGTTGGTTGAAGCGGGAGGCGTCTGGGAGATAGTCGGTGGAAAAGTCAGCGACCGCATCCGTGATGTAGGAATAAGATTCAACCAAAGCAATCGGATGGATGTCGGATGCCTTTTGGCTGAAAAACTTTGAGGTGCCGCATGATGGGAAGAAAACCACGCTGATGAGACACATGAGTGCAAAAACAGTTTTTTTCATCTTGTTGAAGTTTAAGTTTGCAATATGTTGAACTATGTTTTGTGTTTCAAAGAACGTGGCAAAAATAGAAAAAATAAGACTGTTATAGAAAAAATACTGTTTTTGTGCTGTATTAAGGCAAAAGAGAATAATTCTAAAAGGCTATCATTAGATTATGACTCTATTAGATTGTAAAAGCAAACTATTTCTTTGTATTTTTGTACTTTGAAAAGTTAGACAAACAAAAGAACCTCAGAAATAAAGCAAATCACATAAAAACCAATAAATTACATTACAATGAAAAAAGTATTTTTAGTTATCGTAATGGGAGCCATGCTCTCGCTAAATCTCAAGGCACAAAGTAATTTCACTCTCAACACACGAGCTTGGTCAACCAACTACTTTACGACCCTTCTCTATAACATCGCCAATGGTGCCGTCGAATATTTCATCATTTCTGACTCGACCGATAGATTGACCTATTCGCGTGTCATCCCTGATGCCGACCTCGTCTTCCCCATCGGCATCGAGAAAGCAGGATTCGAGGCCAGTGACATTTATAGTCCCTACCACCGCGCCTTCAAAAATCCTTTCAACAAACCTGGCGACTTTGGGGTTGGCCTCGATGCCTCATGGAGACCTAGTTTCATTGGTTTCTATGCTGGAGCCTACTTCAAGAGCCAGGAAATCTGCTTCAAAGCCACTGACGAAAACCTAAGAAGTTTCTATTTCCAGCCGCGTGCTGGCATCATCCTTGGCAAAAAAAACTCCATCGAGGCTGGTGTATACTATGATATGGTGGTCGGAGCAAGTGGCAGATACCCTAATGTCGAGAAAGCTATGTTCAGCAACGGCCTCGGACTGGACTTCGCCTTATCACACAGTAGTTCGAATAAACATCAAAGCTTAATCACCTTTATGTTGCCTCTACACAACTTCCTCAACGAAAACTATGTCGGCTTCAATGGTATGAAACGCCGCGTAGGCTACATTATGTTAACAGAGCGTATCGGTTTCTAATATATCGACAAAATTGTTTTCAAACAAAGGAATATGAAAAAAATGTTTGATACAACGAAGAAATTACATATTTTTGCAGTTTCTAACAACAAAAATCTGTGATTAAAAAAGCATTCAAAATGAAAAAAGTATCATTATTCGCGGTGCTGTTTTCCTTACTGACCATTAGTGCCAAAGCACAATGGTTTGATTTCTCTCAAAACATCACCGATGTCACCATTGGTTTAAATGCTGGTGTGGTAGGTTATCATTTTAACGGACAAATTGATAAGACCTATGCTGATTTAGGTTTTGGCGCAAGCGTTTCTTTATTAGGTTGTTATATCGACTTTATCTACCAATCACCCGAACACCGTTGGGGAAACAAGATTTCCCCAGACAAGTATCGTGACCATACTGCACTAACCATTAATGCTGGCTATAAGATTCCTGTTTTACCTTGGCTGAATGTCACGCCTCTGATTGGCTACAGTAACGAAACCACTGGCTGGACGGATTGCAGCACCATCAATGTGGACTACGAAAGCCATTCCATCTATCACGATTATAATCGCGATGGTATCTTCAATCACTTCAACTATGGCGCAGGTCTTTCTGTGAAGCCTATAAGTTGGCTTGAGATTGGTGGCGTTTGCACAGCCCATGCCGTTTATGGCAACCTGTCAGTCAATCTTATGAAATTGAAAAATTAACAAGACCCCATAAAAAAACTATACGTATAATTATCTAAATTAAACAACTAAAATCAAAGAATCATGAAGAAATTCAGACTATTATTAGTTTGCGCTATCGCTGTGGTTTTTATGGCAAGCTGCAACACTTACACGCACAGCATGAAATCGCCCAACAATTATATTGAGTATCATGCTGCTGACTTCGACCTGTCCGCCCCTGTGACGGGTGAAGCCACTGTTACCCGCGTGCTCTGCATCGACTGGCAACACACCTTCGGCACCGAGGAAATCGGTACGACTGCCGACTTCGGCACTGTGATTCCTTACATCGGAATGTCAATTCCTTCAGGCGCCAACTACGCTTTGTACGACCTGATGAAGAAGAATCCTGGTTACGATGTGGTTATTTATCCTCAAGTGGAAGCTCATCGTCACGCCCCGATTCTCGGCACCGACCTTTATTCAAAGACCACCTATAAGGTGACTGCTCGTTTGGGCAAACTGAAGAAATAATCTTCTTTATTCTGTCCAAATAGCATTTTGGGGTATAGGAAAGCTGTTCGATAAGGACGGCTTTCTTTTTTTATGCTTTATGCACAATGCATCACAATCACAAAATAAAAACCAGTGCTCCGAACCTGCCAAAGACTCATAATTGTTGCTATACTCAACAAAAAAAGTGCCCATTTAAACACATCCTCCTCATTTTTTTATTATAAGAGGTACTTTACCAAAAAAACCGTACTTTTGCCCGTTCAATAATCCTACGAAAATGAAAAAAGTTTGTTTGCTTATCACACTCCTGTTGACCTCCTTTGCCATAAACGCCCACAATGATACCATCCGTCCGCCGCGCCTCAAAGTGGGTGTGGTTTTAGGTGGTGGCGGTGCCAAAGGTGCCTCCCATATTGGTGTGTTGAAATATCTCGAAGAGATGGGAATCCCCGTAGATTATGTTGCTGGTACAAGTATGGGCTCCATCATCGGCGGCCTCTACGCCATGGGCTACGAACCCAACGAGATGACGCGACTCATTTCGAACATCCAGTGGAACGAAATGATCGGCAACAAAATCGACCGCACCTACCTCTCCAAGGACATGCGCGAACGGCGAAGCACCAACGTGCTCAACATCCCGTTTGGCGACGGCTCGCTTCGCAAGCAAGCCGAAAAAGGCAACCTGCTCAGCCAACTGCCGAGTGCCTACGTCAACAACAGCTCGTTGATCAACCTGTTCAACGACCTTTGCGTGGGCTACCAGGAAGAGATGGACTTCGACGACATGCCTATTCCTTTCGCTTGTGTGGCCACCGACCTCATCACCGGGAAGGAAGTCGTTTTGCGTCATGGCGTCGTGCCTACGGCCATGCGTGCCAGCATGGCCATCCCAGGCGTGTTTGCCCCTGTCGAGATGGGCGACTGCGTCCTCGTCGACGGCGGCTTGGTCAACAATTTCCCCGCCGACGTGCTCAAGGAGATGGGAGCCGACATCATCATCGGTGTTGAGGTGACAAGCGAGAAAGGCATCACGGCCAACGACCTGAAGTCGCTGCCCCAAGTGATGGGTCGCCTGCTCATCAACACCACGAGCGCCAAACGCAAGGAGAACCGCGAGCTTTGCGACATCCGCATCGTGCCCGACATCACGGGCTTTGGAATGCTCAGCTTCACACCCGAAGCCATCGACACCTTGGTCAACCGAGGCTACCAGAAGGCCGAAAAATACCACGACAAGCTGTTGGCCATCAAGCAAAGGCTCGATGCGGCCAATGGGACTTCCGTCGGCAAACAGCTTCATGCCCCCAAGGCTCTCAACCTCATGCAGGACTCGGTGTTTATCAGTTCCATCAAAATCGAAGGCATTAGTGGCCGCGAAAGCCGCTGGCTCATCCGCAAAGGCGACCTGAAAGCCGGAAGATTCTACTCCAATGCCGACATCGAACAGAAGATGAGCATCTTCCGTGGCACGGGCAGCTTCGACGAGATCACCTACACCGTCAAGGAAAACGACTCGCTGCACCTACAAGGGCCAACCTCAAACGACTACGACCTCACCGTCAACGTGAAACGCTCTGCGCCCCATGTGATGGGCCTCGGCCTGCGCTACGACACCGAGGAAGGCGCCGCCTTGCTGCTCGGCATCAACTTCAACGAAAAACGTTTTGGCGCATCGAAATTCGGCCTTCAAGCCAAACTCAGCTACAACCCAAAACTTAGCCTCTACTACACCTACTCGCGTTCGTCGCTTGCCAACTTCAACGTGTCAGCCGACTACAGGAACGAGCATTTCCGCACCAGAGGCCTCCTCGACAAGTATGTCAACCTGCACTACCAGCAAATGAAGGCCAACGCCTACATCTCGGAGTTCCACCTGCTCAATTTCAGCACCAATGTGGGCGCATCATTCATCTATACGACCTACGACAAATCCTCCTTCGATGAAAGCTCTTACGATGATCACTATTTCGTTGACAATAAGATACTGGCTCCTTTCGTCATGATGCAATACGACAACTTGGACGACCCTTATTTTGCCAATCACGGCATCTTGGCCAACCTGAACAGCCATTATTACTACCTGACTTCCACTAGGGAGAAGTATTTCGACATCAACTACGCTTTCCAGGCTTATATCACGCCCGCCGCCGGACGTTTCAGCATCATCCCGCAGGTGTATGGCCGCTATATCGGTAGCATCGTCAGCAATGCGTCGTTGGTCCAATACTACAATTTGAGGAATGTTGGCGGAGGCGAAATCGCGGGGCGCCACTTCGAAAACCAAATGCCCTTCATCGGCTTGACCAGCGTCGAGGACGGCTTGGACGAGAGCAACGTCAGCATCCTGCGTTTGGACTTGCGCTACAACTTCTACGGCAAGCACTACCTGACAGCGATGTATAACACCTCGGTGCCGTGGGGCATGTTGGGTACGGGTGGCATGTCGTTTTCCGACATTTTCAATTTCATGACCCACGGTGCCGGGCTGAAGTATTCCTACAACAGCATTCTGGGGCCCATTTCACTCACCGCCCATTGGTCCAACTATGCCGAGAAAAGCCGTTTCGGAGGCTATTTCTCGTTCGGCTATACGTTTTGATTAGGTAGGAGTTGTTCGATTGGGGGATGTTCAATAATAGGGCTGTCACAGTGTGGCAGCCCTATTGTATGTCAGTGTTTCACAACAAATTTCATTGTCTTTTCATTGGCCTTGACGAAATATATGCCGTTTTCGTAACCAGCCGTGCTGATGCGGAGCTCGCTTCCGTTGGCCTCAAATTCGTCCATCACCTGCCCGAGCGTGTTGTAGACGCGCACCGTGCCGAGGCTTTCGCCCTTGAGGGTCACGAAGTCGTTGGCAGGGTTGGGGAAGAGGCAACAAAGATTTGATGGAGATTCTTCCATGCCCACATTCTCTTCATAAATAATGGCTATTTCATAGTCACCGATTGTGGTAATAAGACGCATCGTTCCCATATACAAACCATTCTCTCCCATTCCATAGGCAGACACATAAACATGTAAACTATCAGAAGGGGCGATAAATAAACCAGCAATATCATTTCCATAATATGGATCATCGCCTTCATGACATTGGATTGTGAATTCTTCAGAAGTGTATTCCATAATCTGTACTGCTTCAAAACTCATGTTAGTTATGGTGATTTCACCAGGCACAGTATAACATCCTTCATTAACAATATAAACCGTATCGGTACTCATAACCAGTTCTCCAGTTGTTGGGCAGTCGTGCTGCTCGATGCCTTCACCCGTCAGTGCATCAACGATGGTTTGTATGCTAGTGATGGGATAGATGTCGGGGATGACGATTTCGTGGTTGGGGTTGATGAGCATCACGGTGGGATAGAAGCCCACAGGGATGCTTTGCACGAAGCTGTTGGCACCACCGTCGCGGCTGATGGTGGGATACTCCACGCCATATTGCTCAGCCCAAGCGCGGGCGGCATCATTGTAGCCGTTGGGTGTCACTTCCATATAGTACACATCATGGGCATTACAGCCGAAGAGGTGATAGGATTCCGTCATGTAAGGCATGAAGTTGTAAGTGTCGTCCACCAAGAAGAAGTGGATGAGCACATGTTGGCCAGCATCGAGGATGTCATAAAGATGGATCTCGTTGCCGTCGATGTCGGTGCCAGTGAAGTCGGGGATGATGTCATAGTTGCCGCCGCCAGGCGTGGTGGTGACAGGCACTTGCACGACTTCCCCCAGGTTGCCGTCAATGTCGGCGGGCACTGCGTAGATTACATATTCCGTGTTGGGCGTCAGGTCGCTGAAGGTGTTGGAGATGACTCCCGAGCCAGGCATACCGTAGTTCCAAAGGTATTCGGGAAGGTCTAGGCCAGCGATGCCCATCCATTCCTGGATTTCGGCTTCAGTGGCCATCATATAGCCGTAAGAGGCGCAATCCTCATTGGGCGTGAAGGTGGCCGTGACCTCGGTCTCCAGCACTTGGTCAACCGTGATGCTCACCTGGGGGTCGTAGGTCGCGCCATTGCAGTCATGCTGCTGCAGTCCGTGTTGTTCCAAGGCATTGATGACAGTTTGGGCATTAGGGATAGGATACAAGTCTTGGATGACAATCTCATGGTTAGGCATAATGAGAATAACCGTAGGATAGGCTTGGATGCCGTATTGGCTACAAATGGCCGTACCGCCGCCTACGCCACTGATGGTAGGATATTCCACACCATAATTGTTCACCCAATTAAGACATGCAGCATCGCTATCGCCAGTGGCAATTTCGACATAATACACATCGTGCATATTACAGCCCATGGCATAGTAGGATTCAACAATCTTCGGTGTAGCTTGTTGGCAGGGACCACAAGTGGTGAAGAAGAAGTCAATAAGCACAGCTTGACCACCATCAAGGATATCGAACAAATGGACTTCTGTGCCATGAATGTCAGTAGCCGTAAAGTCAACGGCTTGTGTCAAAGGACACTGCGCTTTCAGGCCAAAACCGATGGCCAACGTGAGAATGAGCGTAATCAGTTTTTTCATAAGCAATAATTTTAATGGTTTGAATGTGCAAAGATAGCAATAAATTCAGAATGCAGAATGTTGAATGCAGAATTGTGAGACACATTATTGGACTTTGCTCCAATTCTGCATTCATAATTCATCATTCTGCATTAATTATCCCTATAGTCTTTCTTCTTCTCATACTTCAAGTCCTTCAACGCTTGCGCTTTCACATTGATGGTGAAGTTCCAGCTCTTGTAGCTGCCGATAGGAATCCAGTTGAAGCGCATTTCCCAGCAGTGCAGGTCGCGGTAGACACTGAGGTTGGTGTATGAAATCTTGTTGTTGACGAAGTCCCAACCCGTTGAGAAAGTGACTTTCCATTTTGGTGTGATGCTGATGTCGCCATTGAGGCCGATGGTGTGCACATAGGTGTTCGTCGCGATGCCCATGAAGGCAGCATAAGCAATAGATGTTGTGTAGGTGAGGTTGTAGCTAACGGAGAGCGACCAAGGCGTGGTCCAGTCAATATAAGCGTTGGGATTTCCCAAGATTTCGTTTAGTTCATCAGGGTCGAACATGTTCGATTGTCGGGCGTTTTCGTTGATTTCGTCGCGAAGGTTTTTGCTGCTTTTCTCGCCTTTCAGTTTTTTGAGGTCGTTTTGGTTGAAGGAATAGCTCATGCTAAAGCGCCACGAGGAATTAGTCTTGCGGAACAGCCGTCCGTTGTCGACAATCTCGAAACGGTTGATGCGGTGTCCTAACGAGTCGGCAGCATAGGGATCCCACGAACTGCTATAGTTGATGCCCAGTTTCTTAAATAAGGTGGTGCGCCCGCTGACCGATACGGGAGAGAAGTTTACAGAATCTTTGGTGATATCATAATTGCCCGAGATAGAGAATGATTCTAAAATTGGGATTTTCTTGATTCCCGTGATAGTGTCGGCACTTGACGGCACCTTGATTTCCAGATTGTTGCCAAAGCTGTAAGTAAGCAATCCTTGTTGGTTTTGCGAGGGCGTGCCAAAGAGGGCGTTGCCGAACTTGTTGTAAATCTGCTCGTTGCCTTCTCCATCAATGTAGGAATCATAAACACCCCATTTTGGGTCACTGAAGTCGGGACGGTAGGTGAATCCGATGGTTGGTGTGAAAACGTGACGGATGGCACGGATGGGGCCGTTTGCGAAGTTGACCATACCATAGATTTTTGTGGTAAGGTTGGTACTCGCATTGAAGTCCACCAAGTTGCGGAAGCCATGAATGATGTCGGTCTGTACGTGTCCAGTCGAGTCGCTATCGCTTACCCATTGCTGTACGGTATGCTTGAAATACATGTAGTCGTTGAAGGTCAATGAGTTGGTCCAAGAGAAGTGCTTGAACAGTTTGATGGTTGCGCTGATGGGAATCCTATGCGAAATACCTGTGTGCACGTGTTCACGGAAAAAGTACTTGGCCCACTCGCCAAAATTATCTGTAATACCCTGGAAAAGCACTGAGTCCACACCGTTGATGTAAGCCTTGCCGTTCATCGTATAGCTCGTACTCAGGCTTTGGTACCAGCGTTTTTTGCCCGCTTTTCCTACATTTTTCAAAGGATAAAAGGTGTTGACAGTCAAGGTGAGTTCAGGCAGAGATGCGGTGACTTGGTGTGTCAGTGTGTTTTGGCTGTGGCTGCCATTGAGGGTAAGATAGACCTTGCCGCCGAAATTGGTTTGGTAGGCGACGCTCGATTTAAAAGTGTTGCTCAGCTGGTCGTTGACGGTTTGGGCGTTGTACTTGTTGAAGTTGGAGCTGACAATATTCACGTCGGCTGAGAAATTGCGCCGCGGATGCGACTTCGGGTCTTGCTTATGGGTCCAATGGATTTTGAAGTCGGTGCTTTCCTGATAGTCGGCAGCGCCTTTTGTGCCTATCTTGTTGACGGCGAAGCCCAAAGCCATTGAGCCGTTGAATCTGTAGCGTTTGTTGTAGCGGAAAGTTGGCTTGACGCCCCATGAGCCTCGGGTGTAGATGTCGCCCAGCACTTGAAGGTCGTAATAGTCGTTGATGGCCCAGTAATAACCACCATTTTCAAGATAAAAACCTCGGTTGGCCGACTCACCATAAGTAGGGATAATGAGACCCGACTTTTTGCCTTTTGTGTTGGGAATCATGGCAAAAGGCAGCGCCAAAGGCAGAGGTATGTCGGAGATGGTCATATAGATGGGCCCGGTGACTATTTTGTCATCGGGGATGACTTTGGCTTTGGTGAATTTGAATTGATAGTGTGGGTTCTCTTTGAGGTCGCAGGTGGTATAGCCGCCTGATCGGATATTGATACTGTTGTCATCCATGCGTTTGACGCGCTGGCCATGCAGATAACCACCGCTTTCCTCCGTCCACACTTTGGTAATAATGCCTTTCTTGGTCCTGAAGTTGTAGAGCATCTCTTCGGCCTCAAAAGTGGACTCGCCTTGGGTGAATACGGGACGGCCGCGCGTTTTTCCGATTGAGTCGACAGTGCCTCGGGCTTTGCAGGTGTTGGTCTCAAGGTCGAATTCAAGATAATCGGCTTTGAGGGTGATATCGTCGTATTTAGCTTCAGCTTGGCCGAAGTAGTAAATTTTCTTTTGGCTCATGTCGCGATAGACTGAATCGGAGGCAGAGCAGATGACTTGCGTTTCGATGGCCGAATTGGAGCGTGGCCGCGTGATATGTTTGGTTGTTTTTTTCAAAGTGTCATGGCGGAGCGAATCTATTTTGAGGGTGTCTGATAATGATGACAGTGAATCGAAAGGCACAAGGCTGTCTATTGGAGGCGCCAAAGTAGTGTCGTTGATAAATGCTGGAATTGTGTCAGATTGGACAGAATCCAATACTAGAACAAGTGTGTCAATGATGCGTTCGGGCAAAATGACCGTATCTGAAATTTGAAGTTCAAAATCGTGCTTATCTTTCTCTAAATGAGAGGTCTGCTTGCATCCGCAAAGCATTGCGAACAGCACCGTCAGAAAATAAAAGACAGGCTTGGGAAAAAAAATATTATGTGTTTTGTGTTTTATCAAGACAAAAACGATTATTTTTGTGCGGTCAAATGCGCTGCAAAGATAGTTTTTCTTTGCGCATAAATAAACGAACTCACTATGATACAACGAAAGTTTTTCCAATTTGGTGTTTTAGTCTTGTTTTTTCTGATGCCATTTTGTTCCTTTGCGCAAAAGGGCGAGAAGATACAAACTATTGTCATTGATGCAGGTCATGGCGGTAAAGACGCTGGTGCTTTGGGCAGATTGTCCACCGAGAAATCCATCAATTTGTCTGTAGCCTTGAAATTCGGTGCCTATATTGAAGAAAATTTGCCAGACGTAAAAGTAATCTACACACGAACAACAGACAAGTTCGTCGAGTTAAGTGAACGTGCTGCTATTGCTAATTATAATAAGGCTGACGTGTTCATTTCCATCCATTGTAATTCTACCGAAGGTATCACTACAGCAGACGGTGCAGAGACTTATGTGATGGGTGAATCGAAGAACGAGGCTAATATGAATGTGGCAAAGAAGGAGAATGCAGTTATCTTATTGGAAGACAATACAAAAGCCTACGGTAATTTCGATCCCAATAGCACAGAGGCCTACATCATTTTTTCAATGACGCAGAGCCTTTATCAAAACCAAAGCCTTTCTCTTGCCGATAAAGTGCAGAAACAGTTTGCTAATAAAGTAGGACGGCATAATAGAGGTGTGCAACAGGCAGGTTTCCTTGTGCTTTGGAAGACTTCGATGCCGAGCATTTTGGTGGAGTTGGGTTTCATCAATAATATGAAGGAAGAACAGTTCCTCAAATCAGAGACGGGACAGACGCAGATGGCTTTAGCTTTGTATCGTGCATTTGAAGAATACAAGCGTGAGTTTGAATCTGAAAATCATGTTTCCAAAAAGTCCGAAACCACAGATAAACCTAAAGCTACGGAAAAGCCAAAAGCTTCTGATAAACCTGTGGCTACCGAAAAACCAAAAACTACCGACAAGCCTGTGGCCACCGAAAAGCCCAAAGTTGCTGACAAACCTGTGGTCACAGATAAACCTACCACTACAGACAAGACTGAATCTACTGATAAGCCTGTTGCGGTCAGTGGCGATACTTATTTTGCTGTACAGTTTTCCACTTTGAAAAGAAAGATTTCTGTCACCGACAAGGCATTCAAAGGTATAAAGGAAGTGGAAGTATATGAATCCAACGGTGCATACCGATACGTTTCAGGCCATTTTCAGACCAAATCAGAAGCTGTGGCGCGTCTGACAGAGGTACGCAATTTAGGTTTCACAGATGCCTTCATCATCGCTTTCAAGGACGGTAAGCGGGTAAGCGTAAAAGAAGCAGAGGAAGCCACAAAGTAGTGGCATTGTTGAATGTTAAAGACAAAAACGCGGCCTGAAACTCATCAAGCCGCGTTTTTGTTTGCAGTAAGGAAGGAGATGATTTATTCCACTACCACTAAATAATAGTTTTTCTTTCCCTTCTGCACGAGTATGTACTTGCCGTCGATAAGGTCGGCTGTGGTCATAACCTTGTCCAAAGCGACCTTTTCCTTGTTGATACTCACGCCATTGGCTTGGGTCATCTTGCGGGCCTCGCCTTTTGAGGGGAAGATTTGCGTGTTGACGGCCATGAAGTCGACAATCGGGATGCCGGCTTCGAGGTCGGTTCGTGCGATATGCTCTTGCGGCACGCCGTCGAAGATGTCCAAAAAAGTCTGCTCATCAAGCTTCTCTAAACCTTCCTTGGTCGACTTGCCGAAGAGGATGTTGGAGGCTTCGATGGCGGCATCCAAGGCTTCCTGTGAGTGTACCAACACGGTGACTTCCTGAGCCAAACGCTTTTGCAGCACGCGCATGCCTGGGTCTTTCTTGTGCTCTTCGATAAGGGTGTCGATGGTCTCTTTATCCAGCGAGGTGAAAATCTTAATATATTTCTCGGCGTCCTCGTCGCTAACGTTGAGCCAGAACTGATAGAACTTGTAAGGTGTGGTGCGCTGTGGGTCGAGCCAGATGTTGCCGCTCTCGGTCTTACCGAACTTCTTTCCATCGGCTTTGGTGATGAGCGGGCAAGTCAAGGCAAAGGCTTCGTTTTCAAAGCCTAAGGTGCGGCGAATCAATTCCGTGCCCGTAGTGATGTTGCCCCATTGGTCGTTGCCACCCAGCTGCAGTTTGCAGTTCTTGTGCTGGTAGAGCCAAAGGAAATCGTAGCCTTGCAGAAGCTGGTAGGTGAACTCGGTAAAGCTGAGGCCGTCGCGGGCGGTGCCATTGAGGCGTTGCTGTACGCTGTCCTTGGCCATCATGTAGTTCACGGTGATGTGCTTGCCTACCTCACGGGCGAAGTCGAGGAAGGTGAAGTCCTTCATCCAGTCGTAGTTGTTCACCATCTCGGCGGCATTGGGCTCCTTCGACTCAAAATCAAGGAACTTGGCTACCTGCTTCTTGATGCACTCTTGGTTGTGACGCAAGGTCTCTTCATTGAGCAAGTTGCGCTCTTGGCTCTTTCCCGAGGGGTCGCCAATCATGCCTGTGGCACCACCCACAAGGATAATGGGCTTGTGGCCACAGTGTTGTAGATGGCGGAGCATCATGATGCCGCAGAGGTGTCCGATATGCAGCGAGTCGGCGGTCGGGTCGGTGCCGAGGTAGGCCGTCACCATTTCTTTCTGGAGGAGTTCTTCCGTTCCTGGCATCATCTGTGCCAGCATTCCGCGCCAGCGGAGTTCTTCAACAAAATTTTTCATCGGGTGCTATGGTTTTTATTTTGGGCGCAAAAATACGAAGTTTTTCAGCATTTCGGCGAAATAATGACCTGCTCACCGAAAAATATCAAAGAAAGCCTATATATCATTACGGGTTTAGTGGTACCGACAAATAATCCTCAAGCCTTCTGTGCAAGTAGCTTTTTCCTTTTTTTGCATGAAGACGGTTTCTTATTTCTTCAAATTCGTCGCGGATGCCATGATTTAAGGCCCATTGAACGACAAGCTCTGGACCATATGTGCTATCCATGACAATCCAACCTTTATCACTCAACGCCATGTCCCAACCAATTATGTGACAATCAGGACATCTGGATGCCATTGATTTGAGGGTTTCGCATAATTCATTCCATGAGGGAATCTGGAAACCAATCAAAGGCTTTTTAGTATCGGGATGAATGGTGAATGACGAACCGCGTTGCTTGGAGGATGCATGAGTTATTATTCCAGTTTTTTCATCTATTGCAGCTATTACTCCTCTGGCCGCAGCATTAACCACAGCAGAATTTCCCCTCCCCATTTGAAATACTGGCCATTTTGTTTCTATGGCATCTCCAAAGTTCACAGTTATTATTCTTATTATGTTCACTGACTCGGGATGGAATGCAGCTAATCTGTTATCTTGAATTACCAATTCTTCTAACAAAAAACCATCGGAAAATTCAGGCCGTTTGAGAAATTCATGCAAAAGACTTTTGACATTGGTAGATTCCTTTTCTGTGTCAATGATTCTGAATCCTTTTCCGTAAAAACTCAAAGGTTTAATGATAAATTTTTCATGTGTTTCTAGAAAATCCATAACTTCATCGTTGATGTTATTATTTCTAACATCATCTTTGGAAATAAGAATAATCTGTCTTTTAAAGAATTCCTTAAAACAGTTATAACAATTCCATTTGTTGATTAGAATATCAATGTATCGTTTATCATTGACCTGGAAATAGAGATCTACTTCCTCCCATCTTGGCACAAACATTTTTTTCTCCCTTTCACTTTTATTATCAAGACTCATTTCATAGAAATCGGAGTGATGTACTCCTCTCCATAGCCAGTATTTTCTCATCTCCTTTTTTATTGACGCTATTTCTTTGTTTTCCAGAGTATAGTTTTTCTGAACATAATCGTCAAGTCTTTTATCGCTGTAATTATTCCTCCAACAATAATACAAGTACCACATCGGATTGACTTTCCTGACATATTTCCTGATAAATTTATCCAAATAGCTTTCCATATTGTAAATCTCCTTTATTATGCTTAGATTCTGTTTTTATACTTAGATTCAGCGTTGTATATTGATGCAAAAATACGGCAAATCAAGGAATATTGATGTGTCTGGCGAAAATATACCTTTATTTTTTTCAATACCTCACAAATTTTTCGCAACTTTGCAGCGAATTATTAGTGGCCATGAGCCAATTTAATCTTTGAATCTTTAATTTTGAATTTTAAATCTTAAATACACATTCATGAAAAGAGACGAGAAAATCTTTGATCTGATTCGCCAAGAGAAAGAGCGTCAGATGCACGGAATTGAACTTATCGCTTCGGAGAACTTTGTCAGTGAGCAAGTTCTGGAGGCCATGGGTTCAGTCATGACCAACAAATACGCCGAGGGTTATCCCGGCAAGCGTTACTACGGCGGCTGCCAAATCGTCGACCAAAGCGAGCAAATCGCTATCGACCGCGCCTGCCAGCTGTTCAATGCTACTTTCGCCAACGTGCAGCCCCACTCGGGCGCACAGGCCAACATGGCTGTGATGCAAGCTCTGCTTGAACCCGGCGACACCTTCATGGGTCTCGACCTTTCGCATGGTGGCCACCTTTCACACGGCAGCCCGGTCAATGCTTCTGGTATGCTCTACAAGCCCGTCGCCTACCACGTGGCCAAGGAAACCGGTCGTGTTGACTATGACGAGATGGAGAAGATTGCCCTCGAGTGCAAGCCCAAACTCATCATCGCTGGTGCCTCTGCTTACAGCCGCGACTGGGACTACAAGCGTATGCGCGCCATTGCCGACCAAGTGGGCGCCGTCCTCATGGCTGACGTCAGCCACCCTGCCGGCCTCATCGCCAAGGGTCTGCTCAACGACCCGCTGGAGTACTGCCACATCATCACCACCACGACACACAAGACCCTCCGTGGTCCCCGTGGCGGCATGATCCTCATCCGTCATGACTTCGAAGACCCGCGCGGCCGCAAGACCCCGAAGGGCGAGACGAAGATGATGTCAGCCCTCATCAACAGTGCCGTGTTCCCGGGCATCCAAGGTGGACCGCTCGAGCACGTCATCGCCTCCAAGGCCGTTGCTTTCGGCGAGGCCCTCAGCGACGAGTACATGGAGTACATCCAGCAGGTGAGAAAGAACGCCGCCTTCATGGCCAGAGCTTTCATGGATAAGGGCTACGATGTCATCAGCGGTGGCACCGACAACCACTCCATGCTCATCGACCTCCGCGGCAAGTTCCCGGAGATCACCGGTAAGATGGTGGAAAACACCCTCGTCCTTGCCGACATCACAGTTAACAAGAACATGGTGCCCTTCGACACCCGCTCGCCTTTCCTGACCTCAGGTTTGCGTGTTGGCACGCCCGCCATCACCACCCGTGGTCTGAAACAAGACAAGATGGCTGTCATCGTCGATATGATCGACGACGTCATCAGCGACATCAATCCTGACACCAGGACCGCTTCGGAGGCCAAGATCAACGCCGTTCGCGCCGAGGTCAACAAGCTGATGAAGGACTATCCGCTCTTCGCTTGGTAAACCTAGCAAAGGCAAGAAAACGTCAAAAAGTCGCTCCATTGGGGCGACTTTTTTTTCGTGAAATCAGTTTTTTTCGTTTGCATTATTGAAAAATGCGTAACTTTGCATCCCGTATTTTTAATTCCAAGCACTATGAAAACCACTAAAAAATACGGGTTCGATAACGAAAAATACCTCAAAATCCAGTCAGAACACATTAAGGATCGCATTGCGAAATTCGGTGATAAGCTGTATCTCGAATTCGGAGGCAAGCTCTTCGACGACTTCCACGCCAGCCGCGTGCTACCAGGCTTCCAGCCCGACAGTAAGCTTAAAATGCTCTCACAACTGATTGATGTGGCGGAAATCATTATCGTCATCAGCGCCATCGACATTGAGAAGAACAAGGTGCGTGGCGACTTGGGTATCACCTACGATGTGGATGTGCTCCGTCTCCGTGAGGAGTTTATGAGTCGTGGTTTCATGGTGAACTCCGTTGTGGTGACCCATTATAATGGTCAGGCCAGCACCGATGCCTATCGTCAACGTCTAGAGCGCATGGGTATCAAGGTGTATTACCATCGTATCATTGAAGGCTATCCCAACAACGTCGCCCTCATTGACTCGGAGGAGGGCTTTGGCCGCAACGATTATGTGGAAACAACACGTCCTTTGGTGGTGGTCACCGCACCTGGTCCGGGCAGCGGCAAAATGGCTGTTTGCTTGAGTCAGCTTTATCACGAAAACAAGCGCGGCATCAAGGCGGGTTATGCCAAGTTTGAGACTTTCCCCGTGTGGAACCTGCCTCTGAAGCACCCCGTTAATGTGGCTTACGAAGCCGCCACCGCCGACCTCAGCGACGTGAATATGATCGACCCATTCCATTTGGAGGCATATGGTAAGACCGCTGTTAATTATAACCGTGACATCGAGATTTTCCCTGTGTTGAATGCCATCTTCGAAAGCATTTACGGTGAGAATCCTTACAAGTCGCCGACCGACATGGGCGTCAACATGGTGGGCTATTGCCTCAGCGATGACGAAGTGTGTTGCGAAGCCTCAAAACAAGAGATTATCCGCAGGTATTATACGGCTTTGTGCAACCTCGCTAAAGGTAAAGGTTCTGAAAACGAGGTGAATAAGATTGCCTTGCTGATGAAGCAAGCCCGTATCAGCACTGCCGACCGTAAGACCACTCTTGCTGCGAAAGAGCGTAAGGAGCAGGAAGGTGCTGCCGCGGCTGCCATGGAACTACAGGACGGCACCATTATTACCGCCCATACCAGTCCCTTGTTGGGGCCCAGTGCTGCATTGATTCTGAATGCCACCAAACATCTTGCCGGGATACCGCATGAAGTGAAACTCATTCCTCAGGCTATGATTGAGCCTATCCAAACTACCAAGGTCAACTACCTGCATGGTAAAAACCCACGCTTGCACACCGATGAGGTTTTAGTGGCCCTCTCAATGCTCAGCCTTTGGGACGAAAACTGCAAAAAAGCCTTGGAATGCCTGCCCCAACTCAAAGGTTGCCAAGTGCATAGCACAGTGATGCTCAGCGAGGTGGACCATAAGATTTTCAAGAAACTGGAAATCGGCTTGACTTGCGACCCTGTGGCAAAAAAGTAATTCAATAGGTTCTTATCGCCCTTACATAGAGTTCTAGTGTCTTTAACGAATCGCCGATAACGATTTGTCCATTTTGCATTCGCACAGATGCCGCACCACGTGTGCCTGTCTCTGTGCTCGACCAATAGGTTTTGTCCTCCAAAGTTGGATAGCCCAACGAATCGAGGGTGGCATTCACCGCTGCTTGATTCATCAGAAGATAACGCATCTCCGTACTTGATGGAACATACCATTGCCTGCTACAAATCAACTTATGTGGATAATGCACATGATGCCAGGTGTTTCTCCGGTAGCTCCAACTAATTGTGGGGAAATAATAGAGGTCATAGTTAGCTGTCACGATATTGGTGTTGTTCCATCCATCGTATGGATTGGTGGCTCCTGTCTCACTAAGGATATGTGCTGAATCACACCAAGGCAGTTTCGTCTCTTCAAGGCTGACCATCAAACCGTTATAGTCGTTGTAGGTGTAAAACACCACCCCTTCCAGCGTGTCGTTATGGAAATAATCGCCGACTTTATAACTGGGATCGATATGGGTGGGCAAAGGCATTCCACCATTGGGTATTGGATTGTCAGGTTTATTGCAGGCAACGAGTAAAGTGGTAGCTAAAGAAAGGAGAAGAAATGTCTTTTTCATCACGATGAATTTATGGCAAAGGTAAGGAAAAAAGATGGAGTAATTGATGGCATAAAAAAAAAGCTTATTTTTGCCCCAAACAAAACCTTTTTCCAATGAAAAAACTATATCTCATCACTTTACTTAGTCTCATGCTTTGTGCTTCCTGCATGAAAAAGGCGGAAACAGACCCTGAAGTCATCGCCATGCGCGGACTGGTGAACCGCGTTGTACCTGAGTATTCAGAAAAAATCTTACTTCAACGTCTTGAAAACGACACCATTGATCGTTTCGAAATTGAAATGAAGAGAAAGAAACTCGTCATTCGAGGCAACAACGCCAATAGCATGGCTGTAGGCTTGAACCATTATCTGAAATACTACTGCATGGCGCAATACTCTTGGTTCAAAGAGGAGCCTTTGCAGATTCCTGCCACGATGCCAAAAGTGCCAGCAAGAGTCAGTCTGAGTGCCCGTGTACCCGACCGTTTCTTCCTCAACTACTGCACTTTCGGTTACACCTTGCCTTGGTGGGATTGGTCCGAATGGGAGCACTTCATCGATTGGATGGCGCTCAATGGCATCAACCTGCCCTTGGCTATCACGGGACAAGAGAGCGTGTGGTATGAGGTGTGGAGCGACTTGGGCCTCACCGATGAGGAAATCCGCAGCTATTTTACAGGTCCGGCGCACCTGCCTTGGCACCGTATGCAGAATATCGACCGTTGGGGCGGACCATTACCCATGTCGTGGCTCGAGAACCAAAAGGAACTACAAAAGAAAATCGTGGCTCGAGAGCGTGAACTGAATATGAAGCCTGTGTTGCCTGGCTTTGCAGGTCATGTACCGCCTTGCATCACAAGACTTTATCCCGACGCACCATTGGCTTCCTTGGGTGATTGGGCTGGTTTTGACAGCATCTGCTGGTGCAAGTTCCTTGACCCGCTCGACCCGCTGTATACGGAGATCCAGAAGAAATTCATCGACAAACAGACCGAGTTCTATGGCACCGACCATATTTATGGCATTGACATCTTCAATGAACTCATTCCGCCGAGTTGGGAACCGGAATACCTTGCTCGTGTGAGTCGTCAGGTTTATGAGTCGCTCGAAGCTGCAGACCCCGAGGCCAAGTGGCTTGAGATGGCGTGGCTGTTCTGGAACGAACGTCAATATTGGGAAGTCGATAACCGCATCGAGGCTTACATCACTTCCATGCCGAAAGACCGACACATCATGCTTGATTACTACTGTGAAAGACAACCCGTGTGGGAACGCACCAATGCCTATTATGGCGTGCCCTACATCTGGTGCTATCTTGGCAACTTCGGTGGAAACTCCATGCTGGCCGGTAACCTCGATACGGTGAATGTGCGCGTCGAACGCGCCTTCGAGAAGGGTGGTGACAACTTCATCGGCATTGGCTCCACACTTGAGGGCTTCGACTGCAATCCGTTTATGTATGAATACGTCTTTGAGAAAGCATGGGACAATCCGCTCACCAAGGATGTGGACGCTTGGGTGCAGCGCCTTGCTGACCAACGTGGCGGCAAAGAAGACTCGAACATGAGGGCCGCCTGGACCCTGTTGGCCGACAGCATATATAATAAGGTGTCGTCGCCAGGTCAGACTGTGCGCATCAACCAGAGACCGACCATGGGAGATATCAATGAATACCGCCAGTATTATGTTGCTCCGACTTATCTGTACAACAATATCATGCTTTTGGATGTGTTAGATAAGTTATTAGCTGCCGACTGCACCACGCGCACACGCCATTTTGATGTCGTTAATATCACGAGGCAACTCTTGGGCAACTATTTCAGTGACCTCTATGCCGATTATGTAAAAGCCTATCGCGAAGGCGACTACGAGAAATTGCATCAAATCGAGCAAACTATGACCAATATCCTTGACGACACGGATAAGATTCTTGCCACCGAAAGTGCATTCTTGGTTGGTCGTTGGATTCGTGATGCAAGAGCCATTGGTATTACCGACGAAGACAAAGACTACTTTGAGAGCAACGCACGCAATATTATCACCACTTGGGGTGAGGAAGACGCCTTGCTTAACGAATATGCTAGCCGCGCATGGGCGGGTCTCACTGCTACTTATTACGCCTATCGTTGGAAGGAGTTTTTCAAAGACGTGAATGCTGCCATTGAGGCTGGCCAGCCTTTCGATGAAAAAGCTTACCACGAGCGCATTTGCAAGTATGAAGGCCAGTGGTGGCGTGATCGCCTCGGCAACTTCAGTGCCGAGCCGCAAGGCGATGGCATTGCTTTGGCCAGGCAGATTGTGGATAAGTATAGAGAGGAATTGGAGGTAAGGTATAGAAAGTAAAAAAGTAAAAAGAACCCGCGAGAAATTGTCTTGCGGGTTCTTTGTGTTTCATGGTGATAAAGAAGGGTTATATTTTCTTGAACTCTATCAATAAATAATCATCATTGTCGCGCTCTTGGAGTACAAGTTTGCTATTTGTTAACTCTTTGATAAGATACGTTTCCGTTTCAACGTCGTGGTCGATTTCAACAGACCTAATAGTCAATGTGTTGCCTGATACAACATAAGTTGCATCGGCTTCAATGATGTCGATATCCGGAAGATCGATTGAGACGTCAGCAACAACTTTTCCGTCAGCTTTGAACTCCCAAACCATTCCATTAAGGGCTGGAATTGATTGTGTTATACCGTCTTCGGTATAAGAGGCAGTAACACATTCCCATCTGCCGACGATAAGTTTTGTATTCTCTTTCTTACATGAAGTTAAAGCTGTCATTGAAACTACGAAGAGCAGCATTGCCATTACTTTTAGTGTTTTTTTCATCATTTTATCCCTAAATTCGTGTCGGGCGCAACTTTTAGTTAAAATTGGGTTAATTCATTGCAAATGATATAACTTTTTTATCATATTTAAATCAGTTTGTAGAAATGTGTTATTTTTGCAGTTGAATAGTCGTGAAAAACAATGAATATTACCGAACAAGATAAAACCTTCATGCGCGAGGCCATCCGCCTCGCCGACGAAAGCGTTAAAAACGGTGGCGGTCCCTTTGGCGCTGTCATCGTGAAAGATGGTGAAATCGTCGCCGGCAGCGCAAACAGCGTCACCCGCGACAATGACCCCACGGCTCATGCCGAAGTGAACACCATCCGTCAGGCCTGCCGCAAACTGGGCACCTTCGACCTCTCGGACTGTGTCATCTACACCTCCTGCGAGCCTTGCCCCATGTGTCTGGGCGCCATCTATTGGGCACATATCAAACGCATCTATTACGGCAACACGAAAAAGGATGCCGCCGCCATCGACTTCGCCGACGACTTCATCTACAAGGAACTGGAGCAGCATATAAACGAGCGTTCCGTACCTTTCATTCCCTTGCTGCACGACGAGGCCCTTGAAACTTTCCGCGCCTGGGAAGCGAAACAAGACAAGGTGGAGTATTGAATTTGTTATAAGATTTGTGGCAGATTTGTTTCCCACAACAAAAAAAACACTAATTTTGCAGCCGCAAATTCAAGCCGCACCATCGCTGAGATGAAGACAATGCGTTGACATCAAGGTCGTTGCGGGAATCAAAATCATCTGATCCGGAGGAAATTCAAATGGAAAGGAGAATAGGCTCAGTCCTTATTTATGTGGGAAACCGTGAAGCTGCGCCACAAGTCAACGCAGTGCTTTCCCGTCACGCAGGCATCATCATCTGCCGCCAAGGCTTTCCCCGTGGTAATTACAGCATCATTTCCGTCATTTTCGAAGGCACCACTGATGAAATAGGTTCCCTCACAGGCCAGTTGGGTCGCATTGAAGGCATCGAGGTGAAGTCTGCCTTGCTTAAAACTGCTCATTAAATTCTAAAAATCATAAAGATATGCAATTCCATCCCGAAAAATGTCGTATCCCCGACGAGCCCAACCGCCCGTTTATCTCCTCGGAAGAGATTTGGGACTACATCAACAACACCAAGAGCACTCCTGAGCGTGTGCACGAAATCATCCAAAAGTCGTTGGACAAGAACCGCCTGACGATGGAGGAGACAGCCGTCCTCGTCAACACCACAGACCCCGAGCTGGTAGAAGAGATTAAGGAAGGCGCCCGCGAACTGAAACGCCGCATTTACGGCAACCGCATCGTGTTGTTTGCCCCCTTGTATGTGGGCAACTATTGCGTCAACAACTGCGTGTATTGCGGCTTCCGTTCCTCCAACAAGGAGCAAATCCGCACCACGTTGACCGATGAAGAACTCATCCGCAACGTAGAGGCTCTTGAGGACGACGGCCAGAAGCGTCTTATCCTTGTCTACGGTGAGTCGCCGAAATACTCGCCCGAGTACATCGCCCACACCGTGAAGGTGACCTACGCAACCAAGAAAGGCAAGGGCAGCATCCGCCGCGTCAACATCAACGCCGCTCCTTTGGATGTGGAAGGTTTCCGCATCGTGAAAGAGGCAGGTATCGGCACCTACCAGATCTTCCAGGAGACCTATTGCCCCGAGATCTACAACGAATACCACCCCATTAATACCAAGAAGGGCGACTACAACTACCGCCTCACCTCGATGGACCGCGCCCAGCAGGCCGGCATCGACGACAACGGCCTTGGTATCCTCTTCGGCTTGTACGACTGGCGTTATGAAGTGCTGGCTATGATTCGCCACACCAACCACTTGGAGGCTTGCTTCAACGTGGGTCCGCACACCATTTCGTTCCCGCGCATCAAGGACGCTTCGGGACTGAACATTGACAAGAAGTATTTCGTGGATGACGACACCTTCGAGAAGATTATCGCCATCTTCCGTTTGGCTGTGCCTTATACAGGCATGATTTTGACCGCTCGTGAGGATGCTGCTTTCCGCGCCAAGGCCATCGAATACGGCATCTCGCAAATCGACGGTGGCACCAACCTGCAGATTGGCGACTACAAATACCACCACGAGGAAGAGGAGAAGAACAGCGACAAGCAGGAGGACCAAAACCTGCACCGCGAGCAGTTCAAGATTGGTGACGACCGCTCCTTGGGCGACATCATCGACAAACTTCTCGACCACGACTTCATCCCGAGCTTCTGCACGGCCTGCTACCGTCTGGGTCGCACGGGCGAGCACTTCATGGAATTCAGTGTGCCGGGCTTCATCAAGCGCTACTGCACGCCGAATGCAATCCTCACTTTGAGCGAATACTTGGTTGACTACGCCACCCCCGAAGTCGCAGCCAAGGGCTGGAAGTGTATCGAGAACAACTTCAAGAACGTCGACCCGAAGTTCTTGGACGAGTTGAAGAGCCGCATCGAGCGCATCAAGAAGGGTGAGAGAGACCTTTATTTCTAAGGCTAGAATGACTAACTCCAAACCATATCCGTCATTGCGGGCGCAGACCCGCAATCTCCTGAATGGAAAGGGATGACCCTTCAGTGTGGGAGATAGCGGATCAAGTCCGCTATGACGGCAAAAAGAAAAAAGGAAGTCATTCAAAGTTGAAAGATTCCAAAAAAGATTATTAGATAGTGAAAAAGCCTTCCGTTTAATGGCGGAGGGCTTTTTTTGGATGCCTTACGGCAGAAATCTTAGAAAATCTATTTCAAAATCTTTAGAAAAGCTTTTTTGATTGATTTTGAATTGATTTTTGAAAGATTTCTTGCAACGCAATCCCCATCATAAATTATCCTTGAAATACTGCGTAATCTTAGTAATCAGATGCGCCCTGTCCATGCCGTAGACGTTGTGGTCGTGGCCGGGATAGACGAAGTAGTCGAGTTGCTTACCGTTGTGGATGCAGTTCTCGACGAAGACGAGGCTATGCTGCCATACCACTACTGGGTCGGTGGTGCAGTGGATCATCAGGAGTTTGCCTTCCAGTTTGTCGGTCTTGTTTTCGAGGCTGCACAGCTCATAGCCTTCAGGGTTCTCTTGAGGTGTGTCCATGTAACGTTCGCCGTACATGATTTCGTAGTACTTCCAATCCAGCACGGGACCGCCTGCCACGCTCACCTTAAACACTTCGGGATGGTTGATCTTCAGCGAGGTCGACATGAAGCCGCCATAGCTCCAACCATCGCTGCCAATGCGGTTGGCATCAACGTAGGGCAGTGACTTCAGCCAGTTGATGCCCACCATCTGGTCGCGCATCTCGAGTTGGCCGCACTGGCGGTGGATGCACTGCTCAAAGGCTTCGCCACGGTCGGCAGAGCCACGGTTGTCGAGGGTGAAGACGAGGAAGCCTTCTTGGGCGAGGTAGTTCAGGTAGATGCCAGCGCCTGCCGTCCATTCATCGGTGATGAGTTGGGCATGAGGACCGCCGTAAACATAAACAATGACGGGATATTTCTTTGAAGCATCGAAGTTGTAGGGCTTGATGAGGCGGGTGTAAAGCGTCTGGCCGTCTTCGGCTTTCAGAGTGCCAATGGTGGTCTGGCCAATGTAGTAATCCTTCAGAGGATTTTCGGCTTCGTGCAAGCGTCTGACAAACTTGCCGTTTTTGTCTTGAACATCAACGTTGTAGGGTACATCGGTGCTATTGTAGAAGTCGAGGAAATACTTGCCGTTGGCGGAGGGAACCACATCGTGCGTGCCGTGTTCCTTGGTGATTTGGGTCACCTTGCCGCTCTTGAGTTCCATCACGTAGCAGTGGCGTTCAAGCGGACTCACTTCGGTAGAGCGGTAATAAATGTTTTTGCCGTCTTTCGAGAAGCCGTTGAAGTCGGTGATGACGAAATTGCCTTTGGTGAGTTGCTTGCAAGTGCCTTTGCTGATGGTGTAAAGATAGAGGTGATAATAGCCATCGCGCTGGGCCTTCCAGATGAACTGGTCGGGGTTGTTGGGCAGGAAGTAGGCGGGACCTTGCGGCTCCACATATTGCTCGTCGCGGTCTTCAAAAATGGTCTGGATGAAGTCGCCAGTGATGGCATCGTACTCGTTGAATTTCAGGTGATTCTGTTCACGGTTCAACACACCGATGTAAATGCGCTTGTTGTCGGGGTTCCAAGTGATGGCGGTGAGGTACTGCTCGGCAGGTTCGCCTGTCTTGACAACGACTTCCTTGCCTGTGGCGATGTTATAAATGTGCAGCGTCACCTGGTGGCTCGTCATGCCGGCCATGGGGTATTTAATGGGCTTGGTGGTGGCGATGCGCTCCGTGATGTCGACCAAAGGATAGTCGGTCACCATGCGTTCATCCATGCTGTAGTAGGCGAGGAGTTTGCCGTCGGGCGACCAGAAAATGCCGCCGTTGATGGCAAACTCGTTGCGGTGCACGCTTTGACCTGCAATCACACCTTCGGGGTTGTTGGTGATTTGGATTTGCTTGTCGCCTTTAGCCACATAAAGGTTGTTGTCGATAGTGTAGGCTACATTCAATGTGGGTTTGCAGATGGTCTGATTCTCAGCACCTTGTGGGATATCGGTGATAGCATCGATGGTCTTTTTCTTGATGTCCATCTTATTAAGCGTAATGCCGTTATCGCCCAAAGCATAGAAATAGGCTTGGAAGTCGTTGATCCACGTAAGTTGGGGTATGCGCATCAAATCGTTGACACCTTCGCCTTTGGTATAGGTGTTCAGCTCTTCAACGGAAAGAAAAGAGGTTTCCTTTTTTGAGGCCGGGTTCATCGTGACGATTTCTTTGTCTTTCACCTTCATGAGGATGTCGGTGTTACCCACCCATTTCAGTTGGTTGGGACGTTGGGCGTAGAGGCTACGGTTGTTGTAGGAAGCATCGGCAGGAGTGAACAGTTGCTTTTCCTGTGCCAAGGCGGGCATGGCAAAAGTCGCCAAGACAGCCATCGATAAGAGAGTCAGAATTTTCTTCATTTTTGTTCAAATTTAAGATTTAACTCCGTTGATTTTTCAATTTGGTGCAAAAATAGGGATTATTTCAATACCTTTGCCCCACAAATCAAAGATTAGACATAGTTAAATTTGGAACACAATGAAAAAGCGCAAAGTCCCGCATACCTTCGTTATCGTTTTCTTTATCATCGTCATTGCGGCGGTGCTCACTTGGATTATCCCGCCAGGGAAGTATGTCCAAGAGCAGGTTGGCGATGAGACGGTGATGACGTTTTATTATGCGGACCAACTGCCGGAGTCAGTTGGCGACAATGAGTTTCATGCGGAACCTCAGACATGGCAGATTTTTTCGGCTTTCTACAAAGGTTTCGTTAAGCAGAGCAACATCATCGTATTCATATTAATTATAGGTGGCGCCTTTTGGATTATGAACAAGAGCAAGGCCATCGATATGGGCATTCATTCTTTTTTGAAGTTCACCAAACGTTTGGAACGCAGTCCATTAATGCAAAAAATCGGGGTGAACAACATTGTCATCATTCTTATTATGCTGCTGTTCAGCCTTTTCGGAAGCGTGTTTGGTATGAGTGAGGAGACCATCGCCTTTGCCTTGATTATCATACCTTTGGCCGTCTCGATGGGCTACGACAGCATTGTGGGTCTCTGTATGGTGTATGTGGCGGCACACATCGGTTTCTCGGGTGCCATGCTCAATCCGTTTACCATCGGCATCGCACAAGGCATCGCTGAGATTCCGTTGTTTACGGGTATCGGCTACCGTGCCGTATGTTGGGCTATTTTGACCGTGGTGGGCATCATTTTCGTGTTGTGGTATGCCAACAAAGTGAAGAAAAACCCGAAGTCGTCCATCATGTATGAAGACGATGCCTATTGGCGCAAGTCGGCGGAGGTAAAGGAAGAAGAGTTGGAACGTTACACGCCCCGCAAGGCTTGGTTTGTTTTCGCTTTTCTGACGTCAGTATTAATCGTGTTCTCGGTGCTTTACCCGATGACTACCTTGAAAATCGGGAACAGCGAGACCACATTACCACTGCTGCCCATCGGTACGTCGTTGTTTATCCTGCTGAGTATCGTCACCTTGCGCAAAACGGTGCATTATTTCGTCTTGACTTTGCTTTTCGCCACGGTTTATTTCTTGGTGATTGGTGTGTTGGGCTATGATTGGTACATCATGGAGATTGCATCGCTGTTCTTGGTGCTCGGCATCGCCAGTGGCTTGTCCGTCGACAAGAGTGCCAGCGACATTGCGAAGCTCTTCCTCGAAGGCATGGGCGACATCCTCTCGGCGGCAGTCATCGTGGGTTTGGCGGGCGGCATCGTCATCATTCTTCAGGACGGTGGCATTATCGACACTATCCTCTATGGCCTTTCCAAGTCGATGAGCAACATGGGCAAGGTTGCCTCCGCAGAAATCATGTACGGCATCCAGACCTTGATTAATATCGTTATCCCGAGTGGTTCGGCCAAAGCCGCCATCACCATGCCTATCATGGCACCTTTCAGCGACTTGATTGGCATCTCACGCCAAGCCACGGTGGTGGCCTTCCAGTTTGGCGACGGCTTCACCAACATGATTACCCCCACCAGCGGCGTCTTGATGGCTGCCCTCGGCGTGGCCCGCATCCCGTGGGAAAAGTGGGTGCGTTTCATCTGGAAGTTCATCCTTGTGCTGGTCGTCATCGGGGCCTTGCTGCTTATTCCTACGGTGACGATGAAACTGGCGGGATTCTAATTCAGTGATATGAAACGGAGAATCCTAGGCATATTACTATTGGCCGGATTGATGGGTTGTCAGACGAAGGAGCAATCCCAATCATGGAACCTCATTGCCACTTCCCCCGCCCAAATCTGGGAAGAGTGCTATCCTTTGGGCAATGGTCACCTTGGTATGATGCCAGATGGCGGCATTGACAAGGAAAATATCGTGTTGAATGACATAACTTTATGGAGCGGTGCACCGAGCGACGACAGCAACCCGCTGGCTTTGGAATCGCTACCTGAAATACAACGGCTGTTAAAAGAGGGCAAGAACGACGAAGCCCAAAACCTGATGTATGAGACTTTCGTCTGCGGTGGGCAAGGCTCGGGTCACGGCCAAGGTGCCAAAGTGCCTTTTGGGTGCTATCAGACTTTGGGCAATATGACGATAGAATACCACTATCCCTATGCCGATTCTGTTACCAATTATAAGCGAACGCTTTGCCTCAATGACGCCATCCACAAGGTTTCTTTTGAAAAAGGTGGTCAACACTATGAGCGCGAAAGTTTTATCTCACGTGTTGATGATGTGGCAGTAATAAGAGTTAAGGTCCCTGAGCCCGTCGAAGGGCCGACCACCAATAATGACGGCGTTTCGACAGGCTCAACGACCTGCTCTTCTTTTACGATAAGCCTCTCCCGTCCCGAAAAAGCCGAGGTTTTCACCTATGCTGACAGTGTCATCATGCGCGGCCAGCTGGACAGCAATGTGGAGGGCGTAAAAGGGATGCGATATTATGCTAAGGCACAAATAGTTGTCGAAAACTATGAAACCGTCATCTATTTCTGCGCTGCAACAGATTTCATGTGTGACAACCCAGAAACATACGTCAACGAACATCTTCAAAAGGCCATCAATAAAGGCTTTGATGCCGTGAAAAACGACCATTTGAAAGCGCATCACGAGCTGTTCGACCGCGTGGAGTTGGTGATTGGCGACCCAAAAGAAAAACAAGACCTGACCTTGGAAGAACATTGGAAAGACTTCCTCGTCAACGACGACCCTTGGCTGCCGACCTGTTACTTCCATTTCGGGCGTTACCTACTCATCAGCTCCACGCGCGAGGACTTGCTTCCACCCAACCTGCAGGGGTTGTGGGCCAACACCATCCAGACCCCATGGAACGGCGACTATCACCTGAATATCAATGTTGAGATGAACCACTGGCCCTGCGAGGTCTGCAACCTCTCGGAACTGCACCTGCCATTAATTCACTTTGCCGAAGGGTTGATGCCTTCGGGACGAAAGACGGCGCAGTCGTTCTATGGTGCCCGAGGCTGGACTGCCCACGTGGTCTGCAACCCTTGGGGCTTCACGGCACCCGGCGAGCACCCTTCGTGGGGCGCCACCAACACGGGCGGGGCTTGGCTGGCCCTCCACGCTTGGCAGCGTTTTGAATTCACGCAAGACACGGCATTCTTGAAAGAAGTCTATCCATTAATGAAAGAGGCAGCCTTGTTTTTCCTCGATGCGATGATAGAGGAGCCTGAATACGGTTGGCTGGTCACCGCCCCGACCACCTCGCCCGAGAACGCCTTTTACCTCAACGATAGCACTGCCGTCAGCGTGTGCATGGGCAGCACGATGGATGTGCAGATTGTCAGTGAGTTGTATGATGCTGTTTGTCAGTCTGCGAGCATTTTGGGTGTGGACGCATCTTTCGTTGATAGCCTAAAAACCGCAAAATCACATTTCCCACCGATGCAGGTCAGCGAGCAGGGCTGTTTGCTGGAGTGGTTGAAAGACTACAAGGAAGTGGAACCCCAGCACCGCCATGTGTCGCATCTCTTTGGCTTGTATCCCGGCACGATGCTGACCCAATCCAAGACACCCGAACTGATGGATGCCTGCCGCGAGACCTTGCGTCGCCGTGGTGATGAAGGCACGGGTTGGTCGAGGGCGTGGAAGATCTGTTTTTGGGCACGCCTTCACGATGGCGACCATGCCTATCGTCTTTTGAGGAACCTGCTCGAACCAGCAGTCCATCTTGACGGAAGCCATTCAGCGGGCACCTATCCCAACCTCTTCTGCGCCCATCCGCCATTCCAGATCGACGGCAACTTAGGTGGAACTGCAGGCATCGCAGAGATGCTGCTGCAGAGCCATGATGGCGAAATAGAATTGCTGCCTGCCTTGCCATCAGTATGGAAGGACGGCCATTTCAAAGGGCTTTGCGCCCGAGGCAATAAGGTGGTGGAATGCACTTGGAAAGACGGTAAAGTCACACATTATGCTGTGACTTCGCGGTGAGCACTCTGCTAATCCAGATGGCGAACGGCAATGAAGTCAAAAAAGTACACACATCGCCTACGGCTTGTGCGGCTTCAAGACCCGTAATCCCCCAAAGCCACGGCATGATGAAGACCGCAGGCAGGAAATACAGGCCTTGGCGGCACATCGAGAGTAAGGTGGCTTGCCAGGTGTAGCCGATGTTTTGGAACAGCATGTTGGTCGCAGTGCACATGCCCATCAGCGGGAAAGCAATGCACTGCCAGCGCAAAGCCTGACTGCCCACGCGGATGAGCTCGGGGTCTTCGCCACGGAACCATGAGATGATGTCGGGCGCGAAGATATATACGACGGTTGCTAAGACAATCAAAAATGCCGTGGAAATCGTAATGCAAAACATATAGCTCTCCTTGACACGAGCATAGAGTTTGGCACCGTAGTTATAGCCACACACAGGCTGGAATCCTTGCCCGAACCCGATGACGATGGCGAAGCAGAACAAGGTGATGCGCGACACGATGGTAAAGGCAGCCACAGTGGAGGCTTCGTTGCCGGGCAAGGCATAATGCACCGCCATGCGGTTGAGGCTGATGGTGGCCACCACCGACAAAGCCTGTCGTGCCAACGAAGGCAAGCCGCCCCGCGTGATTTCCTTGTAATAGTATAGGGTAGGGGTGAAGTTCTTGAATTTGATGTGGACATTGCCAGGTCGCGAAGTGCCCCAAAGCAAAATGCACCAGCCGAAGCACTGACTCACCGCCGTAGCTAACGAAGCCCCACTGACACCCAAGTCAAGCACAAAGATGAAAATCGGGTCGAGGATGATGTTGAGGATGGCTCCTGAGGCAATACCAATCATGCCGAAACGGGCGTTGCCTTGCAGTCGTAGCTGGTTGTTGAGCGTCAGCGACGACATCATGAAAGGTGTGGCAAGCAGGATGAAGCGCAGGTAGTTGTTGGCGTAGGGGAGAATGCTTTCGGTGGCACCCATTGCCCGCGACAAGGGCGAGATGAAAATCATGCAGATGAGACCTGCAATAGCGCCTAGAATCAAAGGGGAGAAGAACCCCGTGGCAGCCATGCGCCCCGCGTTCTGTCCTTGTTTGGCACCCAAAGCCCGCGAGATGTAGTTGCCCGAGCCATGCCCGAAAAAGAATCCGCAGGCATTAATA
>JAEEGK010005407.1_pt1 | contig 30894 bp, 20 predicted proteins | sample 8958771 | NCBI WGS metagenome assembly JAEEGK01 (sample SAMN16246547, study PRJNA631951) | gut metagenome | biome: gut microbiome; feature: rumen; material: SC-attached | host: Bos | place: Iran: Karaj | collected 2018-10
CCCAATCCCCAATCCCCAATCCCCAATCCCCAATAAAAATATTATCAATGAAAACAATTAATTTAATAATATATTTTTTAAATTTTGTATATATTTATTTATTAATTGAATTAAAAGGTAATTATTTTTTTAAATATGATTATTATTTTTTTTAATTTATATAATTATTTTTAAAACTATTTTAATTAATTTATAAATATATCAATAAATATGATTATGATTGAATTTTTCAAATTCTTTATTAAAATTACAAAATAATTATTAATTATTTTTATCTCAACATTCATAAAATTAAAAAGAAAAAAAACAAGGTTATGAAATAAAAATATTTATATTTGCTTTATCAATTCTCTTTCATTCATTAAAAAGAATGTTAAAAATACATGACAATTTCTTATTTTTATTTTATAAAAGATAAAAAAAATTGTTCTGAATAAAATAATGAATTAAAATTCTTTTTTAAGATAAAACTCCATTAAACAAATAAATAAAAATAAAATATTTTAAAAAATAAAAATTAAATAAAGTTTTTCTAATTGAAGTTAAGTACAATTAACTTATCTTTTTTTTAAATAAATAACATGGATCAAAATTTAAGTTTTTTACTACAAAAACATAATTTTAAATATGATTCAAAATTAGGAAAAGGTGGTTATGGTTCAGTATATTCAATTTATTGTGATAAAACAAGCTTTGCTTTAAAAGTAATTAATATTTATAAAAGAGATAAAAGAAAAGAAATATTAAATAAATTAATTAATACTATTGAATATGAATTTTCAATAACAAAAATATTAAGATCAAAATATTGTATTAGAACTATTGGAATTTATAAAGATGAAAATCAATTAACGAACACTATTATTTATTCTTTGGTTATGGATAAAACATCTTATTGTGATTTAAAATATTTTATTTATTATTTAAATCATTGTAATTGTTTTGGAATAAATAATGATAAAAATTACTATCAAAATTTTTTCTATAGGAATAATTTAATCATTAAATTTTTTACTAAACAAATTATACAATGTATTGATTTTTTATATAATCATAATTTGGTTCATTGTGATATTAAACCAGAAAATTTTTTAATTGATAAAGGATTTGTATTAAAAATATCTGATTTTTCTGTATTAAAAAAAGTTGATAAACATAAAATACTTGTATTAAATTCTTCTACTTGGAATATAAAAGGACCAGAATATTATACTAATTCAAAACAAGTTGATCCTAAAAATGGATATAAAATTGATATTTATGCAGTTGGATTATTATTATATTATTTTTTATTTAAAGAACATATTTTAAATGATGAGGAGGATAAAATAATTCTAAATGATAAAAATAAAAACATAAATGAAAAATATGCATTTCTTTATGATAAAATTAATGAAAAAATTAATAATATTAGAAATAATAGAATAAAATATATTGATAATGATTTAAAAGAATTAATTATTTCAATGATTCATCCTGATATTAATCAAAGATTAAATATAAGAGATTTAATTAATAATAAATGGGTAAATGAAGATAAAAATATAATTAATCAAATTTATAATATAAATGATGGAGAAGAAATGAAAATTTTTTTTGAATTTCAAAAACATAACAAAAATACAAATGATAATAAATCATGTATAAAAGATAAAAAAGTAATGATTCATAATAATAGAAAAAGAATAAAAAATACATTTCAAAAAATATCATTAACCAAAAAAGTTTAATAATAAATCAAATAAATAATACAATTATTATCTATGAATGATAAATAATAACTATAATTAATAGAAAAAAATATAAATTTTTATTTTTTATTCAAAAAAAAAATTTTTTTAATTAATTTTTCCCACCAAAAGAAATAAAAAAAAAATTATTCATCTAATTCAATAAAAGGAACTTCTAATTGTTTAAAAAAGCAAATATAAGCCATATGCCAATCACCACCTCCTTTTAATTCCAAAACATCATTAGTAGTTTTCATAGAAACTTCATCATCATCATATTTTAACCATTTATCATCTTTTTTATGAACCCAACCAATATAATGACCACTTTCAGATGATCTTCCTTGATGAGTAATAACTGAAATTAATTGATATCTTCCAGTAGGAATATAATTTTTTCCTTCTTCTTTTTTAACTTCATCAATTTTAAAATTTTTATCATCTTTTAATAATTTTGTTTCTATTTTTCTTCCTAATGATAATAATTCTTTAGTCTCATCTGTACACATATCATATAAATCAATTATTTTTGAAAAAATTACACTTTTTAATATTTTTGCTTTTCCTGCTTTTGCTCCTGTTAATACATTTGCAGTTTTCCAATAAAATCTCATAAATTGTACTGTTAAATAATTAGGTAATCTATTTATTAATTGACTTTTTTCAAAAACTGTATTTCTTTGTAATGTATCACTAAACATATCAATATTCTCTTTTAATGATTGTTTTAATCCTTCAACTAATTCAATTGTATTTGAATCAATATAACAATTTAATTTATAAACTTTTTCTTCTTTTTTTTTTATTTCATTATTATCTTCAACATTTTTAAATTGAATTTGTAATTGAATTTGAAATAATTCATCAATTAAATTTTTTGAATAAATTTCTCCTTCATTTTTATTAATTAAAAATCCTCTAATAGTATTTAAAATAAGAGAAACACATTCTTCAGCATCTTGTTGTTTCATAACACCATTTTCACTTTCTGCAAACATAGGATTAATTTTTCTAATATTATTAACTAATAAATTAGGAGAAATTGAATCAGAAGCAGAATCTAAATTTTTATAAGTTAAACCTAAAGAATAAGTTAAATTATAACTATCATCTTTATTAGAAACTTCTTTATTTAAAAATTCTTTAAGTGCATTTCTTAATTCTGGTATTCTTCCTAAACATTGAACAGTTGAATTTAAATAACATGTATTTCCTAAATTATTTAAACCAAAAACTACTTCTTCTCCTTTTTCTCTTAATATTTTTAATTTTTCTTCTTGAGTTAAATCTTCTACAAAAGTTACATTTGTATTTGTTATTGGTGTTTTTGATGGTGCTCCTATCATTGTTATTTTTGATTTTGATGGTATTGATTTTATATCTTGCATATCTTGAAGTATTTTCCCTTTAAATATTATTTTTTGCTCATCTTGAGGTACGTTTGATTTTTTTGATATTTCATATTTTAAATCTTTTATTGTTTGAAGACGTGATGTATCAAATTCGTATATTTCTCTTTTCCATGATACTTTTATTATTGAAGGAGATTCCATTATATTTTAATATGAATTATAAAGTATTTATTTTAAATTTATTTTTTTTATTTATTTTTTTATTTTTTTTTTTATTTTAAAAAATATATTATGAATTATTTATTTTTTAAATATATTTTCTTTTTTATTATTTTTTTTTTTTAATTTTTCTTTTTTTTAATAATCATAACTATCTTCTTCTTCTTCTTCATCTTCAACCATAACTGCATTAATTGCATTATATTCTTCTAATTGCATATTTCTTCTTTCTTTTGCAATTCTTAATTTTTCGAATCTCTTTAAATAATCTAAATGTGCTTTTCTTAAATTAGTATCAATCATTGTTTGTTTTTCAATATGTTGTTTAAGTACTGGCATAGTATAATTTGATTTTGCTTTAACTATAATTTTTCTATTATTAAATTCTTCATTTTTTTCAATAACATTAAATAAATGATTAAAGAAATCTGCATAATTTTTTTCATCATCAGAATTTAAATTATTTTTATCAAAATATTTATTTGAAGCAAAATATATAAATTCACAAAATTCATAAAATATTAATTCAATATCAAATAAATCTTCATAATAATCATATTTTTCTTTATTATCTTTAAATTCAGTTTTTTTTTCTTTAAAATAATAAACAATATAATTACAATAACTTTCTTTAGTTCCATAAAATTCTTTTATAATATCACTTTTCAAAACTAGATTTTTATAAAGAAATTTATGAGTTAAAGTCATATCTTCATTTGATTCTTTATTAAATCTATCATATTTAAAATCACTTAATTCATTTTGATGATGATATAATTTTAAAAAAATACTTTTTAAAATAATTTCATATTTTTGAATAAGATTATCAATAAAAATATGTTCAGCTGTCTTTTGTTTTTGTTCAGTTGTTTGATGTGCAATAAATTGTTCTGAATCATGCATAATTCCACTTCTTAATAAATTTGATTTTTCAATTTTTGAATTTAATCTATCTTTTTCTTTTGCTCTTTTAATGACAAATTTATTAATTACATTTTCTATTTTTTGAGTAAATGGTATATTTAAATGTTTATATTTTAAATATGCTATTCTTATTATTGCTTCTATAAATTGATGAACTTGTAATGTATTTTTATAATTATGATAATTAAATGATATTAATGATGGATCTATTATTTCTTCATTAAAATATGTATCAATTTTTTTTTTTTCATTTTCATTTGGAATTAAATTTATATCTTTTAAAGAATTTTTTTCTTGAATATGTTTTTCAAAAATTTCTTTTTCTTTTTCTGAAAATTTAACATAATTTTCATATTTATTTTTAAATTGTCTTAAAGATTTTTTAATCATTAAATAAATATAATCATAAATTTGAATTCTTGGTATATTATCAGGAACTAAAAACATTTCTTCAATATTTTTTTTCCCTCTATAAAATATTCTATCAAATTGAGCAATAGAGAAATTTTCATCAATAATTCCATGTTCTCTAAGAAATTTCCACATATCTTTTAATTCTAAATAAACTCCAATTTTATCATCTTTTTGGTTATTATTATTATTTATATTTCCATCATCATCTAAATTATTTGTAAATGTAGAACCCATTTTATTAGAAAAAAAATAATCTGGATCATCAAAATTAATTTTTAATAATTTACTAAAAGATTTTTTTAAATCTGTTAAATTTCTCATAATTGAATCTGATATTTCTTTTAATGTCACAATATAATTTTCTTGTAATTCTAAAATATCAGAAATATCAATTAAAGTTAAATATTGATTTTTTTCATTTTCTTGAATAACTCTTTTTGAAGAATAATAAATTTCATTTTCTAAAATATTTGTTGTTGGAATTTGTATAACTTCTTCTTTAAATTCTTCATTTCCTTTTTTACTTTTTTTCCCTTTTTTATATTTATCTTTCTCATTAGTTTTATCATTTTTTTTCTCATCTTTTTTTTTTTTCCCATTATCATTTTCCATAATAACTTCCAAATCAGAATTTTTACTTTTATTACTTTTCCCACTATTAATTTTAGGTAATTCAATTTTTTTAGATTTTTTTTCAAATAAACTATTTAAACCTTTCTTCTTATCATCATTAACATTTTTCTTATAATCACCTTGTGAAAAATATTCATTTTTATCTTTAGTAACTTCAACAATACCTTCATTTTGATAATCAATCATTCTATCTAATTCAAATTTACCAATATATTCACTTCCATTTTTAAATCTATAAATACCAAAACCACTTTTTAAATTATTTTCCCAAAAACCTTCATATTTACATCCATTAGCATAAAAAAAAACACCATAACCATTTCTTAATCCATTTTTCCATTGACCAACATATCGATTTCTTAAACCTTTTAAATTATTATCATACCAAATATGAATACCAAAACCATTTTGTAAATTATTATTCCATTGTCCAGTATATTTTTGATTAGAATCCATCCATATCATAGTACCATTACCATTAATTAAATTCTTATCAAAATTACCTTCATAAATATTACCATTACTCCAATATAATTTACCATAACCATTTATAACTCCTTTACTAAATGAACCTTCATATGTCATATCACCTTTTACCATTATTCCATTACCTTCTTTTTTACCATCTTTCCATTCACCTTCATATGTTATTCCATCTTTTGATTTATATTTACCGTAACCATGACGTAAACCATTTAATATTTCTCCTTCGTATGTTGCTCCTGATGGAAAGTCATATGAACCTTTTCCTGTTAATTGATTATTTTTTATTTGACCTTTATATTTTGTTCCATCCGAAAAATCTATTTTACATTCTTTGTTTTTTTCAGTTTCTAAAATACCAAATTTTGCTGAACCTGTATATATACTACCATCTTTAAATGTTACTTTACCGTAACCTAAATATGAATATGTCCATATTTCACTGTTTTTTTCTTCGATTGCTGTTGGAGGAAGAGTTGATGATGATATTAAGGAGTCAAATATTTGTTTTGGGACTGTTCGAATGTTGAAATCTACTATTTTTTGTATTGTTAATTGTTTTTCTTCCATTTTTTTTTTTTTTTTAAATTTTTTTTTGTTTAGTTTTTTTCTTTTTTATTTTATTTTATTTTATTTTATTTTTTTTATTGAAAATTAAAAATACTTCTATTAACATTTTATTTTTAAAAGTTTTATTTAATGAAATAATTTAAAAAAATATTTTTATGAAGAAGTAATTTGAGCTTCAACTGAATCATCAATTTCTTCTTTAACATTAGAAATAGTATTATCTATTGAATCTGTAGTATCTTCTAAATCAGATTGAACATTTTTAAATGAACTTTTAGCATTTTTCTTTAAATTTTTTGCAGTAGTTTTAATTTGTTTTTCTAAATTTTTAGTTGATTTTTTTACATCTTTAACAAATTGTTTAACTTCTTTTTTGATGCCATCAAAAGTTTCTTTTGCTTCATCACTTATTTTTTCATTGAATTTTTTGATTTTTTTTTGAAAATCATTAAAACTATCTTCAACTTCTTCTTTTGTATCTTTAATTGTTGCTTGTGTTATATCTCTTAATGAAAAAGATAATATAAATAAAGAAAAAATTATAATGAGATTTGATTTCATTATTTTTATTTAATTTTATATTTTATTTATTTAATTTATGTAGGTTTTATTCGTTTTTTTTAATTTTAATGAAATAATTAAAAAAAAAATATTTTTTTATATATTAAAAAATCAATTTTATTATTATATCAATATTTTTTATTTTTTATTCATTTTTTTGTTGACTTTTAATTTGAATTCTTTTTCTAAGAATTTTTTCATCTTTTTTAATATCATTTATTTCATCTTTTTTATTATCTTCATATTTTTCTTCTTCTTTTTTAATTCCTAATTTATATTCTCTTTTTTTATTTTTATTATTATTATCAATTTGTTTTTTTAAATTTTCAACATTTCTTTTTTTAATTTCTTTCTCTCTTTCATGAATAATATTATAAAATTCTAAATATTCTTTATAAGGATCAATTTCAGTTTTAGTATTAATTTGATCTGTAATAACTTGATAATTAAATTCAACATCTTTTCCAATTTCTTCATTATCTAAATTTGACCAAATTTTTAAACAAGTTTGATATTCTAATTCATTTTTTCTTGCTTTTTCTTTTTCATCTAAAATATGTTGTCTTAATTCTTTTTCATATAATTCTTTTTCTCTATCTCTATATTGAACTTTATTACTAAATTCATTTAATTTTTGATTTAAACTTGTTTTATTATAAAAATTACCATTTAATATTTTATTAAATTGTTTTATTCTTTCATTTGTTTTACCATCTCTATTAGAATATCCATCAATATATAATTGTGGTTTTCTTGACAAATTTTTTATTTCTTTTAAATACATTTTAATTTTCTTTTTTTCTTCTTCATCTTTTTTCTTTTCTAATAATCTTAATTCTTCATCTTTTTTCCATTCTAATTTTTTTTCTTTATAAGTTTTCTCAAAAGCATTTAAAATATTTCTTCTATTTTTTCTTTTCCAATAACTATTTTTCTCATCATTTTTATCAGAATTTTTTTTAGAAATATTACTTTTAACAGATTCATTTCTTTCTAATTTAGGTAATAATTCATTTTTTTTAAAAAAATTTTCCATAGTATCCCATTTTTTATCAAAATTTTCATCAATAAATTTAACTTTTTCTGCTTCATTTCTAACAGTTTTAATAGTATTTCTAAAATTAGAAAAAGCAGTTGTTGATGTTACTCCCATTGTACTTTGATATGAATTATTATTTTCATTATTATTACTATAAAATGTTACTGTTGGCGAAAAAACTTTTTTAAAACGAGGATTTGATTTTGGTCTTTGTGTTTTATTCATTTGAAAAATTTCATCTTTGTTTATATTATTATTTATATTTTTATTTGATTCTGTGTTATTTATATTTTTTTTTAATGTGTTTAATTGAGGATAAAACCATTTTGCGCTTTGTCCTCTTTTTGTATATCTCATTAATTTCTTTATGTCTATTTTTGGCTCCTCTTTTTTTTTTGGTTTTATATTTTGATTTAAGTCTTCTTTGAAATATAATAATTTTATGTTTTCTGTTAAAAATTGAAATTTTGGCTTTTCACTTTCTTTTTTTTTCTTTTCTTCTTCTTCTTTTTTTTCTTCTTTTTTGTTATTTTTTTCTGAATCGTTTTCTATTTTTTTTTCTTCTTCTTGATTTTCTTTTTCTATTATACTTTTTTCTTCTTTAATTTCTTCTTTATTTTCCTTTTCTTCTTCTTTTTCTTTTTCATTTTCTTTTTCCTTTTCTTTATCTTTTTCTTTATCTTTATCTTTATCTTTTTCTTTATCTTTTTCTTTATCTTTATCTTTTTCTTTATCTTTTTCTTTATCTTTATCTTTATCTTTATCTTTTTCAATTTCTTTATCCTTTTCTTTATCTTTTTCATTTTCATTTTCCTTTTCTTTTTCCTTTTCTTTTTCTTTTTCTTTATCCTTAATTCTAAATTTATTATTTTTATCTTTTTCTTTTTGCTTTGGTTTATCATTTTTATGTTCTTCTCTTAATTTAATTAAATATTCTTTATATTGTTTAATATTATCATTAAAAAATTTTGTATCTTCATTCATTAAATCTTCAAAAAAATTTTTTTGTTCTTGTATAGTTTCTTCATTATCAGTTTCAAAATGTTTACTTTCTTCTCTTTCAATTTCAATTTTTCTTTTAGGTGATTTTTTCTTAATTGAATTAGGTTCATAATTAAAATTAAATCTACTAAAAGTTTTATTTTGTTCTCTTTGTTTAATTTCTAATCTTTTTTTCATAACAATTTTTTCTAATCTTTCTCTATTTCTAATTTCATTTTTAGTAAAATCTCTAGTTTTAAAAATTATTTCTCTTCTCAAATCTGCAATATCTTGATTTTCTTTTTTACTTGGTTTCTTTAATAATTTTTTATTTTCATCATCAATATCATTTGTATTATAAAATATATCATCTAATATTTTTTTTGATAATTGATTATATTTTGGTTTTTGTTTTTCTAACATATTTTCTAAACTACTTCCACTTTTTATTCCTTTATATCTTAATTGACTCATTTTTATAAATTTACTAAATTCACTTCTTGTTTTTTCATTAAATTCAGAAAACATTGAATCAATTTTTATTCTATCTTTTATTTTATTTGTATATTCATCAAATTTAGTTAATAATATTGGAATTAATTCATTTGATGTTGGTTCTTTTAATGCCATTTTAGTATTTTTTATTTTTTTAATTTATTTTTTTTTAACTTTGTATTTTTATTTTTTATTTTTATATTTTTAAAAAGGAATTAATCAAAGAAAAGAATAATTATTACAAATAATATGAATTATTTAAATTAAAAAAAAGAAAAGTAAATATAAATAAGAAATTTAAAATATTGAATAAGTTAAAAAATAATTGTATTATTACTTTTTAAATAATTTAAAAAATGAGTTATATAAACAATAAAATAATGAAACATCATCAAAAAAATAATTCAGATTTAATTATAAATATGAATCCAAATAATCAAAGAGGTTTTAATAATATTATCCCATCATCAATAGTTTATACTTCATATGTAACAGTATTAAATCTTCATTTAAATTCAAAAGGTAATCAAAGGAAAAATGCAAAATTAATAAACAAATATAATACAAAAAGTTTTGATAGTAGAAGTAAAAAAGAAACTCATTTATCAAGTGATGAAAGAAGAAATTCAGATACAAATTTAGATTTTTTATCAAGTAAAAAACCAATTGAAAATTTATTTGAAAAATTTATGGAAACAAGACAAAAAAAACAAAATAAAAATTTAAATTTAACATCAAAATTATCTCATATTGGTAATAATAATAGTATAAATTCAAAATATTATCATTTTCCAACAAAAAATGATATTTCTCTTTTTTCAACTAATACTATTATTAATGAGAAAAAAGATAATAAAAGAAATAAAATAAATCCTAGATTATTATGTCATTCATATAGAAAAACAGAAAAAATAAAAATAAATTTAGAAAATAAAAAAAATTTTTTACCAAGTGAAAATAATATTAAAAAATTTATATCAAAAAATAAAAATAATAAAAGTGTTTATAATACAAAAAAAAATAAAAACAATAATATTTTAAAAACGGAAAAAAATATTAATAATGGAAGTACAATACAAGAACCTGCACATAATATTCCTAAAATTTTAACAAAAAGAACTCCAATTAATTTTCCATTTTCAAGTAATTATAAAAATAATATTAATAATAAAAATATTAAACAAAATAACAATGATTTATCAATTAATAAACTTAATCCTACTATTAAAAATATTATTTTACCTTCTAAAAAAAGTAAATCACCAGATTCAATTAAAACAAAAAATAATTTATTAAATAATAATAATCAAAATGTTGTTATTTCTCAAAAAAATGTTTCTGATATTCAAAAAAATATTCCAGTAAATCAAACAACAGGAAAACATAAAAAAGATGTTAGAAAAATATTAGAAGAGAAAAAAATATCTCAAATTAATGAATTTAATTTATATAATACTGAAGATATTAAAATTGATAATAAACCAATTAAATCTTTACCAAATACAAAAGAACAAAAAAAACATGATGATTCTCAAATAGAAGATTCATATAATACAAAAGAAATAGATGAAAAATCTTCTTCTTCATCTCAAAAAAGTAAACATAAAAGTGAATTTATTAAAAAAAGTAGTCCACTTATAAATAAAGTATTAAATTTTCAAACAGTAAAAAATGAATTTAATAATTTGAAATTTAAAAAAAATAATTCAAGTAATAAAAGAATAAATATACAAAATCAAATAAAAATAATTCAAGAAAATTCATCTTTACCAAAAATTAATTATTATGATAAATCATATAATGAAAATAGTAAAATAAAAGATAATACAAAATCAAATAATGAAAGTTACATAATACCAATGTTAAATAATAAATATCAAAATTTAAAAAATCAAAATTCAAAAAATGAAAATAAAGAAAAAAATAATAATATTGAAAATGATAATAATGATATTGAAAGTGAACAATATGTAGATGCAAATGAAGTTTTTGAAGGAAGTGATAGTGATAGATTCTCAAGTACAATTTTAGATTCTGATGATTTAAAAGGAAGTTTTAATGAAAATACTACAAATAATTCGACTAAAAATTTAAATACTGGAATTAGAAATTCTGGAAGTGAACAAATGATTCAAAAATATAATATTTTTCAATCTAGAAAAGAGTTTTTAAGTATAAATAATAATAATATATTGTTAAATAGTAAAAATTGTAATTTTGGTAAAAATAAAAATTTAAATTATATGTTTGGTTTACCTAATAATGTTATTGAAATTATTTTTTCTTATTTAAATTTAGATATGATTAATACATTTACTCTTTTAAATTCTTCATTTCATAATATATTCAAACCTATTATTTATAATCAAATATTTCAAAAAATAAAAAAAATAAATGAAAATCCAAATCCAAAAAATAAAATAAAACTTTCAATATTTAAATATTCTAAATTAAAATATAATGAAAATATACCATATTCTTTAAAAGAAGAATATGAAAAATTTATTAAAAATAGAATATGTGATTCAGAAAGTGAAATAATTAAAGATTTAAATAGAACTTTTCCAGATATTCCAGATTTTCAAAATGGAAAAGATAAATATAATAAATTATATCATATTTTATATGCTTATGCAAATTACAATGAAAAAATTGGTTATGCACAAGGATTAAATTTTTTAGCAGGATATTCAATTTTTATTTTTGATAATGAAGAAGAGTGTTTTATATTTGTTGATGGTTTAATTCAAAAATTTAAATTAGAAGATTTTTTTGGAATTAGTAATAATTTAAAAAATAAAATTGAAATTATTGATTGTCATTTAAAATTAAATACACCTAAAGTTTATAATTATTTAAAAGATATTCATTTATCTCATGAATTTTTTTCTATTAATTGGGTTATTACACTTTTTTCTAATTCAATGGATAAAGATGAATTATTTTTTTTATGGGATTGTCTTATTATTTTTGGATGGAAATTCTTTTATTTTTTTATTATTTCTATACTTAAAAAATATGAAAATAAAATTTTAAATACTGATGTTAGTGAAATGTGTTATTTTATGAAAAATTTATTAAGAACAAATGGATTTAAAAATTGTTTTATTGAAATAATGGAAAAAACAATTAAATTAATGCAAGAAGAAAAAGCATTTAAAATGTTTCGTGCAAAAAGTACAATGAATTCAAAAAGATAAACTTAAAAAAAAAAGATCCTCTAAATTGAAAAAAAATTTATTAATTATAAATATTATCTCTATAATATTCATATATATATTATTTATTTATTATAAAATAAAATAAAAAAATATCTAAAGTTTAAAAAAACAAAACATTTAAATTAATTTAACATATTTTAACTAATTTAAAAATAAAATTTTAAAAAATTTAACCTTCAACTCTTCCTAATTTAAGTGGAAAAGCAATTAATTTAGTATTAACGAAAACTTGCATCATAACATAACAAGCAATAATAACAGTAATAACAATAATAAATAAAATAATTAAACCAGCAATTCCATATCCACCAATTCTATTATTAGCATTATTTTGTCCTGTTGTCATTCTTAATTGAGGTAAAGCAATTAATTTTCTTAATTGATTTTGATTATTTGAAGTTTCATCATAATTAATATTTTCATTTTCTTCAAAATCAATTTTAAAAGAATATGAACATTCATTACAAAAAACTGCAATATTTACATTTTGATTATCTGTATCTTTGAAAAATTGATTTGGAACTTTACATTCTTTATTACCAATTTTACCACAAATCCATTGTGATTCTTTATTTTTATTTGGTAATTTTTGAGAACTTACTATTATTATTGGAACTTTTTTTTCTTTTGAATTACTCTCTTTTGTTAATGTTGATGTTATTTTTATTCCTTTTATTTTTGATTCATGATCTCTTTGAATTGGAAGGTGATAATATTTTATTTGATTATCTTTTATTTCATCTGAATATAATTTTCCATATTCTAATCTTATTGATTGTGAATTTAAGGAAAAATCAAATATGAATAATAAGATGATTAAAGGAAATTTACCCATTTTTATTTAATATATTTTTATTTTTTTATTTTTTATAATATTAATTATTTTTTTATCAAAAGATTTAATTAAGTTATAAATATAAAAAATAATTTAAAAATAATAATTTATTTTATTTATGAAAAAAAAAAAAAGGATAATAAATTTGGTATGACATAATGGAAAAAAAATTAAAAAAAAAATTTATAAAAAAAAACAAATCTTTATAATTTAGATTTTTTATTTTAAAAAAATCTACTAATCTCTTAAAATTTGTTTATTTCAATTTATCAATATAATCACAGATTTTAGTTTCCCAACCTTGTTTTGATAAAATTTTAATACATAATTCTTTAGCTTTTTTAAGAGCAACAGTTTTAACAAATTTAACAATTTGTTCTCTTAATTCTTTAGGAAGACTTTCCCAAAATTTTCTAATTGCTTCTGGAATATCATCAATACCTTTTAAATTAATTCCTTGTTTTGCTAAACATCTTTTTACTTCTGCTTCAACTTCAGGATAAATTGCCATTATTTTTACAACGAGATTTAAAACATTTTGATCTTCCATAAATTGTTTTACTGCTTCAATGACTACTGGAATATCTTTTTTTATTACTTCACTTTCTAATAAACATTTAATTACTGGAAGTGGTTTTGCTGCTTCTAAATTTATTTGACTTGTTGTTAATGCTATAAGTGCTATTATTAAGATTGATCTCATTTTTTTTTATATTATTTTTATTTTGGATTTTTTATATTCTTTCTTTAATTTTTTTTTGTTTGTTTCGGGTTGTATTTTTTTTAATATTTTAATTTTTTTTTAATTAAATTTTTTTTTTTATTTTTATTTGTTATTTTTTGAAAATGATAATATTTGAGTTTCTTTATTTAAAGCAGTTATATTATATGAAATAGATAAATTTGATTATAATAATTAATAAATATCTTTAAATTTAATCTTTTATATTATACTTTTTTTATATGAGACATTTGGATAAGATTAAGAATAGATTGGTAAAAATTGAAATAATAAAATTAGCTTTTTTTAATTAAATTTATTTTACCAAATATATCATAGTCATATTCCACATTTCTTTTTTATCAAATTTAAGGTTAAAAAAATAAAGGCTAAAATAATTTTTATTTAATTTTTATAATATTCTATAACAAAGCAAAAAATACTTAAACAATAGCCTTTATATTCTATAAAAAAATAATTGTGTACCAATTAATTATATACAAAATAGTATTTATACCAAATTTATTTTTCTAATAAATGTTAAATAAAAAACTAGATTTAACAATAATTTCAAAAGAAATGAAATGTTTTCTAGAATCAAAATACAAGATGAAATTTGGAAAAAAATTAGGAGAAGGGACTTATGGAGTTGTATATCAAGTCATGATGTATAATGGAATTCAATATGCAATAAAAATATTTAAACAAATAAAAGACGAAGTGAAAAGTGAATATTTCGATAAAAAAATAAATCATGAAATAAAATATTCATTAAATTTAAGATCACATTATGTAATTATGGGATTTAAAGGAAATAAAATAATAAGAGATAAAGAAAATATTTATGTTTTATTTATGGAAAGAGCAAAATACATTGATTTAAATTCATTTATTTATAATTATAATAATTATAATTTACTTCAAATAATTAATAAAACAAATAAATTTCCATGGTTATATAATTTTTCAGAATTTTCAATTAAATTTTTTGCTTTTCAAATTATCAAATTACTTGAATTTCTTGATTTAAATTTATTAGTTCATTTTGATTTTAAACCAGGAAATATTCTCTTAGGAGATAATTTTACTATTAAATTATCTGATTTTTCTCAAGCAAAACAAATTTTACTTAATGATGAACATATTTCATTAAATAATGGGACTTATCATTATATGGCACCTGAATTTTATGAAAATACAAAACATATTTTAACAAATAATGCAACGAGTGTTGATTATTTTGCTTTTGGTTGTATTTTATTTTATATGATTAGTAAAAGAGATTTAATTGAAGAGATTTATGATAAAAATAAAAATAAAATAAATCCTCAAAAAAATGATATTAAAGATTTTATTATTAAAGGAAAAAAATTAATTCAAAATTTAAATTATAGTAAAGATTTAAAAGTATTAATATGTAAATTAATTAATATTTTACCACAAAAAAGACCAAAAATGAAAGATTTACTTGAAAATGAATGGGTAAATAGTGATTATAAATTAATTAATAAAATAAAATATGTAAATTTCAATCAAAGTGTAAAAATATTTACTGAATTTCAAAAAGTACAATATATTTCAAAAATGTCAAAAAGAAGGAAAAAATATAGTATATATTAATAATATTTACTTTAAAATGTAAATTTATTTTTTCTATTATATTTAAAGGCAAATCAGGTTTTATATTTATATTTAAATATTATATTAATTGATAAAAATTATTTTTTTTTTTAAAATTTTATTTTTGATTAATTTATTCTATTTATTAAAATGAATACCAAAAATAATTTTGTGGTATATCAAAGAAAAATATTTGATTTAAAGAATGTTTTAATTGAATTAAAGAAAGAAAATAAATATTATCAATTAAAAGAAGAATATTTAAAACAAATTTTTGAATATTCTATCCAAATAATAAAAAAATATATTCGTCGAATTGAAAATAATAATGAAGAAGTTAGAGAAAAAGATAAAAATGAAATTTATACACAACTTCTCAAAGACTTTCAAATTCAAAAAGAAAAACAAAAAGATGATATAAATTTAATGATACAAATTTTAAAAACATTAAAAATTAAAGTCAAAGATTTTAATAATGAATATTTAAATAAATCTGAATTAGAAGAAAAAAGAACCCTTTCCTTAGATAAATTCATTTTAATTAATGAAATAAAGGAAAAAGATTCTATAATTCAAAAAATGAAATTATCAAATGAAAGTATTAAAACATATAATTTTGTTCAAGAATTAAATAGGGAAATATATTTAAATTTACCTTTAAATATTAATATTAACCAAGGAAATATTAATATGAAAAAATTAAATAAACAAATTTCAAAAATTAAAAATTCAAATATTGAAAAAATAAAAACATCTATTGATTTATTAAATATTAAAATAAAGGAAAAACAAAACAAAAATATTAAAACTAAATTAAAAGAAGGGTATATTGTAAAATTAAATAATGAAAGATTTAATACAAAACTAATAATAAATATGCATAATTATGATTCAGATGATTCAGATTGTTCATCAAATAGTGATAAATTTTCTTTTGAAGAATTAAATATTGAAATTGAACAAATTGATTATGATTCATCTTCAAAAAATTCAGATTTATCTCTTAATAATAATCATAAATATATCAATAGTGATTTTAATGAGAATAATCTTTTAAATGAACATTTACATTTTTTAAAAAAAAATTTTTTAAAATTAACTAAAACCAAAAACCAGTATATACATCAAATAAATAAAATTAAAAATCTTAATAAGAAAATGAGAAAATATGTTAAAAAATTAAAGAGTACTATTAGTTTATCACAAAATTCTAATATAAATCATAAAGTTTTAATAAAAAAACCAAATTATGAAATAATAAGTAAGGATTGTAATAATAATAACTTAATAATTCCTTAAGAATAATTGTAAAATATAGAATCATTATTATTAATTGAAATTATAAATAAAAAAGCTTCAATAGTTTATATGTATAAAGTATCTTCTGGATAAAACATTTTATTATTTAGCCTGTTTTAAACTTATTTTCAATAAATTTATATAATTATTTAATATAAATAAAAACAAAAAACAAATTAAATTATATTAAAAAAATATAAACTTATTTTAAAAATAATGGCATCAACAAATAAATTTACTGACTTAAGTAGACCTTTAATAGTAAATATGGGAACTCAAAACGTAAAATATTCTCAACCAATATTAAGTACATATAAACTTGCAAAACAAAAAATAGAAAATTTAGAAAATAATTTAGAAAATAATAAAAATACTATTCAAAATTTTGAAAATGAAATAATAAATGCAAATAGTATTTTTGATAATAAAGATTCAATGAAAATAATAAGAACATTAAATTTTATAAAAAAAGAAGAAATAGATGTAAACGAAACAATAAAAGTAGATTTTTCATTAGACGATTCAAATGAAACAGATATTAATTCATCTTTAAATGAAAAAGACAAATTAAAATATTCATTTGAGCCATTTTACAATGGAAATTTATTAAAAAATGGAAGTATAGAATCATGGGGAAAAATATTAAAAAAAATAGGAAAATTGGAATATGGAGAAGATAAATTTGAAAGTGAAAAATATAGTGAAATTCCTTTAATAATTGCATTAGATCCATTACCAAATGAAGAAATGTATAAACAAGTATCAGAAATTTATTCTTATTGTTTTGAAAAATTAAATGCAAGTTATATTTTAATTTGTTCTCAGGCAATGTTAAATTTATTTGGTCATAATTTATTAAATGGAATTGTTGTTGATATTGGAGAAAGTAATACTACAATTATTCCAGTTAAAAATGGTTTTGCTTGTTATGATAAAAGTGTTAAAAGTAATTTTTTATCTGGAAGAACAATTACAGCTTTAATGAATAAAATTGATAATGAAAAAAATAATAGTTTGAAATTTTTAGATTATAATAAATATGAACAAAATAAAAGAGATAATAATATTATGAAATTTTGGGAATTAAATTATCCTAATAAATTTATTGATTATGATGATATAAATCAATTTCAATATAGTCATTTAAATTTTTTATTTTCTTATCCTGAATTATTTAGATGTTTATATAGAGATGATTTTAGTATTACTAATAATGAAATTAAAAGTTCATTAGCTGAAGGAATTAAAAATTATGATGGTCAACGTTTTATTAATTTAGAAGATATAGTAAAAAATAAAAAAAAAGTAGATTTTAGTGAATTTGAAAACGAATTAACTAGTTTTTATAATCAAAAAAATAAAAATAGTTTAGAAAAAATATTAAATCAATATAATGGAAATTATATATCAGTAGAAGAATTAATGAAATTTAGACAATTTTCACTTTCACATAGAATAATATCAAAATTAGAAGATTATGTTAATGAAGATTCAAATAATGGATTTAAATATTCTAATATTGTTTTTGCTGGAGGAGTTTTAAATACTCCTGGATTAAAGAATATTATACAAAAAGATATTGAAAGTTTAATTTTAAATTCTAAAGTTACTGTTAATTTTCCTTTATGTGATGATTGTTGTTGTTCTATGTTTAAAGGTGCTAATTATATTAGTAAATTAGATAATTTAGAATCTATTATGGTTTCAAAACAAGATTATTTAGAAATTGGAAAAGAAAATTTGTGTTATAATTATATTTAAATTTTTTTTCATATTTTTATTTATTTAATTTTTTATTTGGATAATTTTTTTTTATTTTTTTTTTAAAATGAATTAATTTAGTTAAAGTAAAAAAGAAATGAAAAAGTAAAAATCTAGTAAAAAAGTATATCTATATATTATTATATTATTTACAAATATAAAAATATTTAAATTGAATATTTAACAAAAGTTATACTTAAAACAACTAATATAGCAATTGATATTAGAATCAACGTAATAATTATCATTAAGAAAAGTGGATTATTTTTCTTTATTTGAAAATTTGGATAATTAATATTTTTCTTAATTAAAGATATATGAAAATCATTATCATTATTATTATCTTTGATTTTCATAAAAACATACAAATCAAAATTACCTGGTAAAAAAGTAACATGAAAATTAAAAACTTCAACATTATCTTTACTTAATTGTTCATCTTTCATTAAATCAAAAGTCACATCAGAAAAATATTTTATTTTTCCTTTATTATTTGAAATAACATAAACTTTATCAATTATTCCATTAATTTCATTATCACTTAAATTTTCAATTTCAAATCCATAAACATCACTAATTTTCTGTTTCCTTGTTTTATAAGAATTTTTAGAAGTTTGATAATTTTGCTTTAATTTAAAATAAGATGAATATTCTAAAGGAAAAGAAATAAATTTAATATTATTATTTGAAGGAATGTCAAAAATAATATCTAAATTTATGTTATTTAATATTAAATATTGAAGTAAATTTACTTTAATTTCAATGCCATTTATTTCTAATTTATGAACTGAAATTGTAAAACCACCATTTTGTGCTTTTGAATAATATTCATTTATTTTATTTTGTTCTGTTAATATTATGTAATATCTAAAAGAATTTTTAAATGAATTTAATAAAATTTTATTTCCATTTTTTATATCTAAGTAAGAATTGTGTTCAAGTGAATAATCATAAATTATTATTTCATCTGTATGATAATCAAAATAAAAAGAAAATGAATCTAATGTTTTTTGTTCGGAGGAAATATTTTTGAATATAATAATGAATAAAACTACTTTTAAAAAGTTGAATTTAGGTTGAAATTGCATTTTTGTTTTTTTTAGTTTAAATTTATATAAAATCAAATTTAGTTTAAATATGAAAAAAAATATTTTAATTTAATTAAAAATTAAAAAAAAATACTTATTATAAATAAATAATAATATAATAAATAAAAATAAAATAAAAAATTAATTTTTAACATACAGCAAAGTTACCAAATAAAGCACAAAACATTAAATCATATTTTATACATTCACTAGTTCCTTTTAATTTCATATGTAAATATTTCCTTTTAAAATAATGTATATGATTTCTTTTCATAACTTTCATTTCTTCTTCAATTTTTTCCATTAAATTTTTAACAACAAAAATAGCACTAACTTCTTTTAATTGATCAGAAGAGAAGTTAATTTCAAATTGACTTTCTAAAGAATTCATAGATTTATTTGTTCTTGAAGTAATATATGGCAAATATTGAGTTTTACTTTTATTTTCTTCATTAATAGCATAATTTTTTAATTTATATCTTAAATTTTCTAAACATTGTTTATCTCTAGTTTTATAAATTTCATTTTTTAATATTACATCATTACCAAATTTATATTTATATTTTTTAAATACTCTTTTAATATAACCACTAATATCATCATAAGGTAATTCAATTCTTTTTTCTTGATAAACAATAGAATCATTTAAATCTAAATTAATATTATTTTTTCCTTTATCCATTTCAGATTCAATTAATTTACACATAATTTTTAATTTATTTAACTGAATAATTTTATCTGTATATTCTCTTAAATAAATAATACTATTATTATCTAAAAATTTAGGAAATTCAAAATTTTCAACTTTAGCGCCTAATTCATATAATCTAAATAAAACCCAACAAATTCCAATATTTCTTACATCAACTCCTTCTTTAAGTAAATTTTTAAAATATAAAATATTTTCTTTTTTTAATTTTTCTAATAAATGTGTTAAAGTTTTCAATTCAGTTTTATAATAAGTAATTTTATATTTTATATCAGGAATTTTTTTATCATTAATTGCTTTTAGATTATTATATTCACTTTTAATTGATTTATTTTTATTTTCTAATTCTTGTAATTCTGAAGTAAAACTTAATCTTTTTTGAAAATTATGTTGTGTATCTACTTTTGATATATTTTCTTTAAAAACTTTTAATAAACCACTACTTTCAAAATATTTTGTTTTTTTCCTTTCAAAATTAGCAGAAATTTCTTCAAATTCTTCAGTTAAATCATTAATTAATTTTTCTTTTTCTCTAATTGATTTAATTAATTCAATGATTTGTTTTCTATAAGAAACTTCAATTTTTCTTTTATCATCAACAATATCTTTATATACATCAAATGAAATAATATTTTCATAATTTCCTTCTAATTTTAAATCATTTCTTTTTAACATTGGATTTTCAACATTTATTTTTTCATATGTTTTTATATCATGTGAAGTTTCAGAAGTTTTATCTATTCTTATTATTTTTTTCCTTATTCCTATTTCATTTCCAACTAACATTAATTCATTTTCTTTTTTTAATATTGCAGATTCTCTTTTTTTTTCTGAATTAGTTAAAGATTTTGTTATAGAAGAATTATTTGTACTTAAAGACATTTCATTTTGTTTTTTATTTTTAAAAATATCAAAATCAAATTTTTTCTTCATTAAATTTATATTTTGAGCAACTAAATTTGATTTTTCTTCTTCTAAATTATTTAAATATGATTTTATTTTTTGAGGTGCAGAATCAATATCTTTATCTAAATGAGATGATAATTTTTGTTTAAAATTTAAATTTTTAAATTTGTCTTCTTCAAAATGTCTTGAAACTCTTCTTCTAACTGTTCTTTTTATTTGTTGATTTTTTAAGGGTTGAGATAAATGAATTTCATCCCATTTATCTAAAGTTTTATATAAATTATTTGCATCAAAAGAATTAATTGATTCATCCATATTTTATTATAATATTTTTTTTAAATTATTATTTACTTAATTTCATTAGTAATTTGTTTATTTTGTTATAATTTAAAATGATATTTTTATATTTTTATTTTAATTAAAACATATTAAAAAAATTAAAAAATAGAAAAAATATAATAAAATTAATACAATTTAATACAACTGAAGATAAATGGTATTTAGTTTATTTTAATTTAAATATAGGAAGAAGAAAATAAAGATGAATTAAATCAATCAGGAGAAAAAAAAATAGAAGAAAATGAAAATCAAAATGAAAATGAAAAAGAAAATGAAAATGTAAAACAAAATGAAAATCTAAACGAAAATGAAAATCAAAATGAAGAAAATGAAGAAAAAAAACAAGAAGAAACTAATGAAGATAATAAAGATGAAAATAATGAAGAAAAAAAAGATGAAAATAATGAAGGAAATAATTTATATGAAGTAAATGATGAAATAAAAAATTATGATGATGATGAAGAACAAAATGAAGAAGAAAAAAATGATTTAGAAGAAAAAAAAAATATTGAAATAAATAACGAAACTGAAAATAATAATAATCAAAATATAGAAGAAGAGAAAAACAATGATAAAAATAATGATGAAATAAATGCATTAAAAAATGAAATTAATTCTTTAAAAGAAATCAATTCAAAATTAGAAGAACAAATTAAAAAACAAAATGAAGAAAAAGAAAATGAAGATCAAAATAATGAAAATCTATCAAAAGATGAATTATTAAATAAAAATAAAACATTAGAAGAAGAAAACACAAAATTGAATCAAAAATTATCAAATTTAAAACAAAATGTATTACAATTAAAAGAAAGATTAGATAATGATATTTATCCAAAATTAGAATCAAAATCAAAATTATTAAAAAATGCTTTACAAACAAATGAACAATTACAAAAAAAAATAGAAAATTTACAAGAAGAAAATGAAAAATTTAAATCAACTGAAGAAGAATTAAGAATTTATAGAGAAAAATTTGATAATTATATAAAAGATAAAATTGAAATGGAAAATTTTAATATTAAACAAGAAAATACAATTAAAAATTTAGAAAATGAAATAAGTCAATTAAATAATGAATTAGAAAATAAAGATGTTAAATATAAACAATTAGATAAATCTTATTTATCTATTATAAGAGTTATTGAAGAACATAAAAAAACAATAAGAAAATTACAAGATCAATTAAATAGAAAAAATACAGAAGAAAAAAATTGGAAAGTTCAAATTTATGAAAAAGAACAAGAAATTTCTTTATTAAGAAGTTTTATTAATTCAATTAAACATGAAAATTCAATGAGAGCTTCTCCTTCTCAAAATAATATTTCAATGAGACAAAGTGCAAAAAAAAATAAAAATGTTAATTCTAATCAAAATACTGTTTTACCAAAAATTAATAGTGCTTTTGGTAAAAGAAATGATACTTCTTTAAATAATGAAAATAATAATTTTACTTATAATTATAATAATAATAATATTAATTTTGAAGTTGATCCTGAAGAAGAAAATATGAAAGGAATTAATGCTTTAATGAATAAAATTTTAAATGAATAAAAATATAAAATTAAAAATTGAAAAGTAAATATGTTTTAAAAAATTATTAATTTATATCTATTCAATCTATTGGTTTTATTTTTTATTATTTTTTCTTTAATTTTTCATTTTAAATTTTGATAAAACAATTTATATAAAGTATTAAATTTCTTCATAATTAAAATATTCTTTTAATTTTTTATGTGTTAAAATAGAATGTAAAAAATGAATTGCTTCTTCAATTGAACTTTGAGAAATATCTAAATTTTCAAATCCATTTATACATTTTAATTTATTTGGACTATATGATAAATCTCCAATATTATATTTTGAATTAATATAAGATAATAATTCTGATAAATATGTTTTATATTGTTCAATTCCGTCTAAAAAAAGCATTTTTGAACTTGAATCATTACTATCAATATATAATAAATATAATTTCTTTTCTTCTCTATTTAAAATTTTTGGCCCAATAAATCCAGAATAAAGTGAATATTTATTTGTTGAAAAATTTAAAGTTGAAGATATAATTTCTGTTAAATAAATTAAATCTTTCATTCCTTCATTTATATTTTTTATGTTATTATATGATGTAAATGAATTTTTATTTAATGTACTTTCTTTATTCAAATCAATTTTATAAAGTTCATTTAATGATGAAATTTTTATAATGTTTTCTTCATTTTGTTTTATAAAATTTAATTCTTTTTCTAAATCATTCAAATCATTATTTTCTTTTTCTAATTTTAATAATTCGTTTTTTAATGCTTCAATTTTATTTTTATATTCTTTTTCCTTTTCTCTTAATTCTTTATATTCTTTTGATTTTTCAATATTTTCTTTTTCTAGATTATCTGAATCTTTTAATAAATATTGTTCTAATTTTTCATCATGTAAATCAATTAGTAAATTCTTTAATCCTTTAACAAAATTTTCTTTTTCAGTTATTTTATTAGAAATTAATTTTTCATATTGCTTCTGAAATTTATCCACACAATCAATACAAACCCAATTATTAATATTTGAATCATTTTCATTAATAAATCCATTTATTTTTTGGCTAATATTATTTTCATTCATTTGATCATTTTCATAATAATTTTCATAAGGATTTATTTCAATTTTTTCTACACTATTACAGTCAAAACAACTAATAGTAATAGACATTTAATATAGTTTGTTTATTTAATATTAAATAAATAAAATAGTAAAATACAAAAAAAATAACTTAAATACAAAACTTTAAAAATGGAAAGAACAAAAAATAAACAAATATTATACAAAAGTAATTTTCTTTTCCCTGAAAATTTAAAAACATTACCTCCAATAAGATTAAAAATAAATGATTGTACAAAAGAAATTTACGACGATTTAAATACTTTAAAAAATGAGAAATTATTATCAAATACTATAAATAATAATCAAACACCAAATAAAATATTTAAAGATTATCATAAAAGAAGATTTGTTTTAAAACCATATTTTAGTCAAACTACAAGAACAAAAAGTACTTTTGAAAAAACAAATAAAAGTATAAACTTTAAAAATGATCCAATGAAATTAAGAATTAAAAAAAAAAGAAAAGAAAATAAAATAGCACAAAGTACAGATTTTTCAAATTTAAAATTATCTTTATTAAGTTCAAATTCCGATTCTATAAAAATTAATAAAAATGATATATTAAATCAATTAAATGAACTTGATGAAAGTAGTAATTTAACAAATAAAATTTTAGTAAAAAAAAATGAAGAACATAATGAATTAATTTTTAAATATATACAAAGAAGATTAAAAAGAGATAAAAAAATGCTTTTTATATCAGATGAATACTTACAACCTGAAAGAGTAAAACCTTTTGAAATTCCTACTAAAAAAAATGCTTTTTTTTCTAATTTAGATCATATTATTGATAGAATTAAAGAAACTAGTCTTTCTTCTGAAGTTATTTTGAAAAATATGAGAAATTTAAATATAAAAGGACATGATAAATATAAAAGACAAAAAGAAATTGAAATTCAAGAAAGAGGTTTTAAAAGATTTGATAATATTGTTGAACATGGTGATAATCTTAAAAAAGATTTTGATTATATTATCAAAAAATACAATATAAATTAAAAAAAACAAAATTAAATAAATAAAAATAATATTTTATTTATTAGTTTATTAAAATTATTGAGTTTGTTTACAAATTTATATAAATATAAATTATAAATATCAATTTGAATTATTATTAAAAATCTTATAATTATAAGATATTAAATAAATATATAAATAAACATAGCAAACAAATATTAAATTAAAATTCATTAAACAAATAAACAATATAAAATAATAAATTAAAATTTAATTATATATTTAAAAAAATATTTAAATATTTTCAGAAAAAGGATATTCAAAAAAAAAATTTAAAAAAAATTTTTTTAAAAAAAATTAAAATACCATTTATTTAAGATTTTTGAGTAATTTTATATCCAGCAATAGAAATAACTAAATCATAATATTTACTATCATTATAAAAATGAGTAACTTGACCATCAGCAGTATTATCAACATACATAGCACTTCCATAATTTAAAGCAGCACCAACTTTTTGTTGAAGTAAAACAGTAGCAGAATATTTAAACATTTTTTTCAATTTATGTAATTCTCTATATAAATCATCTATTATTGTATGTGTAAATTCTTTAAATTGAGTAACATTTAAATTTTTTTCTGGTTGACAATCTGCTTCAATAACATCTAAAATTACCTTTTTAATTAAATCTTCTTCAAAATCACCATCTTCTGCCATTTTAATTTAAAATATAAGTTATATAAAAATTTATTAATTTTTTTTTTAAATTTTTTTTAATGTTTTTACCTTGTTTTTTAATTTTATTATAGCAGTTTTATATTTAATAATAAAAAAATGGCTTCAATAAAAAAAGTACAAGTACATATTGAATATCAAGGTAAAGTTAGATTAACTGAAATTCCACCTTATAAAACAATTTCTACTATTAAAGATGTTGCTAAAGAATTATTTAAACCAATTAATTCTGATATAAAATTAATATATAATTATAAAGATATTTCTGAATATGAAAATGAAATTATTGGTGATTATTTTAAAAAAAGTTCTATTATTAAATTAAAAATACAAACTCAAAATAATAATAATTTAAAAGAAAGTAATGAAAAAAAAAAGAATCAAAATAATAAAACAATTAAAAAAAAAATTTTATGTTCATGTAATAGAGATTATGTAAGTGTTTTTTGTAGAAATTGTAAAGAATTTATTTGTAATTTATGTAGAATTGATATAAAACATTTAAAACATCAAGTAATTCAAATTGATTTTGATAATTTAGTTGAAAGTGTAAAATTATATGCTATAAAATTACAAAGTGATATTCCAATTCATATTAATAAAGCAGATGATAATTTTGAAAAATTAGAAACTAATAAAAAAGATTATGATATTTTTTCAAGATATGATATTATTAATAATCAAATTGACAATGTATTTAACACATATAATAATTATATTAAAAATATAAATTGTAATAATGAGGAAATTGAAAATAATATAAATGAATATAATACAAATTACTTTAATGTTAGTTTAGAATTTGATGAAATTATGGAAAATTTAAATGAAAAATATATTAAAACAAAAAAAGATATGACTGAAGAAGAATTTAAAGAATATTTTAAAATTTTAAGTGAAAAAGAAGAAAATATAACAAATAATTCATATAATATAATTCCTTATAGAGTTAATAATCATTTGAATGAAAATATTGTAAATATGTATAATAAAATAGATAATATATTAGATTTAACATTAAATGCAAAAAATCCTTTAGGAATTAGTAGTGAAGTTTTTCGTTTATATAATTTAATTTTACAACATCAACATGATAATGATGAAGAAGAAAAAGATGAATTAATAAATTTAGAAAATGACAATAATAATAATGAAGAAAATGAAATGAATGATAATAATAATGAAGAAAATGAAATGAATGATAATAATAATGAAGATAATTATAATAATGAAACTAATAATAATAAGTTAAATGATATTAAAAATAAAAAAAATATGGAAGAACAAGAAAAAATTAATTTAAAGGATAATGGAATTTTAAATAATGAAAATGATGATAACCAATATATGGAAAAAGAAGATGAAGAAAATAATAATCCTTCTTCTAATGAATAAAATAATTTATTATAAAATAAAATTTTTTGGTTTATATATAAAATTATATTATAATTTAAAATATTAATAAATTTAAAAAAAAATTTTTTGAATTTAATTAAACCATTAATCAAACTCTTTAAAATAAAAAATATAAAATATGTTATCTTTTTAACAATGAGAAATATAATTTAATCATACACAAGATTTTATAAAATAATTATTATTAAATTTAATCATATATATTTTCATCAATTATAAAATATTCCATTAATAATAAAATTAATAGATTTATAATTTTGAATACCAAATTTTTGTTATCATAAAATATGTTAATTCATTTTTTTAATATATTTACAAAAAATTTTTGAATTTCTAAAAGTAATTTGTGAAAATATATACACTAATATATAAAAATTATAAATGAAAAATAATTATAAATTAATCCTTATACAATATTATATTATTCCAATCTTTTGTTTAATTTTTGTTGCTTTTCTAAACTAACAATACACATTGTTTCTATTTTCTTTTTAATATTATTTGTCATTTTATCAAATATTTTTGGTTCTTTTTCTTCTTTAATAAATGGACTAATAAATACTTTTTCTTCTTCTTTGAATCCTGTATTTACTATACCTCCTTTTAATAATGCATTAATTATATTTTGTTGTAAAGAAAAATTTGGATTTATAATATTTACAAAATTACTTTTTACAAAATTATTAAAATTACAAAGGAAATTATTTTTATAATAATATTCATTTGTTATTCCATAATATCTCATAAATTCTTTTAAATATTTAAAAGTATTTTTAGAATCTAAATTAATCTGAGCTCTTAATTTTAATAATTCTTCATTAAATTTAATAAATCTTTTATATTCACTATAATTAGCATATTTATTTTTATAGGTAATTAATAAATTTGGACATATTGGAATATTATTAATTTCTTTTCTATTAATTAATCCTGAAATATGTGGAAAATACTTTTTAAAATTCATAGAATTATTCATATTAAAAGTATTTCTATTATTAAATTTATAATTTGATTTTAAATTTAAATCATTTCTATTTCTTGAATTAAGTTTAGAAAAATTTAAATTTGTAATTAATAGTTTTTCAAGTTCGGTTTTTTTAGGTAATTCATCTAATGTTGTTTTTTTATAAAAAGTCATTTTTTTAGTATTATTTTTTGGTAAAGTTGAATGTTTTAAATTTATATTTGTACATATTTGTGGTAAATTTAATTGATTATCATCAATTTTTTTATTTAACAGATTTTCACAACTTCTTGATTTCATTTTTAACATTTTTTATATTATTATTATTAGAAGATATTAAAAAAATTTATATTATTAACAATAAAAATTAGATATATTATTTATAGAAAATAAACTAACTCAAAAAATTTATTTTTACTAATTTAAGTTTGTATCTTCTTTTTTTTCTTCATTTTTTTCTAGACCGTTATTTTCATTTTCATTATTTTCATTTTTATTATTTTCATTTTCATTATTTTCATTTTCATTATTTTCATTATCTTCATTTTCTTTTTTTTCATTATCTTCATTTTCATTATCTTCTTTATTATTTTCTTCATTATCATTTTTTTCTTCATATTCTTTTTTTAATATTAATTCTCCTTTATCAATTTTTTCTTGAATACTATTAACATATTCTATTAATTTTAAATTTTCTCTTTTTTTTAAATTATAAATTGATTTTATTTGTTTTAAATTTTTATTCTCAATTTTTAATTTAGAGTTTAATTGATTAATAATTTTCTTTTGTTGTATTAATACATTATTAATTTCTTTTGTCTCTTCATTTAATTTATTCATTTCAACAGTTGAATTATTCAATTTTAAATTATTAAATTTAAGTAATTGTTTTTTTTCTTCAATTGTATTTTTATATTGATTTTTAATTTCATCATTTTCAATTCTAACACTTTCAAATTTTTGTTCATAATTGTCAATATATTCTATTGGAATTATTCTAGAAAGAACACTTTTTTCATTATCACTGAATAATTTTGCACTATAATCATTTCTTTTTCTTTGAGAAAAATTTGAATTTATTGGTTTATTTCTTATAAAATTTATGTAATTATGATTTACTTTTTTAAATTCTTTCCAAATTGGAATTAAATTTTTTTTCATTTTTTCTTTTTCTATTCTTTCTTCTGCTTCAATTGAAATTTTTAATAATTTTTTTTGTCCTTTAAAATATGAATTTTCTCTATTTGATAAAATCCTTTTTTCATAATTATTATTTGAATTATAATTATTATTTAAACTTAATTTAGAATCAGATATTTCATCTTCTAAATAACTTAGACTTGGTCTTTTATTTATTTTTGAAATAGATAATGATTCATTTAATGATTTTTTTTTCTTTTCAAAATCTAATTCATTTTTTAATAAATTATATTCTAATCCTAAATTTTTTATTTTTTCTTTACATTTATTATGTGTTTTTAATTCTTTTTTTGTAATATTTAATTTGTTTTGAATTAAATTTATTTTTTCATTTAATTCACTTAATTTATTTTCTAAAATAACTTGTGTTTGTTCATTATTATTATTTAAAATTTTTTCATAAGATTCTTTTTCTTTTATTAATGCAGGAATAAGATTTATTGAATTTTTTATTTCTTCTTCTTGAATATTAATATCTATTTTTATTTTTTTACTTTCATTTTCTAAATCTGTTATATTATTTAATCCAATTAATTTTATTTGTTTAGTTACTTCATCTCTAATTCCTTTTAATTTATTAACTAAATCTTTATTTTCTATTTTTAATTTATGTATCTTCACATTTTTCCTAATTATTTCATTATTAATTTTCTTTAATTCTTCAATCGTTTGTTCTTTTTCTTCTTGAATTTGATTAATATTATTATTTAAATTTTGATTTAATTCATCATTTTTCTTTTTTATAGTTTCAAATCTTGGTATTTTTTTTGTAGGGATATTTATAATTTCAGGTTCTATTTCTTCACTTTTTATTGAATTATTTTTTTCACCAGTATTTGTTAGTTTATTTGCTTTATGTTTTAAAGATTTTTTTGTTGGAATTTTAGACATTTATTATATTTCTATAACTATCATAAATTAATATAATTATTGTAAAAAATTTTCTATGTAAAATATTTATAAATAATTTTATTTTATAAAATATATTTTGTTTTATTTATTTTTAATTTATTTTATTTAATATTATTTATAATATTTTTAATAATATATTTTTTTTTTTTTTTTTTTTTTT
>JAEEGK010005408.1_pt1 | contig 30875 bp, 25 predicted proteins | sample 8958771 | NCBI WGS metagenome assembly JAEEGK01 (sample SAMN16246547, study PRJNA631951) | gut metagenome | biome: gut microbiome; feature: rumen; material: SC-attached | host: Bos | place: Iran: Karaj | collected 2018-10
CGGATACGAGACCTTTGTGGTGGTGTTCGAACACTGGGCGTTCATCCACATGTTGATTTCCGGATGCACCTATGCTTACAGGGAATCTCTCTGGGAGGCTACACTGGAAGAGTTGCCTGCAGACATCACGGCAGATGTCCCTATTTGCGGAGGTGGCAACCAGTTCCACCCCGAGTGCGACGGAATGGCAGAAGCCCACATCGAGAACCGGGTGTTCAGCAACCAGCGTCGTGTGGCGGGATTCTGGAGCACTGGCCACGAACCGTTTGTGTATGCTTTCCTTGTAAGAGATAATAACGAATAATGACTATGAGTCAGAAAACGAATATTAAGATCATGCGACTGCAGAGTATCATCGCGGTGGCGAGCTTCGCAGGCGGGATGCTCATCGCGTCTGTGTGTTTGTTCTTCATCCCACCGCTGGGTGAGATAGCGTCATCGGCCATATCCATTGTGAGTGAGCTATTGGTGCTGTGCGGTGCCGTTCTTGGAGTGGATGCGAGTTTTGACCTGAAGCTTAAGAAATTTGAGTCCAAGTATAAGGACGCGCTCGAGAGAGATATACAAACCAAACCATGAGAACCTCCACTATTCTACTTTTTGCTTTACTTCTTTCCGCTTGCGGTGTTGCCCGGCCCGTTCTGGACCGGGACAACACCAAGGTGGAGGTGAGGACGGTGGTGGAGCGGGTGACGGATACGGCCTGGATTTCCTTGCCGGTGGAGATGACGCGGGTGGAGACGCTGGATACGGTGTCTGTGCTGGAGAACAAGTTTGCCAGGTCTTCGGCCGTGGTTTCCGCCGGGGTGCTGAGGCACAGCCTGGAGACGCTGCCGGTTTCCTTGCCGGTGGAGGTGGAGAAGGAGATTGTTATCCGGGATTCCCTGGTGTACCGGGACCGGGTGGTATCTGTGCCGGTGGAGGTGGAGCGGCCGCTTTCTTTATGGCAGCGGTTTGTTCTACGTTATGGCGGAGTATGTATATGCCTATTAGCGATTTACGCGATTTACCTAATTTTTAACTTTTTCTATAAAACCAATCTTTTCAAACTATGAAGTACATTCCTTCTATCGCTTTCGAAGAGATGTCTGGCTCCGCCAAGGGCGTGACCGCAGCGAAGGTCAAGAGCCGTAAGTACATCCGTAACCGTGGATACGGTGGCAACACCCGTACCGAGTTCCAGGCCTCTGTGAAGTCTGTGTTCAAGCAGCTGAGCCAGGCTTGGAAGAACCTGACCAATGCCCAGATTCTGGCTTGGAATGCTGCGGCCGGCACTGCCGAGGCCCGCGCTGTCCTGGGCACCAAGGGCAAGATTTCCGGCGCCAACCTGTTCATGCGTCTGAACTACTGGGTGGTTTACTGCGGCGGCCAGATTATGACGTCGGTGCCTACCCTTACCGGTGTTCCGACTCCGGAGGATGCCACCGTGGTGCTGACGACCGCCGCCATGACGTTCCAGCTGGCCGACATTCCCGCCCAGCATGAGAACCTGAAGCTGGTTATCCAGGCTTCCGAACCCCAGGGCAATGGTATTTCCAAGGCCTACAGCAAGGCATCTGCCTTTGACAGCCCTCTTGACCTGACGGTGGAGGACATCGACATCAAGGCCAAGTACGATGCCAAGAACGGCGCTCCTTCCGCCGGCGCTCCCAAGGTGTTCTTCAAGTATTTCTTCGTGAATACGGCCACCGGTGAGAAGAGCGGTGAAAAGATGCTGAGCGCTGTGCTGAGCAACGGTTAGTCTCCGGCGGCCTTGAGCTGCTTTGCATATGATAATCCCCGGTCGTTGGATGCGGCCGGGGATTCTTATATATAAAAGGAACTACTGCTGCAGATATCGGAAGATCCCTTCCACGTGGAGATTGATGATGGCCTGGGCGCCTTCTCCGGATTCCAGGAAAGCCACGTCGTCTTTGTTATCCTGGAAGAGATTCTCGGTGAGGACAGCCGGGCAGCTGGAGTGGCGCAGCACGTAGAAGTTGCTCTCGATATCCGGATCACTATCCGTGTTGTCTTTACGGAGCTTCTGATCAGGGAGCCAGTCTTCGGCGGCCTCGTAGAGGGCTGTTGCGAGGCTGTCTGCCGGGGTTTGTCCCGCGGTGGTGTAGCAGCTCCATCCGCGGGCATTCATCCATTCACGGCCGTTTCCTGCTGCATTGACGTGAAGGGAGATGAGGAGTACCTGGTCTTTGCCCAGTTCCTGACAGAGTGTGTTAACCCGGCGGCAGCGCTCCGGGAGGGAGATATCCTCCAGCTCCGGAACCAGGAGCCGGGCATCGAGGCCCAGGGCGATCAGGTGTTCCTGGATCTGTTTTGCGAGGAAGCGAGTGTATGCGTATTCGCGGAAGAAGCCGTCCGGGCTCCGCTTGCCGGGGGTGTCTTGGCCGTGGCCGTTGTCGAGGAGGATTGTCATTTTTACCGTCTTGTTTGTGACGGCAAGTTGGATATAAAATGTGGAAATAACTATATTCAGGATTTTCCACTATCTTTGTAGCGGATACGCCAAATACGGTGTGTTCATAAACGCAACTGCCTGGAAGTTCACTTTACGTGTGCCTCCAGGCTTTTTCTATGTGCGTCGCAAGATTCTCAGAAAAAGTAGGCACAATGTAGGCACATTTTGGAAAAGAAATGCCCCTACAGATAGCTGTAGGGGCATTTTTGGTGGTGCTGGGAAGAATCGAACTGCCGACACATGGATTTTCAGTCCATTGCTCTACCATCTGAGCTACAGCACCGTGGTGTTTTGGGATTGCAAAGATAGAGATTATTTCTGACTTTCCAAAAATTTTTAAAGAAAAAATGGTCCTATTTTGAGCCCAAATAGAGGAATAGCATGCTCAGGAGCATGAGGGAGAGATCCAATGCTTTGGATTTCAGGTTCTTCTCTTTGAGGAGGAAGGCGCCGATGGCAAAGGAGACCAGCACGCTGCCGCGGCGGATCATGGATACTACGCTGATGAGGGCGTCGGGCTGGGAGAGGGCCTGCATGTAGGCGTAGTCGGCGGCGCAGAGGAAAACGCTGATCAGGGGAATGCTCCAGCGCCACTGGAACGGTGTACTCGAAGCGCGGCGGGGGAGCCATGCGACAACAAGCACCACGGCCATCATCACGGCCTGGTAGAAGCTGTACCAGCCCAACACCTGCTCGCGGTCCAGGCCTAAATAGGCGGGGGACATGAGGTACTTGTCATAGAGCCCGCTGGCGGCCCCCAGCAACACGGCCAGAATCAAAAAGGCAATCCAGCGGTTGTGCCGGAAGTCGATGCCCTCGGCCCGGCCTGTCCGGCGCATGAGGAAGTAGGCCAGGATGGCCAGCCCCACACCCATGCCCTGCAGCAGGTTCAGTCTTTCACCATATATAAACAGGGCGCCGATGAGTACCAGCACCGGCCGAGTTGCATTGACGGGCCCCACGATGGTGAGCGGCAAATGCTTCATGGCAAAGTATCCCGCCATCCAGGAGCTGAGAACGAGCGCGCTCTTGAAAACCAGATATACTTGTATATCCCACCCGCCGAAGCCGCTCCGCAGCAGAAACGGAGAGAACAGGACCGCGCAGAACAGCGTATTCAGGAACAGGACGGGAATGACGGCGTTGTCTGCCAGGGAAACCTTCTTGGAAGAGTCGTAGCACCCCAGAAGGGCTGCCGATAGAAATGCGAATAACCACCACATAAAATCAGCCGCAAAATTGGCAATTTCTTGTGAAATAGCCAAATTATAGCGATATTTACATGCTTTTTTCTATAACCAATGAAATCTTTCCTGAACGCCGTCAAACGCTGCCTTCCCGCAGACAGAATCTATACCGACGAACTCCGCACCCTGGCCTGGGGAACCGATGCCAGCGAATATTCCCTGACCCCCAAAGTGGTCGTAAGAGCCGCTTCCGAAGAGGAAGTATCCAAAGTACTGGAACTCGCCTCCCATGAGGGCCTCCCCGTCACTTTCCGTGCCGCCGGAACCTCCCTTTCCGGGCAGGCCGTCACGGACAGCATCCTCCTCGTCGCCGGCAAGCATTGGGAAAAATGGAGCTACAACGAGGCCGATAAGACCGTCACCCTCCAGCCCGGCATCGTGGGCGCACGCGTGAACCAGCACCTCGCTCCCTTCGGCCGATACTTCGGCCCGGACCCCGCCTCCATCGGCAGCTGCATGGTGGGCGGCATCGTGAGCAACAACGCCTCCGGCATGAGCTGCGGCACGCACGCCAACTCCGACAAACTCCTCGAAAGCGTCAAAATCATCCTCTCCGACGGCACCCCGCTGGACACCGCGTCGCCGCAGTCCCGCAACGCCTTCGCAAAGACGCATCCGGAAATTCTGGAGGGCATAAAACGCCTCCGGGAAGAAGTGCGGGCCGATGAAAAACTCGCAGAGCGCATTGCCCGGAAATACAGCATCAAGAACGTCACCGGCCTCAATCTGCGGCCCCTCATCGCCTACGAAGATCCCTTTGATATCCTCGCTCACCTGATGGTGGGCTCCGAAGGCACGCTGGCCTTCCTCTCGGAAGTGACCATGAAAACCCTTCCCGTCACTCCCTACAAGGCCAGCGCCATGATCTACTTCCCGGACATCGTGACCGCCGCCAAAGCCGTCGTGGCCATGAAGGGAAACAGCATCTCCGCCGCCGAACTGCTGGACAAGCGCAGCCTCCTCTCCGTGAACGACCCGCACCTAAAGGCCGATGTCCCCGACCTCACCGCCGTCCTCACGGAAACCCAGGCCCAGACCGTCGAAGCCTTGCAGGAACAGATAGAAGCCATCACAAACACCCTGAAGCCTTTCGGCGTGGACGTGCGCTTCTCCATGGACCCGAAGGAGGTGGCGCAGTACTGGGCCATCCGTTCGGGCATTTTCCCCACGGTGGGCGGCCTCCGCAAGGAAGGCACCACCTGCCTCATCGAGGATGTGGCCTTCCATATCGAAGACCTGCCGCAGGCCACCGCAGACCTGTCGGCCCTGCTGGACCGCCACGGCTACGACGATTCCTGCATCTACGGCCATGCTTTGGAAGGAAACTTCCACTTCATCATCAACCAGGCGTTTGAAACAAAAGAAGACATCGCCCGCTACGACGCCATGATCAAAGATGTGGTTGAACTGGTGGTATCCAAGTACGACGGCTCCCTCAAGGCCGAACACGGCACCGGCCGCAACATGGCCTCCTTCGTGGAATACGAGTGGGGAGAGAAGGCATTCGGCATCATGAAGCGCATCAAGGCGCTCCTGGACCCGAAGGGAATTCTCAATCCCGGCGTCATCTTCAATGAAGACCCCGAGTGTTACCTCAAACAGCTCAAGACGGTTCCTGTACTTAAACCGGAGCATGAAGATGTGGCCGATATCTATCACAAGATCAACAAGTGTATCGAGTGCGGCTTCTGTGAAGTGAACTGCGTTTCCTGCGGCTTTACCCTGAGCTCCCGCACCCGCATTGCCGTGCAGCGGGAAATCGCCCGCCGCAAAGCCGCCGGAGAGCCCTGGGAGGCCCTGGAAAGGGCCTACAAGTATCCCGGAGAGGTAACCTGCGCCGGGGATGGCCTCTGCTCCACTTCCTGCCCCATGGGCATCAACGGGGCAGACCTTACGCATGAGTTGAGACGCAACGCCCTGGGCCCTGCCGGCAACTGGCTGGGCGCCTGGGTGGCCAACCACTTCCGCGGCACCAAGGCTCTCGTGAAAGTGGGCATCGCCCTGGACAGCGTGGTGCCGGTGATTCCCCATCTGCCGCTGCCGGTGAACGTGCGCAAGACACAGATGCCCGCCAGTGAACGCAAGGTGGTCTATTTCCCCAGCTGCCTTAACCAGACCATGGGCCGTGCGCCCAGGGATATCGTGAAATCCCTCTCGGAGGAGATGGTGGAGCTTTTGGGCAAGGCCGGTTACGAGGTTGTCTGGCCCAAGGGCATGGAGCATCTCTGCTGCGGCACCATCTGGGAAAGCAAGGGAATGCCCGAAGTGGCCGACAAGAAGCTGAAGGAGCTGGAAGATGCCCTTTGGGAAGCATCGGCCCAGGGAAAATATCCCGTCCTGTGCGACCAGAGTCCCTGCCTGCACCGCATGCGGAAAGGCATCTCCCGCATGCGTCTCTACGAGCCGGCGGAGTTCATCCACCTCTTCCTGGAAGACCGCCTGGCCTTCCATCCTACAGACACGCCCGTGGCGGTTCACGTGACCTGCTCCATGCGCCTGATGGGACTGAAGGACGTGATCATCGGCCTGGCAAAAAAATGCTCCAACAACGTGTTCGTGCCGGACGAGGTGGGCTGCTGCGCCTTCGCCGGAGACAAGGGCATCACGCATCCCAAGCTCAACGCCTATGCACTGAGGAAACTCAAGCCCTATTTACAAAAGCACGGCGTGAAGGAAGGTTATTCCAACAGCCGTACTTGTGAAATAGGTCTTACGACCAATGGCGGTATCATGTACCGCTCCATCGTTTATCTGGTGAATGCCTGCACCACCGCGAAGGACTAAGCTTCCTCCGGTTTCTTGATCTTGCGGATAGGGTCGCAGGTGAGGCCGATACCCAGTTTCTTGAACGTTTTCTGGTCCACTTCGCTGAGCATCACGGTGGAGTGAACCTGGGAACCGGCGAGCTTGGGCAGCTGGTCCATGGCCAGTTTGCAGTTCTCGTCGATGAGGCTCATCATGGAAATGGCCACCAGGACCTCGTCTGTGTGCAGACGGGGGTTCTTTCCGTGCAGATAGTTCACCTTCATCTTCTGGATGGGGGCAATCATGTTCTTGGGGATGAGCTTCACGTTGTGGGCAATTCCGGCCAGGTGCTTGAGCGCGTTCAGCAGGAGGGCCGATGAAGGGCCCAGCAGGGGAGAGGTCTCGCCGGTGAGGATGGTGCCGTCGGCCAGCTCGATGGCGGCGGCGGCCAGGCCGGACTTGTCCGTCCTCTCCTTGGCGGCCACGGTGCACTTGCGGTCGGCGGTGGTGATCTTGGCCTTCTTCATGAGGAGGGCGATCTTGTTCACCTCTGCCTCGGTGGCCTTTCCGTTGGCGAAGTTGCACAGGGAAGTGTAATAGCGCCGGATAATCTCCTGGAGGGAAGCCTGGGCGCATACTTCGTCGTCGCTGATGCAGTAGCCGATCATGTTCACGCCCATGTCGGTGGGCGACTTATAGGGGGTGTCTCCGTAGATGTCGTCGAACAGGGCGTTCATCACGGGGAAGATTTCAATGTCGCGGTTGTAGTTGACGGCCATGGTGCCGTAGGCCTCCAGATGGAACGGATCTATCATGTTCACGTCTTCGAGATCTGCGGTGGCGGCCTCGTAAGCCACGTTCACGGGATGGTTCAGGGGCATGTTCCACACGGGGAAGGTCTCGAACTTGGCGTAGCCGGCCTTGATGCCGCGCTTGTTTTCCTGGTAGAGCTGGCTCAGGCACACGGCCATTTTGCCGGAACCGGGGCCGGGAGCCGTCACGACAACGAGCTTTTTCGAAGTCTCGACATAGTCGTTCTTGCCGAATCCTTCGTCGGAATCGATGAGGGCCACGTTGTTGGGGTATCCCTCGATGGTGTGGTGGTAATACACCTTGATGCCCATGTTCTCCAGGCGCTTGCGGTAAGCCTCGGCGCTGGCCTGTCCGTTGAAGTGGGTGATGACCACGCTGTTGACGCTGAGGTCGCGGGCCAGGAACTCGTCCCTGAGGCGAAGGACGTCCATGTCATAGGTGATGCCCAGGTCCTGGCGTACCTTGTTCTTCTGGATGTCAACTGCGCTGATGACGATGATAATCTCTACGTCGTCCTTGAGCTGCATGAGCATCTGGAGCTTACTGTCCGGCTGGAAACCGGGGAGTACGCGGCTGGCGTGAAAGTCGTCGAAGAGTTTGCCGCCAAACTCCATGTACAGCTTGTCGCCGAAAGTGGCGATGCGTTCCTTGATGTGTTCCGATTGGATTTTTAGGTATTTTTCGTTGTCGAACCCGTAATTCATAAAGGTGAGAAGTGATTTGAATACGGGACACAAAATTAGGGCTTTTTTTGTTTCCTCGCAAGAAAAGTGCTAAATTTGTCGGCCTTTATACGCTATATTACACACGATGAGTGCTTTTAACCTACAACCTATTGCAGCGCCGGTAAAACCGGAATTGTATCGTGCAGAGATTGCCCTTTTGAAGGACCGTCTTCTTTTTGCCTGCGGAGACTACCAGGTGTATCTGCTCCGTTCTTCCGATGCCCCTTATCTCATGCAGGAGCTCTACCGGCTCCGCGAGGAAACGTTCCGCGCCATCGGGGAAGGAACCGGTCTTCCGCTGGACACCGACGAATATGACTCCTACTATCGGCAGATGATTCTCTGGAATGTCCCCAATGGGGAAATCACCGGGGCATACCGCCTGGGATTCGGTCCGGAGATCATGCGCGAAAAGGGAATTGAGGGCTTCTATACGGCAAGCCTGTTCAATTATTCCCCGGAAATTGCTCCGCTCCTTGCCAAGAGCATGGAACTGGGCCGTTCATTCATCGCCTGCAAGTATCAGAAAGAAATCTTCGGCCTGAAGTTCCTGCTGGCCGGCCTGGCCATGTCCACGGTCTTCTGCCCCGAAGCCGAGTATTTCATGGGCCCCGTTAGCATGAGCGCAGACATTCCCTCCTACTATCAGACGCTGGCCGTCTATTTCCTGGAACGGGATTTCGCGATGCCGGGCGCGTCGAAGCTGGTCTCCAACAACCACCCCTTCGTGCCGGATCCCGCGTGCACCAACCCGGAGGAGCTCCTGAAGGATGTTCCGGCGGGGGATATCGATGCGTTTGACCATCGGCTGTCGGCCCTCTCGGAAGGGAAGTACCGCCTTCCCGTCCTTTTCCGCAAGTACTTCAGCTGCCACGCCAAGGTGGCCTGCTTCAATGTGGATCCGCTGTTCTGCAACAGCCTGGACGGCCTTATCTTCCTCAAGCACTCCGACTATCCGGAAAATACGCTCCGTTCCCTGCTTCGCTGCGCCTCTCCCGAGATGAGCGAGAAGGTATGGAACCATTTCTATCGCGTCGCACTTTCTGACTAAACGCTATGGACAGTCCCGTCTGGGTGTATCTGCTGGGTCTTTGCGGCATGGGTATCTACGGCACCCGCATCGTGGTGCAGTGGTACATGTCCGAGAAGTCGCAGCGGGTGGAGTCTCCCGGAATCTACTGGGTGATGAGCAGCATCGGCGCCATCGTCCTGTACATTTACGGATGGCTGCGCAAGGATTTCTCCATCATCTTCGGAGAAAGCCTCAGCTATTACATCTACATGTGGAATATCGGCATCATGGGGCTGTACAAGCGGGTTCCCCGCTTTGTGATCGTGCTCCAGGCGCTTTTCCCGGTGGCTATCCTGGCGCTCATCTCGAAGGATTTCGCTTCTTTCTCCGCGAACTTCCTCCACAATGAGGCGGTACCGCCCAAACTGCTGTGGTTCGGTATCGCCGGCCAGTTCACCTACGAGGTTCGTTCCGTCTATCAGCTGGTTTACAGCATGCGCCGCAGGCAGTCCATCCTGCCGCTCGGCCACTGGATCCTCGCCGTCGCCGGGTCCTTCATGATTATCGCCTACGGTCTCATCCGTCACGACTGGGTACTGGTCCTGGGCCAGTTCGCCGTCTTCTTCTCCATCCGCAACATCATGATTTACTTCCGCTACAAGAAGCGAAAAAATACTTGATTCCCAGCTGGATGCGCCAGGTCTGGCTGCTGGTGGGAAGGTATTCGTACGTGTGTTCCGGCATTTTGCCGGAGGCCTGGTACATGGAGAAGCGGGGGCGTCCCTCCGGATCGGTGCCCTCGTAGTTAAGGATTCTGGAACCGTTGCAGGCGGAGTTCACCTGCTCGATACCCCAATTGCCATTGAAGATGTTCATGACATTCAGAACTGTCATGGACAGCTGGAACGTGCCGATGCGTGTTTCGAAGTCCTTCGCGGCGCGCAGGTCAATCCGGTGGACGAAGGGGGCGCGGGCCTCGTTGGCGCCGGCATATCGGCCCTTGTGGCTGCGGAGGTAGGGATCCTGGTCCACGAAGGCCCAGAAGGCCCTGCGCTGCTCCTCGGCGCTGGTCCCCTTGTAGTCCACGAACTGGATTTCGCTGTCGTCGCGGGGGATGTACATGAGGTCGCCCACCACGCCGTCGCCGTTCATGTCGTTGGTATAGACGTAGCTGTATCCGGCAGGGGAGTAGGCCGTATAGAATAGGCCGATATGGAGCTTGTGGAAAGGTTCCCAGTCCGCGGAGGCTGTCACCTTATGAGGAACGATGAACTGCGTGCGCTGCAGGCGGGCCCGTCCGGGGCCGTCCACCTGCGGGACGTTGGTGAAGACGGAGTAGAGGTCGGTGCCGGGGAAGCCGGTGATTTCGCGGGCGTCGGTGTAGGCGTAGGCCGCGTAGAGGCGGAGCCTCTCAGACGGCTTGAGGCTGGCCGACAGGAGCACGTTGAGGCCGTATCCTTCGCGGGTGTTGGTCAGGTAGGCGACGCTCTTCCCCTCGTTGACCTGGGCCTTCGAGGCCGGGTAGCGCAGGCGGTTATCGGCCCCCTGGAAGCGATCCCACGCGGCGACGTCGGAAAAGTCCAGGTTGACGTTGTCCACGCAGGCGCCGCTCACCGTCTTGTTGAGGATGGCCTCGGCCGAGAGCGTGAAGGGGATGTCCGCGGGCACTCTGTAGTCCACGGCCAGCGTCGTTTTCCAGACCTGGGGCAGTTTGAAGGCGGGATCCACGCCGATGATCTGGAAGGGCACGCTATGCTCCCCGAGTGAGGTGGGAAGGCCGAATTTCCCGATGACTTCCTCTTTTGTACGCAGGAGTCCTGTGCCGGCGAACTGGTCCAGGCGGGCGTCGTGGCTGACGGGGACCCCGGAGGCGTATTTCGTCTTGAACTGCACGGAGTTCTTCTTGAGGTTGGCGTAGGAGGGCACGTTCATGAAGTACACCAGGGGAAGGTGGCCCAGGAACAGGCCGGTGCCGCCCCGGAGGGTGAGGGAGCCGTTGTGAAGGGCGTCCCAGCTGAAGCCCAGGCGGGGAGAGACGCTCACGTGCGTGGCGGGACATTCGCCCGTGTCGATCCTGATTCCGTCGCGGAAGCTCAGGTCATAGACGGCGTCATTGCGTTGGAAGTCCTCCGTGTTGAAGCGTACGCCGTCCAGCCGGATACCGCCGGAGAGCTTGAAGTAAGGCGTGACGCGCCACTCGTCCTGCAGGTAAAGGGATGCCTGCCGATAGGAAATGTGGTCGTCCGGCTGCTCTACGCCGTCGAATCCGTAAGTCATGGCGAAGGATTCGGGCGCGTTTTTCCGGATGAAGTCGTCCACAGAGGCGTAGCGGTAGTAGAGACCGCCGTTCCTCATATAGCAGTTGGAAACGTGCTGATACTCGTAGGAAAGTCCTGCGGTAAGGGTATGGGAGCCCAGGAATAGGGTGATGTCGTCCCGGACGTTGGCCACGGTGTTGGTGAAGTCCGTGTAGCGGGAGAAGAGCTCGTCGCCCAGGGACATGTAAGGCTCCAGCGCACCTTCCATCATGATGTCGATGTGCGGGAAACGCTGCTCCATGGGAAGGACGCGGTACTCATGGTTGTCGGTGAAGGTGGCCAGCAGCTGGTTGGAGATGCGTTCGGAAAGGCGGCTGTCCATTTCCAGGGAGGCCGAGTGTACCTCACAGTTATAACCGTACATATTGCCGGAGAAAATCATGGACTGAGGTCCCACACGCTTGGTTCCCGTAAGGCGGTAGCCCGTATCGCAGGAGTTGTCGTTGGGAGCGTTCCATACTTTGTCCAGGGTGTAATTGTAGCGCAGGGTGAGCCGGTGGGCGTCGCTGATGTTCCAGTCCAGTCTGGCGAGGGCCTTGCGGTTGACATTGTCGCCGGGGAAGTCGGTGGCACTGCCGGGATTGTATCCATAAGTATCTCGGAGGAAGTCGCGAACCCTTTCCATGTCGCTCAGAAGGGTGCGGGAAATGTTGCCGCCGGGCGTTTCTCCGTCCTTCCTGGCGCGGTAGGGAATCACCTGGAGGGGTTTGTGCTCCTGCTCGTAGTTCAGGAAGAAAAAGAGTCTGTTCTTGATGACGGGGCCGCCCAGTGTGGCGCCCAGAACCCAGTCGGCTTTGGAATAATAGTTATAGACGGACCCTTTGAGCGTGTTGCTGCCGGACTTGGTGACGGTATTGATGCCGCCGCCGATGAACCCGGATTCCCGCACGTCATAAGGGGAAATGACCAGCTGGATCTGCTCGATGGCCTCGATGGAGATGGGGTTTCCGCCGCCAGGCAGGTTGCTGTTGAGCCCATAGTTGTTGTTGAAGTTGGCTCCGTCCACCGTGAAGTTGGTCATGCGACCGTCCCCGCCGGCCAGGCTGAGCCCGTTCGCGTAGGGCGAGATGCGGATGTAGTCCGTAATGCCGCGGCCGATACTGGGCATGGACTCTATCTCGGCCGATGAGATGTTCCGCGACGCACCCGTCTTCGTAAGCCGGAGCCTGGGGGCGGTCTGGAGCACCAGAGCCGCCTCCAGCTCTGCGGGTTCGAGGCTGGCGTTCAGGCGCATCTCTTCTCCCAGCGCGAGCACGAGACCGGCCGATTTCTCCTCCTCGTAGCCCATGAGGGAGAAGGTGACGGTGTAGGGACCGCCGCTTCTCAGACCGGTGAGAAGGTAGGTGCCGTCTTCGGCGCTGAAGGTGTAGCTGGTGTTTCCGGTGGGCTCATGTACGGCCACGACGGCCGCTCCGGCAAGGGGGTTGCCGCCTTCCGTTACAAGGCCGCTGAGGGTGGAGGTGGTGATTTGTGCGTTCAGGGACAGGGACGCCCAGGCGCCCAGGCACAGTACTGCCAGTATTCGTTTTATAGACATGCTCTTCTTCTTAAGGAGCTGCAAATTTAGCAATAATTATAATACCAATAAATGGGGATTGCCCATAAGGGCGGCGGAGCGTAACTTTGCACCTCGAAAAAAAGCTATTCACTTGCAGACGTTAAAGGCAGATATCCGTAAGCGTATTCTTACCCAGTCCCGGAAACTTTTCTTGGAAAAAGGCTTCCGGGAAACGACTACACGTGATATTGCGGAACGCTCCGGCGTGGTCCTGAGCAGTCTTTACCGCTATTTTTCTTCCAAGAACGACATTTTTGCCTGCCTGGTACAACCTGCCGCAAAGTCGCTGGAAGATCTTCTGGAACGTCATCACAACTCGGACCTGAACGATATCTCCATTATTCAAAGCGATAATTACACGGAGGTGACGCTGAACGAGTATCTGGATGCGATCCAGCGGAACCGGATTTCCCTGAAGCTCCTGCTCCTGAAGGCGGAGGGCTCTTCCTATGCCGGTTTCAAGGAAGAATACGTGAACAGGGCTACGCGCATGGTGCTTGCCTGGTTCCGTTCCATGAAGGCCAAATACCCCGGCATGAATACCCAGGTCTCGGACTTTTTCATTCACCTTAACAATGTGTGGATGTTTACCCTTCTTGAAGAAATCCTGATGCATGATTTGCCGGAAGATGAAACCCGGTCGGTGCTTCTGGATTACATTCAGTTCGAGTACACGGGATGGAAAAAGATGATGAAAGTATAGCGGTCGCCACGAGGGCGGCCGTTTTTTTTGTAGAACAAAACGGAATATTGTTCACTAATAAATAATTTTTATGACTTCAAACAAAATCAATGAATGGTTCGGAAGGTATGCCGCCTTCCTCCTGAAATGGCGCTGGGCCGCCATTGCCCTTTTCGCTGCCGTGATGGTGGCATCCTTTGCCGGCATGTCCAAAATGGTACAGCAGACATCCTTCGACGACTATTTCATCGAAGGGGACCCCATGCTGGTGAAGACCAACGAATTCAAGGCCCAGTTTGGAAACGATTACTTTGTGGGAATCCTCACTACCTGTGACGACCACTTCACGCATAATAACCTGGAGCTCCTGCGGGCCCTCGGCAACGAACTGCTGGACTCCCTTTCCTATGCCGACAAGATTACCTCCCTGACGGACCTGGAGTTCATGCTGGGCACCGAGGACGGGATGGAAATCGTCCAGATTGTCCCGGAAGAGATCCCCGGGGACGGCACGCCGGAAATGGCCCAGGTGAAGAAACTGGCCTACAGCAAGCCGCAGATTGCGAAAAAGCTTATCTCGAAGGATGGTACGAAGGCCTGGACGCTGGTGAAGCTGCGCGCCTTCCCTTCGGAAGAAGAGTGGAAGAAGACCGGCAACGTCTCGCCCGACATCATTACGGGTGAGGAAGTGTCGCGTATCATCGGCCAGGAAAAATATGCCTCCCTTCACCCGCTGGCGACCGGTATGCCGTACGTCACGCAGCAGAAGACCGTGTACATCGGCGAGGAGATGGGCCGCCTGGTGATGATCGCCGCCATCATCTGCATCCTGGTGATGCTCCTGATGACCCGTTCGCTGCGGGGTATCGTGTGCCCGCTGCTCTCCGTCCTGGGCGGCGTGGCCATGACCTTCGGTATCTGCGGTTATACGCAGATGTATGTGGACAGTACGGTCCTGATGATTCCGGCTATCCTGGCATTTGCCGTGTCCATCGCCTATAACATCCATATCTTCTCCTACTTCAACCAGCGCCTGCGCATCCACGGAAATCGAAAGGAAGCCGTCGTTGAGACGATAGGGGAGATCGGCTGGTCGGTCGTGTTCTGCGGCCTCACCACCTTCATTTCCCTGATGTCCTTCATGGTCATCCCTATCCGTCCCATGAAGTGCGTGGGTATGACCAGCTCCCTCACGGTCCTCTTCGTGCTTCTGACCACGCTCGTGCTCACTCCTGTGCTGCTGTCCTTCGGCCGCAACCGCAAACCCAAGCCCGGTATTGACGGAGAAGGCGGAACCCGTTTGAGCCACGCCATGGAGAAACTCAACGACTTCACCTTCAAGCACGAGAAATCCATCGTGGCCATCTTCACCATCGTGTGCGTGGGACTGGGTATCGGCCTGTGGAAGATTGAACCCGCCTTCGACATTGAGAAAACCATGGGTATCCGCGTGCCTTACGTGAAGGATGTCCTGACGGTGGGCCGCAGCGAACTGGGCGCCCTCTACTCCTATGACCTGGTGATGGAGTTCCCGGACGAGGATGCGGCCAAGCAACCCGAGAACCTCAGGAAGCTGGAGCAGCTGGAACAGATCATCGGCCAGTACCCGCTCACCAAGCGTACCAACTCCATCCTGGATATCCTGAAGGACCTGAACCAGACGCTCAACGGCGGCGATCCCGCTTTCTACCGCATTCCGGACTCCGAGCAGGAGATTGCCCAGATGCTGGTCCTGTACGAGAATGCGGGCGGTTCGGAGACCGAATACTGGATGGACTACAGCTACCGCCGCCTTCGCATCATGACGGAAATCTCCGACTTCAACTCCGGTGAGGTGGAGCGCGAGCTGAACGACATCAATAAGAAGTGCGCCGAGATGTTCCCCGGAATCAGCATCACGGCCGTGGGTAACATTCCCCAGTACACCACCATGATGCAGTATCTGGTTCGCGGCCAGATGCAGTCCTTCCTCATCTCCGTGCTCATCATCGCCATCATCCTCATGCTGGCCTTCCAGAGCGTGCGGGTGGGCCTCATCGGCCTTATCCCTAACCTCATGCCCGCCATCTTCGTGGGTGGTTTCATGGGATTGGCAGGCATCCCGCTGGACATGATGACGGCTACGCTCATCCCTATGATGCTGGGTATGGCCGTGGACGACACCATCCACTTCATCAACCACTCCAAACTGGAGTATGACCGTACCAAGCACTATCCCGAGGCAATCCGCCGTACCTTCCGCGTAGTGGGCGTCGCCATTGTCACGACATCTATCGTGACGTCGGCCGTGTTCGCCTGCTTCGCGACGTCTGTCTGCGCCATGTGCATCAACTTCGGTGTGCTGGCCGTCATCGGCATCCTGTCGGCCCTGCTTGCAGACCTGTTCATCACACCTCTTCTTGTCAAACGTTTTAAAGTATTTGGAAAATGAGAAAGCTATTTTTAGCGGCCGCTTTTCTGCTGGCTGCCTTCCAGACCTATGCCCAGAGCGGCCGTGATATTATCCAGAAGGTTAAAGACCGTCCCGACGGGGAAAACCGCTACGCCGAGATGCAGCTTACGCTGATCAAGAAAAACGGCGACAAACGCGAACGGAAGATGGTCTCCTGGGCCATGGACGAGGGCAAGGACACCAAAAAGATCATGTTCTTCACCTATCCCGGAGATGTGAAGGGAACGGGTTTTCTCACCTGGGACTACGACCAGGCGGGGAAGGAGGACGACAAGTGGCTGTACCTGCCTGCCATGAAGAAGACCCGCCGTATCAGCGGTTCCTCTTCCAAGACGGACTATTTCATGGGCACCGACTTCACCTATGACGACATGGGCGGCCGAAGCGTGGACGACGACAAGCACACGCTCCTTCGCGAGGAGAAGCGGGACGGCCATGACTGCTGGGTGGTGGAATCCATCCCGGTAGATACCCGCGAAGTTTACAGCCGCAAGGTCTCGTGGATCCGGAAGGATTGCTGCACGGCGGTTTACGTGGAATTCTACGACAAGCTGAACAAGCTGCACCGGGTGATGACCGTGAGCGAACTGCAGCAGGTGCAGGGTTTCTGGACCGTGATGAAGATGGAGATGAAGAATGTCCAGAACGGCCACGCTACGCAGATTACCGTCTCCAAGCCGCAGTATGATATGGGAGTGAACAAGAGCCTTTTCACTGTAGCTAAATTGGAAAAGGGATTATGAAAAGGCTTTTGTCAGGAGCCATGGCCGCACTGCTCGCGGCCATGCCGCTCCATTCTCAGGACTTTCAGTTCAAAGGATTCGTAGATACTTATCACGCCGTCCGTGCCTCCAATCCCGGAGACTGGATGTCTTCCCGTACGCGTGTAAGGGGAGAGGCCTCGCTGGAAAAGGATGGCGCCGGTGCATTTGTGTCGGCCAATCTGGTGTATAACGCCCTGATTCCGGAGCGCTCCGGCTTCCAGCTGCGCGAGGCTTATGCCTGGTGGGGAAACTCCCATTGGGATATCCGCGCCGGCCGGCAGATCATCTCCTGGGGAGTGGCCGATGGCCTGCGTGTCACGGACCTCATCTCTCCGATGGACTACTCGGAGTTCCTGGCGCAGGATTACGATGATATCCGCGTCCCGGTAGGGGCGCTGCGGGTGAAGTTCATTCAGGATTCCTGGAGCCTGGAGGCCGTGGCCGTTCCGGTGCCGGAATTCTTCGTGCTTCCGACCGATGAGGCCAATCCCTGGTCCGTGGGTGCCCTCCCGCCGGAAGTGCGGCCTATTAGGGCCTTCGCGAATTCCGAGTACGGCGCCCGTTTCTGCTGCTACCTCGGGGGCGTGGACTTCTCGCTCATGGCGCTCCGTACCTGGACCAAGATGCCTGTCCTTGAGGACGCTCATCTGGTGTATAACAGGCAAACTGTCATTGGCGGAGACGTCTCCATTCCCTTTGGAAGTTTCGTATTCAGGGGAGAGATGGCAGACTATATGGACGACCACGGCAACCATCAAGGGAACGCCCTGGCCGGCCTGGACTGGTATCCCGGCGCCGACTGGAACCTTTCCGTGCAACTTAACAGGACCTTCGGCAGCGCATCTTCCACACTGGGCACCCTGCGTATCTCCAAAGCACTCCTGAACAATTCGCTCACCCTCTCTACTTTTGCCTACGCCGACCTTCTGGAAAAGGGCGTGTTCAACCGCTTCAGCGCAGACTGGGCCGTGACCGACCAGATTCATGCCATCCTGGGTTACGACCTGTTCGCGGCCCGCGGCGGCATGTTCGAGCGCTACAAGAAAAACAGTGAAGTATGGCTGAAGGTGAAGTACAGTTTTTAGGTTTTGATAAGTCCTAAAATATCTCGGTTTAGGCCTAAAATTAACGGGTGCAAATGAAGTGGCCTCGGCCCCATGCTGGTGCTGGCGGCCGTCAGATTCCTGCTCCGTCGGTAAACGACTCCTGCGCGCGGCCCTGGACGATGAACGAATGGGGAGGGACGGAGTGCGTTAGCCACACGTTACCGCCGATGACGGATTCCGTGCCGATAGTTACCCGTCCCAGGATGGAAGTGTTGGAATAGACGGTGACGCCGTCCTCCAGGATGGGGTGGCGGAGAACGTTCATCGGCCTGCCGGATGCGTCGTAGCGGAAGCTTCGGGCACCCAGCGTGACGCCCTGGTACAGGGTGACGTTGTTGCCGATAATGGCTGTCTCGCCGATGACGATGCCCGTCCCGTGGTCGATGGCGAAGCTTTCGCCGATCTTCGCGCCCGGGTGGATGTCGATTCCGGTGACATTGTGGGCATATTCCGTGAGCATGCGGGGCACGATTTCTACGCCCAGTTCCAGCAGTTCGTGCGCCGTGCGGTAGTAGAGCATGGCGGTGACGGCAGGGTAGCAGTAGATGATTTCCTTTTCGCTCTTGGCGGCCGGGTCGTTCTGCGCGATAGCTTTCACGTCCAGCTCCAGCAGGCGCTTGATCTCGGGGATTTTGGGAAGGAAGGCATCGGCCACCGTATAATCCGTCGCGCTGCGCAGGCTGTTATATACCTCGCTGAGTGCGTCTTCCTCCTTTACATCGCTGTAGAGGGGGAAGACAAGGTCTTTCATGCCGGCCATCAGATTCTTGAGATGGTCTATGGTTCGGTTGAGGGAGAGACTCATAAGGGATAGTTTTCGAAATCGAAGAGGATGGTGGAAAGGTAGCGCTCGCCGGTGTCGGGGAGAAGGGCTACGATGGTCTTTCCTTCGTTTTCGCTCTGGCGGCTGAGCTTCAGCGCTGCGGCAAAGGCGGCCCCGGAGGAGATTCCCACCAGAAGGCCCTCCTTTGCGGCCAGGAGGCGGGATGCGGCGACGGCTTCGTCATCGGCCACGGGAAGGATGCGGCTCACGACGCCGGCGTCGTACGTCTGAGGGACAAAGCCCGCGCCGATGCCCTGAATCCTGTGCTTTCCCGCGATGCCCGTAGAAAGGACGGCCGATGTAGCCGGCTCCACCGCCACCACTTCGACGGCGGGGTTGTGCTTTTTGAGGGCCTTTCCCGTTCCGCTGACGGTGCCGCCGGTGCCGACGCCGGCGACGAAGATGTCAACCTTGCCTTCTGTATCGGCCCAGATTTCCTCTCCGGTGGTGCGCTCGTGGGCGGCGGGGTTGGCGGGGTTTACGAACTGGCCCAGGATGACGGCTCCGGGGGTGTTGTCGCGGATGGCTTCGGCCCTGGCGATGGCGCCTTTCATGCCTTCGGCGCCGGGGGTGAGTTCCAGCTGCGCGCCCAGGGCCCTGAGGAGGCTGCGGCGTTCCTGGCTCATGGTGTCCGGCATGGTGAGGATCACCTTGTACCCTTTGGCGGTGCCCACCCATGCAAGGCCCACGCCGGTGTTGCCGCTGGTGGGCTCGACGATAGTGGCGCCTTTTTTCAGGATGCCTTTTCGCTCGGCATCTTCAATCATGGCCAGGGCGACGCGGTCCTTGACGGAACCGCCGGGATTGAAGTATTCCAGTTTAAGGATTATGTTTGCTTTCTGGCCTTCCAGGCCGTTCACGGCCAGCATGGGCGTGCGGCCGATGAGTTCTGTAAGGGAATTGTATATCATATAATTATTATCTTAACATTGCCTCGCTGGCTTCCAGGATGTCCTGGAAAGTCTGCTCGAAATCTCCGGTGTACCAGGGGTCTGCCACGTCCCGGCCCACACCGGTGTACGACATCATAAGATGGATTTTCCCGTCAGGGTCATCCGGGATGATACGCCGGATCAGGCGCAGGTTGGAAGCGTCCATGCAGATGATGCGGTCGAAGCGGGTATAATCGGCCCGGGTTACCTGGCGGGCCTTCTTGGCCTGGTCGAACGGCACGCCGTGCTGGGAGAGACATCGTTTTGCCGGGGGATAGATGGGATTGCCGATTTCCTCCGTCGATACCGCTGCCGACTCTATATAATAATCGTTCTCCAGGCCCCGGACCTTTACCAGGGCTTTGAGGATGAACTCTGCCATGGGACTTCTGCAGATATTTCCATGGCAGACAAACAGGATTCTCTTCATATTAATGTATCGTTTGCGATACAAATGTATGACAATATTTTCGAATATGCAAATGAACCTGTAGAAATCAGGTGCGTCCAATAGCCATAAATTGGTATTGGACGGACAGGGAAAATGGAATACCTTTGCATCCGAAAATCGGATTTGAGTTTATGCAGCGGATAAAAATACTTACTTTTTTTTCAAACGGTCGCCATCTCGGCGGCCGTTTTTTTTATCCGGGAACAAAATGAAAATATGTTCACTATTTAACCTATATCTGTATGAAACCAGTTATTAAAGTTGCCCTGACTGCCGTGGCTTACTTTGCCACATTTATCCTTGGCGCTGCCAGCGGAGCCATTCATCCTGCCTGCTATGCATACGTCGGCGCTCTCCTTCCCCTGCTGTTCGCGTTCCCTTACCTCTATGCCTGTTCGCTTATCCGGGGGTTCGGAGCCGCGGCAGTGCTGAACGGATTCATTCTTGTCCTGTTCCTCGTCTCGGGAGAGGCGGATACCGGCTATGTCGTTATCACTTTGATGCTTACTGCGTTGTCTGAAATCCTTAGAAGGGCTTTCGGCTATGATACCGCCAAGGGCATCCGCGTGAGCTTTATCCCCTTTGCCTTCTCCTTCTTCGCCTATACTTCGCACTGGTGGACCGATACGGATGGCTCCCTGGCCGCAGCCGTTGCAGAAATGCCCCAAGGGTACGATCAGCAGATGCTCCCCATCATCGAAAACATTCCGGCACTTATCATCGTCCTGGTCCTGACCGTACCTGTCGCCATCCTCTCCATGCGAGGGGCGCAGCGCGTTTTGAAGAAATAATCTATGGATAAGAAACAATCGATTCTGCAGGCGCTCCTCGCATACGCGGGTAAAAAAAAGGTGCTGACCTATCTCTCGATGGTCATTTCGGGAATCAGCCAGTTGCTGGCCCTCGTCCCTTTCCTGTACATCTGGGCCATCCTGAGGGATGTCCTTGCCGGTGATAACAGCCGCATAGCCCATTACGGATGGATGGCCGTGGCATTTGCCCTCGCATCCATCGTATTTTATGTCGGCGCGCTCATGTGTTCGCATGTCTCGGCTTTCCGGATTGCGGCCAATATGCGCAAGACCCTGATGGCGCATATAATGAAATTGCCCATCGGCTTCCTGGACTCGCTGGGAAGCGGCAAGGTGCGTAAATGGGTACAGGAATCCACCCAATCCACGGAGACCTACCTGGCACACCAGCTCCCGGACAAGGCCGGCATGTATGCCACGATGGCCGGGCTGGCCGTTCTGATGTTCCTGTTTGACTGGCGGATGGGCCTGCTGTGCCTGGCTACCGTCCTGCTTGCCATCATTGTGATGTTCACCATGATGACGGGCCCGACGCTGCGAAGGAAGATGGCCGAATACAACAAAGCGCTGGACGCGATGTCCAACGAAGCTGTGGAATACGTCCGCGGTATTCCTGTGGTGAAGACATTCGGCCAGTCGGTCTTCTCCTTCAAGCGCTTCAAGGCTGCGATTGACCAGTACAAGGACTGGGTGATCGCCTATACGCTTGACCTCCGCCTGCCGATGACCCTGTACACGATGCTTGTCAACGCTTCCTTTGCCGTACTCATCGCGTTGACGCTCTTCGTTTTGAAGAACGGGACCTATTCTCCGGAGTTCCTGCTGGACCTGCTGTATTATATCATCATCACTCCGTCCATCGCCGTTACGCTGAACCGCATCATGTTTGCCAGCGAAAATGAGATGATCGTAGCCGAGGCGCTGGACAAGACCGGCCGGATCCTGTCGCTCGATCCGCTTTCCGATCCTGCCGATGCCCGTTTGCCGGAGGACAATGAGATCCGGATGGATAACGTGCGCTTCCGTTATCCGGAGGCCGACCGCTTCGCCGTGGACGGCGTTTCGCTTACCGTCCGTCCGGGAGAAAAGATTGCCTTTGTGGGCCCTTCCGGCGGAGGTAAGACGACGACGGCCAGCCTTATCGCCCGTTTCTTCGATGTGACGGAAGGAGCCATCACTCTGGGTGGCGTGGACATCCGGCATATCCGCAAGAAGGACCTGATGGACAGGATTTCCTTCGTGTTCCAGGACAGCCGTCTGCTGAAAACCAGCATTTTCGAAAACGTCCGGCTGGGAAGGCCCGACGCCACGCGTGAGGAGGTGCTGGATGCCCTTCACAGGGCCCAGTGCGACGATATCCTGGCAAAACTCCCCGAAGGCATCGACACGGTCATCGGCACAGAAGGAACCTATCTTTCCGGCGGAGAGCAGCAGCGCGTGGCGATTGCCCGCGTGATGCTCAAGGACACGCCCGTGGTGATTCTGGACGAGGCCACGGCCTTTGCCGATCCGGACAACGAAGCCCGCGTACAGCAGGCGTTTACCGAAATGGCCGCCAGGGGAAAGACCCTCATCATGATTGCCCACAGACTATCCTCCGTGACCGGCGCCGACCACATCTTCGTGTTGGACGAGGGGCGCGTGACGGAGTGCGGCTCGCACTCGGAGCTGCTGGAGAAGGGAGGCAAGTACGCCTCTATGTGGAAACAGTATGTGGAATCTATTAAATGGAACATCAAATGAGCATCATAGAAATTTTCCGTCACAAATATGCCCTTACGCGGCAGGGTGCGAAGGATCTTGTGAAATCCAGCCTCGCCAGCGCGGCGATGGATATGGTCCTGATGTTTCCGGTGGGACTGCTGTTCTTCCTGGTGAAGGACCTGATGGAAGGGACACCGGTCAGTACCGGGGATTATATCTGGAAGGTGCTTGCCTGCCTGCTGGCAGTGGCAGCCATGGAATACATCAAGTACGACTTTCAGTTCGTTTCCGTCTATCAGGAAAGCGGTCGCCGCAGAATCTCCCTGGCAGAGAAACTGCGCCGCCTGCCGCTGTCCTTCTTCGGCAAGAAGGATCTGGCAGACCTCACCAGCACCATCATGGCCGATGCTGCCGTCATCGAGACAGGAACGTCCCACTGGGTGCCGGAACTCATCGGCTCGATGATTTCGACGACGCTCATCGGCATAAGCCTTTTCTTCTTCGACTGGAGGATGGCGCTTGCCGCCGTGTGGGTGATTCCCATCGCTATCGGCATCGTGCTTTTCTCCTCGAAGTTCCAGAACCGCTTCAACCGCCGCAGCGAGCAGGCAAGGGTGGCGCTGGCAGACAGCATCCAGGAAGGGTTGGAAACGTTCCAGGACATACGGGCCAATGACGCCGAGGCTAAATACCTGCAGTGCCTTTGGCCGCGTATCGACCTTGTGGAGAAACGGGCCATCGAGGCCGAGCTGGCCGTAGCCCTCTTCGTCGTAAGCGGGCAGATGATTCTGCGGCTTGGTGTCGCCACCATCGCGCTGGTAGGAGCTTTGCTGCTTTCGGCCGGAAGCCTGGATCTTGTCACGTTCTTTATGTTCCTTCTGGTGGCGTCTCGCCTGTACGACCCGATGGCCGGCTCGCTCATCAACCTGGGCGCCGTCGTTTCGCTGGGCGTTCAGTCCGAGCGCATGGATGAGATCCTCAATCATGAGGAGCAGCTGGGCGTGGAAACCCTTTCCAACAAGGGATACGATATCGAGTTCAAGGATGTCCGTTTCGCTTATGATACGTCCGAGACGGTCCTGGACGGGGTGTCGTTTACGGCGAAGCAGGGGGAGGTGACGGCACTGATCGGCCCTTCCGGTTCCGGCAAGACGACCATCTCCCGCCTGGCCTCCCGCTTCTGGGACATCCCTTCCGGCACCATTACCGTGGGCGGGATGGATATCTCCCGGATAGACCCGGAGACACTGATGGGCCTGTATTCCATCGTGTTCCAGGATGTGACGCTGTTCAACAATACTGTGCTGGAGAATATCCGTATCGGCCGAAAGGATGCTACCGACGAGGAGGTGATCGCCGCCGCGCGGCTTGCCCACGTGGATGCCTTTGCCGAGAAACTCCCGGACGGATGGAACAGCCTGATAGGGGAGAACGGCGGCGAATTGTCCGGAGGGGAACGGCAGCGTATCTCCATCGCCCGGGCTTTCCTGAAGGACGCTCCTATTATTCTGCTGGACGAGGCAACTGCCTCCCTGGACGTGGAGAACGAGACATTTATCCAGGAGTCGCTTTCCCGTCTGGTCAAGGACAAGACGGTGATTATCATCGCCCACCGCATGCGCACCGTAGCCGGGGCCGACAAGATTGTCGTCCTGAAGGACGGGAAAGTGGATGAGTGCGGAACGCCTGCCGCCCTTACCGCCTCCGGAGGCTTCTACAAGCGGATGCAGGATCTCCAGCAAGGTTCCCTTGAATGGAATCTTTAAAAATACTAACTTTGCAGGGTATATGCGTGAATACCTGTTGTCACTCCTGAATGTAGTCTGCGAGATGGCTCCGTACTTGTTGCTGGGCTTTCTTATCGCAGGCGTCCTTCATGTGTTCGTGCCGCAGGGATTCTATCGGAAATATCTTTCGAAGGATAACAAGCGGGCAGTCCTGTGGGCTGCCCTGCTTGGTATTCCGCTGCCGCTTTGCTCCTGCGGGGTGATACCTACCGCCATCGGCCTTCGCAATGAAAAGGCATCCAAAGGGGCTGTGGCCTCTTTCTTGATTGCTACGCCTCAGACGGGCATCGATTCCATCCTGGCTACATTCTCGCTCCTGGGACTGGGCTTTGCTCTCGTCCGGCCGGTTGCGGCGCTCGTCACGGGTGTCTGCGGCGGGTTGCTGGTGAACAGGCTGGTTCCCGAGGAAGACGACGCCTCCTGGCATGCTTCCTCCTGCGACGTGGAGACGGGCAGCAAGCTCTTCCGCGTACTGAAATACGCCTATTTCAAGATGATCCAGGATATCGGCGGAAGGCTGGTCGTGGGCCTGCTGGTGGCTGCGCTCATCCAGGTGGCCATCCCCGATGAATTCTTCCTGCACTTCGGCAGTCAGCCGCTGCTGCAGATGCTGGTAATCCTGATTGTCGCCGTGCCGATGTACATCTGCTCCACCGGCAGCATCCCTGTCGCGGCGGCGCTAATGATGAAAGGCCTCTCTCCGGGTGCTGCGCTGGTGATGCTGATGGCCGGACCGGCCGTGAACCTTGCTTCTATCCTGGTGGTCCGAAAGGCCATGGGAAGGCGCTTTACGTGGATTTACCTGCTGGTCATCGTGGGCTTTTCCATTCTCTTCGGCCTTGTGGTGAACGCCATCGGCCTTACTGCCAGGCCGTTTGTGGCGGCCGACCCCTGCTGCCCGGCGGAGGCGATGCTTCCCGGCCCGTTCAAGCTCATTTGTGCCATTGTCTTAACTGCCCTCATCTTTTTCGCTCTCGTTATGAAACTGTTCGAACGCTTTACATCCAAAAAGGCCGATGATCCCAATACGGCCGTTTATACTGTCGAAGGCATGCACTGCAGCCACTGCGAGGCGGCCGTCTGCCGTGCCGTGGAGGATGTGCCCGGTGTAGAATCGGCCAAAGCCAGTTCCTCCCGGAACACTCTCACCATCAAAGGCTCTGCTGCCGAAGAGGCTGTTCGTGAGGCCGTTGAGAAGGCCGGTTACACGTTCAAAGGGGCCGTCGGACGCGGTTAAAATTCTGTTACAATTTTTCTCTCCTATTGAGGGATCAGGATGGTTGTTTTGATTGTGGCCAGGACCAAAATCGCCAAATTTGGTCCTGGCCAGCATCACCCAGCACGTGGCGGGGAAAGATTTCGCCGTATTTTTGCCCGAGCACGTGCTCCAGCATCTACCGGGACAAGAAAATGCCATTTTTTTGACCGGCCACGTGCTGGGTCCCCTAGCCAGGAGGCAACGGCAGCCAAGGATGTCTTTGCGATGATCAGAGGGTGCGGTGGGAATCTAGGCGCCATCAGGCGCCCGGCCGTACCCTCCTCCCTGCTGTATGTACAGAATAATAGCCCCACAGTGCGTTCCAACTGTACATACAGATTGGGTGTGGTGTTTTGAATGTGGGGCAGATGGTTGTTTTGATTGTGGCCCCGACCGGATATCCCTGTTTTCGCCAATCCTTTGAATATTAGTTACAAACGCAAAGTCCTCCAGACGCTATGACCGGGAGGATTTTGCATAACAACCTAGTTATGAGCACTCTGCGAAAAACGCCTGCTGAATGGCTCACCTGCAATTTTCCGTGGGCGGTTGTCCTTGGTCAGCGTCTTGCTGCGGAAGATTGCCCTCAGTTTGTTTACCACGTCGTAAGACTGCTTGATCTTGGGATACTTCGCAAAGATCAGGTCCACCACTGGTTTGGACCAGATCTCGATAACCCCACGGGGTTAGGGCTGGGAGATGGTGTCGATGCGGAGGCGGAGGGTGCCGGAAGGGGTATCGGCCTCGGCGATTTCGCCGACTTTCTTGCCTATGAGGGCGGCGCCGATGGGTGATTTCAGGGAGATCTTCCCGGCCTCCAGGTTCATTTCGTGGGGGCTGACGATCTCGAATTTCATGCGGGTGTTGGTCTTCAGGTTCGTGAACTCGACGATGCTTAGTAAGCTGACTCTGTCTTTGGGCAGGACGTTAGGGTCGATCACGCGTGAATGCTCCAGGATCTTCTGCAGGAACTTGATACGGCTGATGGTCTTTCCTTGGATGCGTCGGGCCTCACGGTAACCGGCATTATCGCTCCGGTCGCCCTGGGCGGCGGCCTCGGCCAGATCCTCCGTCACTTTGGGGTACACTTCGCTGATCAGATGGTTCAGCTCGGCGGCAATTTCGTCATATTTTTGCTTTGACAGATATTCCATGCCTCAAATTTACTTATTTTTCGGCAAAATCACCTTTTCTGACTATTGTTAAAACTTTTGAAATAATGTAATTTTGGTACGCCAAAATGATGTATTGATGAGATATACAGTGCTTTTCATCCTGTCCGGTTTTCTCTTCCACTTTACGCTTTGTGCCCAGAAAGTCGGAGAGAGGGTTTGGCTGCATACGGACGCGCCGGCATACCATTCCGGAGACAGGGTCCATTTCAAAGCTTATATCCTGGATATGGACGAGAAAGTGAGTACGGCCCAGAGCCGTTATCTGTATGTCGAATTGGGAAAGGACGGCGTGATGGTCGGCAAGAGAGTGAAAGTCCAAGAGACGGAGGGTCGGTATGTGGGCTATATGGACATTCCGGAAGATGCCGTATCCGGGGTGTATTCGTTGCGGGCCTACACGCTTGGGATGGGCAGGGCCGGGGTTTTCTCCTATCAGGACATCCAGGTGGGACGGCCGCATCATCTTGTCTGCGAGAATGCCGATACGACCCTGTTCTCAAGTTTTTCGACACTTAATATCCCTATCCGGCTAGGCCTGACCCCGCAAAGGGACAGCGCCATCCTGCAACTGGACATGTCCGGCCTCCTCGAAGGGGAGTGGGCCGATTTGTCCGTATCCGTCTTTAACGGTGGGCATCGGCCCCTTCCTCCTTACGGGACCTCGGCCGCCGACAGGGGTGCCCTCGAGCGTGAAGTGACGCAGACCCTTTGCGGCCAAGTCCTGACGTCCCGGCGGGAAAAGCCCGTGGAGGATGCCAAGGTTTCCTTGATTTCTCCCCAGGCCGGAATCTTTTCCGTTACCTCGACGGACAAGGACGGGGCGTTCGTCTTCGACGGGCTGGATTTCCCGGAAGGAACTCAGTACGTCCTCAGAACAGATGACAAGCGTTTGCTCCAGATTCAGGAGACGGTTTATCCGGAGTATGCTTCGTCGGGCCGATGCTACAGGGACGAAGGATGGGCCGTCCCCTTTCCCGAGTGGCCGGACGATGCCATCGAACTGGATGCCGCTACGGCTGTGGCCACCGCCGTCGTGGACCCTCCCAAGGGATTTTCGGCCCTGGCCGATTTCTCCTTCGGCCCGAATCAGATCAGCGATATGTCGGCCACTTGCATGCATGAAGTCCTCCGTCGCGTCCCCGGTATCTTTATCCGCGAGGAAAAGGCGTATCTCCGTGCGGCGGTTTCCATTTACGGGGATTTCCCGGCGGCCATTGCCATCGACGGGGTTATTCTGGAAGGGGATTACGACCTGGACTGCGTGGAAATGTCGGACGTGGAGCGCGTCGATGTGTTCAAGACGGGCCAGACCGTCATCTGGGGTGCCCGGGGTGGCGCCGGTGTCATCAGCATCACGACCAAGAAGGGCGACTTCGTCCCGCAGCAGGCTTCGGAGTATCTGAACCAGAAAAAGGTTACGCTCCTGGGGTATCAGCGGCCGGCCCCTTATAAACCTTCGGCCCAGACGATCTATTGGAATCCGGCCATCCGTTCGGACGTCATTACTTTCCCGATGCCCAAAGACGGTTGCCTGGGTATTTGCATCGAGGGCGTGACCTCCCTTGGCCGAATTGTCCGCTATTTCGTTAAGTGGGAGTAAAAGTCGCATACTGATGTTTCAGGGCGGTTACAATGTCGTTCTGGACGGTTAAAATTCTGTTACAATTGTTTTTGCGCCTTGAGAGATCCAGTCTGCGTGCGTATCTTTGCACTGTAATTTTTTGGATATGCTGATTGTATTGAAACTTCTGGGCGCCATCGCCATCCTGATTTTCGGCATGAAAATGACCAGCGAGGCCCTGCAGAAAATGGCAGGTCCCCAACTCCGTCATCTGTTTGGCGCCATGACGGGCAACCGCTTCTCCGGTGTGGCCACCGGTGCTCTTATTACGGTAGCCGTGCAGTCTTCGTCCGCAACCACCGTGATGACGGTATCCTTCGTGAATGCGGCGCTGCTAACTCTGACACAGGCCATTTCGGTCATAATGGGTGCCAATATCGGCACCACGCTCACGGCCTGGATTCTATCGGCCGGTTTTTCCTTTAATATCGTCAATATCGTCTGGCCGGTCCTGTGCGTGGGTATCGTGCTCATCCAGCTTCGGCGGCACCGGTATCTCGGTGACTTCCTCATCGGCCTGGGCTTCCTGCTCTATGCAATGGTCCTGCTGAAGAACACCGGGGTGGAGATGGATCTGGCCAGCAAGCCGGCCGTCGTGGCCTTCTTCTCCAGCTTCAAGACGAACTACGCCACCATCCTGCTGTTCCTTCTGATTGGCACCATCCTTACCGCTGTCCTGCAGAGTTCTGCTGCGCTGATGGCCATCACGATGGTCCTGTGCGCGACGGGTGCCATTTCCATCTATCAGGGTATCGCGCTTGTGATGGGTGAGAACATCGGCACAACGTCCACGGCCAACCTGGCGGCGTTGAATGCCAATACGCAGGCCCGGCGCACGGCCATGGCCCACCTGTTGTTCAATGTGTTCGGCGTGGTGTGGATGCTCATCGCTTTCTTCCCGTTTGTGAGAGGGGTTTGCAGCATCGTGGGACTTGACCCGGATGCGCATCAGCAGGACACGGCCCTGCTTTCCTTCACGCTGGCGGCCTTCCATACCGGATTCAATGTCATCAACACGGCCATCCTGATCTGGTTCATTCCCCAGATTGAGAAGCTGGTTTGCAGGATTATCCGGCCCCGCAAGTCTGACGAGGAGGACGAATTCCGTCTGCAGTATATCCGCGGCGGTATTATGAAGACTCCTGAAATCTCCGTGCTGCAGGCTCAGAAAGAGATTGTCGTTTTCGGAGTGAAGACCCAGCACATGTTCTCCCTGGTCCGGGAGCTTTATGCCGCGAAGGACGAACAGGCGTTCTCCCGCCTCTATGACCGCATAGAAAAAGGGGAGGAGGGCAGCGACCGCATGGAGAATGAAATAGGCCGATACCTTGGAGACCTGGGTTCCGCCCACTTGTCGGATGACACGAAGGAGAAAGTCCGTGCCATGCTCCGGCAGATCGGGGAACTGGAGTCGGTGGGGGATGGTTGCTTCAACCTGGCCCGTATCCTCCGTCGCAAACGGGACAACAAGATTGAGTTCGCCGCCCAGCAGGAAGAAGGCATCCGGGAGATGTTCTCGCTGGTGGGTGACGCCCTTTCCCGGATGAACGAAATGCTCTCTGGCCGCAGGGAAGAACTGGACCTGTCGCTCTCCGAGGAAATTGAGCGCCGGATCAATGCCTGCCGCGACTCGCTCAAGAAGCAGAATATCGAAAACCTGGACGCCCGGTTGTACGGATACGACAAAGGCACCGTTTACGCAGACCTCGTGGGCGAATTCGAAAAGACCGGCGACTATATTATCAACGTGGTGGAAGCCCGCCTCGGTGCGGCCCGTAACGGTCTTCGCTACCAGGGTATCCAGATAGACATCGACGCCAAGCAAGTGACCGTTGACGGCGTGGAAGTCCCCTTCACCAAGACAGAATACATGCTCCTGAGGCTTTTCCTTGAGAACCCCGGCAAGGTTTTTTCGCGGGAGGAACTGCTTTCCGCCGTCTGGCCGGACGATGTCATCGTCACCCCCCGCACCGTCGATGTGAACATCACGCGAATCCGCAAGAAGATCGGCCCCTACGCCGATTCGCTCGTGGCCCGTGCTGGCTTCGGCTACTCCTTCCAGGGGTAGTGCAGGTGGGACGATGAAGTGTTGCAGGTGGGACGATGAAGTGTCGCAGGTGGTACGATGAAGTGTCGCAGGTGGGCATTTTTGTTGACCACCTGCAGCGCAAATCGGCCTCCCAGAGCATATAACGTCGCAGGTGGAAAAGATTTTTGCCCACCTGCGACGTTTTGCTGTTCCACCTGCGACGTTTTAATTTGCGGCTGAAACGCTCGCGGTCTCTTTTTTATTTCCCCAGAAACCCCGTAGGCGTAATCCCCGTCACCTTCTTGAAGAGACGGGTGAAGTGGTGCGGGAACTCGTAGCCCAGGAGGTGCGCGGTTTCATTGACATTATGACCGTTCATCAGAAGGTTCTTGCCCTGCTCGATCAC
>JAEEGK010005410.1_pt1 | contig 30874 bp, 26 predicted proteins | sample 8958771 | NCBI WGS metagenome assembly JAEEGK01 (sample SAMN16246547, study PRJNA631951) | gut metagenome | biome: gut microbiome; feature: rumen; material: SC-attached | host: Bos | place: Iran: Karaj | collected 2018-10
CGGCACTTGTAAACCTTGCCAACAAAAATCTTTTTATAGACAAGCAGGGAAACTTTGGTAACATGTACACAGGAGACGGAGCTTCTGCACCCCGATACATTGAGTGTCGTCTTAGACCAATTACCAAAGATATTCTGAATACAAATAAAAAAATTACCCAGTATGTTGATACCTACGACAGCCGTGATGTTGAACCGGTTGCATTCCAGGCCAAGCTTCCGCTAGTTCTCATTCTTGGTGCAGAAGGTATTGCCGTTGGTATGAGTACTTATATTCTCAGCCATAACATTCACGAGGTAATTGATGCAGAACGTAAATGTCTGCGTGGAGAAAAGTTCCAGCTTTATCCTGACTTCCCTACAGGTGGTCTTATTGATGTAAGTGACTATCAGGATGGTCTTGGAAAAATTATTACCCGTGCAAAAATGGACACTTCTGATGATAAAAAAATTGTCATCACTGAGCTTCCTTATGGTTCTACAACAGAAAGCCTTTGCGATTCTATTGAAAAAGCAGTTAAAAACGGAAAAATCAAGGCTACATCAATTCAGGATTATACTTCCGATAAGGTTAACATTGAAATTAAGCTTCAGCGCGGTGTTTACACAAAGGATGTTGTAGACGCTCTTTATGCTTTTACCGACTGTGAACAGACTATTTACTGCAACCTTCTTGTTATTAAAGACAACATGCCTGTTCAGATGACCTGTACACAGGTAATTCAGTACCATGCAAAACAGCTTGTTGGTATTCTTAAAAAAGAGCTTGAGCTTGAAAAAGCAGATCTTATGGATAAGCTTCACCTGCGAACCTTGGAACGCATTTTTGTTGAAGAACGAATCTATAAGAAAATCGAACAGCAGAAAACAGAAGAAGGCGTTTACAAGGCTGTAAAAGATGGATTTAAACCTTTTGCAGCTGAGCTTATCCGTCCTATAAATGATGATGATATTGACCATCTTCTTAAAATCCCAATCCGCCGAATCTCCCTGTACGATATGAACAAAAACAAGCAGGAAGTTCAGGCTATAAACAACAGAATCAAGGAAATCAACAAGCTTCTTAAACATCTTGTTGAATATGCTATTTCCTGGCTAGACGGCATTGAACAGAAGCTTGACGAAACTGCTTCAAAGCGACGTACAAAGATTACAAACATTAATGCGGTAGACGTAAAGGCTGTTGTAAAACGCGATACTCCATTAAAATATGATGAAAAGACCGGTTACCTTGGAATTGGAGTTTCCGGCGGCGAAGAGGTTCTTAAGGTTACTCCTTACGACAAGGTTATTTATGTTCGAAAGAGCGGTATTTATTCTGTTTCTGTTGCACCAGACAAGCTTTTTGTTGGTCCTCAGATGCGCTACTGCGGTTATGCTGAAAAAGAAGAGCTTTCTAAAGTTCTCTTTACAATTCTTTACCGGGATCCGGCAACACAATATGTTTACATTAAGCGCTGCAAGATTGACGGTTACATTATGAACCGTGACTATTTCTTTGCACCAGATGGAATGGAAATACTCCATATTGATACAAGAAAGGCATTTACCTTCCAGCTTAATTACGTTAAGAAGCCTAAGATGAAGGTTCTTACCGAAAAGTTCAAGGCTTCTGATTTTGAAGAAAAATCTCTTAAAGCTAAGGGCTTAAGGGTTGCTGCAAAGGAAGTTCAGACAATTAAGATTGATTAAAAGTTTTTTAGCGTATGGACGAGCTGATAAAAGCAATTTCTTTTGAAGAAACGATTAAAGGTTCAAAGTTTCTTTCGGAGCTGATTCCGTGTAAGACTCAATCCCAGGCAAGGGAATTGCTTAAGCAGCAGAAAGAAAAATATTCAGATGCAACCCACGTAGTTCACGCTTTTATTACCGGCAACGGAGCGGAAGTTATGGGCATGAGTGATGACGGTGAACCTTCGGGAACTGCCGGCCGCCCTGCCCTTGATGTTTTAAAAGGCCGCGGCTGTACAAATGTAATCCTTACAATTACAAGATGGTTTGGCGGTACACTGCTTGGTACCGGCGGACTTGTAAAGGCATATTCAAACGGAGCTAAACAGGTAATTCTCTGCGCAGACAACGAAAATGCATTTGTTCCGCTTGTAGAAAAAACTGACTTTTCATTTACAAGTGATTATTCTTTGCTTAAAGTGATTAAGCGCCATCTTGAAAACTACGAGATTTACGATTTAGCAGAACAATACGGAACAGAAGTTACCCTTTCCGGAAAAATCCGCAGCGAACAGTTTGAACAGCTTGCAGCATTCCTGAAAGAAATGAGCAAAGGACATAGCAAGCTCTGTTAATATAATTTACACCGTGAACTTTTTCTGAGCTTGCTTGCAGTTTTGCTAAGCAAAACTGCGGTTACTTATTAATCACTTTTTCTTAAGTGAAGAACTTATGAACAAGCGGTCCTGGTACCAGTCTATTAAAAGTGAAAAATATTCAGATTCATAACCTTCGCATTCTGTACGGATTTTCCATATTGTTCCGGTTTTAAGTTCATTCTCATTAACAGAAGAAAGCGGTATCCAGTTGTTGTTATACAATATTTTAACACTTGCTTTGTCGGTAATGTTTTCGCCGGTTTCATCATCATAAACAAGCGGAGTTATTACAAGCTTTCTGGTAGAATTCCGTAATAAATCACATTTTAAGACAACCGGCTCTTCACCAACAGAAAAAGATTTCCACCAGATATAAGGGCCAACTACAACCTTTACGCGATAATCACCCTTTTTAAGGAAAACATCTGCTGAATCGTAAGTTTTATTTTTTGCGGCAAGCCTTGTTGTTTCAATTACACCCTTTGGCAGTTTGAAAAAATCCTGATAACGAATGGAATCGGCAGGAGCAAGAGTCTGGGTTGTTCCCGGGAGCTCAGGAATCTTATCATTATCATCTTCAAAGAAAAAGGCTTTTACAGGAAGATCCAGCGATGCAAGCAGAGAATGAGGCATTTCCATTTCTACACAGACAGGTGTATAAACTTTTCTAAGTACGGTTCTATGAATCAGGCCGCCCTTCCACAAGGCACCAAAAACAAGGCCGGCAATAACTGCTGTAAAAACAATTTTCTGTATTCGCCTTTTGATTCTGTCTTTTGGCACAAACTTAGGAAACTCATAAGGCTCTTTGCTTATTACAGCTCGTGCTATGTGAACCCTGAGCTCGTGCGTATCATAATGAGCAAGATATTTTTTTACTACGCGTAGAATACCGTCAACCGACTGATACCTTTTTTTAGGAGACGGCTTAATCATTTTCTGAATAAGCTTTGAAATCTTTTCCGGGATTTCCTTATCTATTTTTCTTGGCTCAATATATTTTCCTTTTTTAATAACCTTAAGAGTATCCATGGAAAAAGTTCCAGGGTAAGGCTTTGTTCCGGTTACCATTTCGTAAAGCATGATTCCAAGTGCGTAAATATCTGCACGGCAGTCAACCTTTGAGCTGTCTTCGAATTGTTCCGGCGGCATATAAGCCGGTGTTCCAAGCGCAACACCTGTCTGTGTAATTCCATCACCTTCTGCATCACTGGCAATACCAAAATCTGCAAGCTTAATTTCTCCACGTTTTGAAATAAGAAGGTTTCCAGGCTTAATATCCCGGTGAACAATATCCTTTGAATGTGCGTACTTTAATGCAAAGCAGGCATCCTGTAAAAAAAGCATTGCAATCTGCGGTGGCAGGCTTGTCTGTTTTTGAATCAGCTTATCAAGAGCCGCCCCATCTACAAGCTCTTCTACCATATAACGGTAACTGCCTTCTGTAAAATAATCAAACAGATGAACAATGTAAGGACTCTGTAAATCAAGAAGAATCTGGGCTTCCTTTTTAAAACGTTCTGCATTTGCTGCATTTCCGCGTGCAGTCATCTTTTTAATGACAACATAACGCTTTAATGACGGATGAATTGCTTTATAAACTACACCCATTCCGCCCTTTGCAATTTCGCCGACTACCTTATACTTTCCTATTACCTGAGGTATTTCATTGCTCATGCCTTACTCCTACAATGTCAGTATCAGGATTAAAAATCTTTTTATTGGAAACAAGAGCTATATTTTCGCATCTTGGATTATGAATCTGGATGAATCTGCCGTTCTGCCTTAAAGCATATTTTGAATACACAGGCCGGTGACCGGCAAAATAAAAGCTTCGTCCTGCATTTTTTGAGTCCAGCAGATTGTTTATGATTTTTTCTGCGGTATTTTCTTTAACCTGGTCATTTTTTGTCCAGATTAAGCCGCTTACAACATTTTCATCATATCTTGCATCTATAAGCTGCTGCCTTGTATAAGCAGCATTTGGTTCTGCGTGCGAAATAACATAGTTACTGCCGCAGGCCACAAGAGGGAGTGCCTTTTCCCAGCAGGAAATAAGGTAAAGGACATCATCGCCGTAATATTCCGAAATGAAGATTTTTACCATTTCACCTTCATCGGCATATTTACAGAAGGCATAGTCACCGCCGGCTGTTTCGTTCAGAATGTTTTCGTGGTTTCCCTTTAAGAAATGAAAGTTTTCGCGGTGAATGCACTTTAAGGTCATTACGGCACAGAGTGTTGAAAGGCAGGCTTTCATTTCTGCTTTCATAAACGAACCGCGGTGATTTCCACATTCAAACTCATTTTCTATGCATGCCCAGCGGTCTGAAGTTAACTCAGAGTGAATGGCATCTCCTACACAGATTACGTTTATAAGCTTTTCTTCAAGTGCCTGTTCAACCGTTATTGTTTCAAAAACAAAATCATCTGTACCGCAGAAGGAATACGGCAGTTTATAATTCAAAATATCTTTAATAAAATCAGGCCGTGCGTGAAGGTCCGGAATTATAAGGGCTGGTAAATCACTAAGCTCCAGAAGACTGCCCGGTTTTCCGTTTGTGTCAGCAGGTCTGTATTGTGTAAGTTCATTTTCAAGAATGGAAGAAGCATTTTCAGATAAGGTAGAAATGTATTCGTGCGACGGCAGCTCCGTCATAGAGAGACACTTCTGCAATTCGGGTTGAAGCTTGTATCTATTCATGGGCAAAATATTTGTTATGAAACTACTAATGTCATGTTTCCGATAGTGATTTTATCACCCGGATTAAGCTTTACATATTTTTCTGCAGGGATTTTTACACCGTTTACATAAGTTCCATTGGTGCTTTTTTCATCCTTTAAGAAATATGCATCCTTAATTTTCTGTATAATTGCATGATGACGGCTTGCAAGCTTGTTGTCCACAACTACATCATTATCAGATTCGCGTCCAATTGTAATTTTGGCAACAAGCTCAACCTTTTTTTTGTTGAATACAAGATACGAAGCGGGCTTCCATTCTCCCATTGATTTTAACTGCTTACCGATAGGTGTTTTTGTTTCGATTGTTTCATTCATACTATTTCTTCTCCTTATCCTTGTATTTATCTAAGAATGTTTCTAATTTTATCAGCTCATCTTTAAACATTCTTTTTGTTTTAAATACGTTAAGCATAGGTATATTTTCTCTTCCAACATCAAGCAATAAATGAACAATTTTTAAAACATGCTTTTTTGAATCAGAATCAAGCTTTGCAATTTCTGCAAACATTTTTTTAGAAGCCTGCAGCTTGTTTTTTTCTATATCGCTGTTTGTTTTTGCACCGCTGGCATATACAACATTGAAGAAAACCTTTGTAAATCTTTTCAGGTCCTCTTTTGTCATATCGTTCATCCAGTCGTTAAATGCAACATAGAAGAACTTGCTTTCTTCGGTAAAGGAATCGCGGAAAACAAAGCTTGTACCAATTATATTCCAGGAAAAGGCATCGTGCTGGAAAACATTCTGCCCCGAACTGTCTACAATTTTGTATTCTTCAGGATGATTGAATGTCATTCCAACTACACAGAACTGCGGATAGAAGGAATGTATTTTGGCTCTCTGTTCACGGTAGGCACGCTTAAAGAAAAACTCTTCGCAAAAGCCGGGACCATCAAAGTTGTAAATATCGCAAATCTTCTTGCGCATAAACATATTGCAGCTTATAGAAGCATATACGGCTACGTTTCCACCCTTTGAATGGCCTGCAACAATAATTTTACCGCCAAAATGCTTGTCTATCTGATTAAGGTATTCTATTCCCGAAAGCTGGGATGGAATATTGTCCAGAAAGGTGATGTTAAAGTCTTCCTGCCAGCCAATCAGTGTATCATCAGTTCCGCGGAAAACTGCAACAGCAGTCTTGTGGTCTATTATAAATACCATTGCAGCAAACTGCTCTACTCTTTCTTCGTCAAGAATTGTCTGATAACCGCAGATTGTTACTTCGCTGAAACGCTTTGATTTTACGCATTCCTTGAACAAATCTATTGTTTTTGGATTGATTACCGCACCCATATCGCAGCGGGCAATATAATTGCTATCGTCCGTAAAATCTTCGTAGAGGGCGGCGAGCGTTTTTCCACCATTAAAGGATGGTTCAACAAGCCCATCCAGATGAATATAAGACATCTGGCATAGGATTAAAGCATCTACAGCACAAAAAGGAGATTCGTCAAAAGACAAATCTCCTCTCCATTGTAGATAATCAAGCATATCTGCAAACTTTTCTTTCATTTCAAAACCTTCATTCATCAGGCCGTTATTCCAGCCTTGTGCTATAACAGCTCTCTCAAAAGCATATTATAGCACAAATGAATTAAACTTTGAATAAGTCTACGTCGTTTTCAATCTGCCTGATAGAACGTGTTAATGATACAGAAACTTCTCTAAGTCTTTCTGTACTTGAATTTACATAGTCTGTTCCGCTGTGGATTTCTGATACTGCATTTTCAATGTCTTTCATACTATCCTTAAGCGTTACAACATCCTTCATCATAGATTCGCCACTCTTTGTCATTTCTGAGGCAGAGCTTCGAACTTCGCTTGTACTGTCGTTCATAGCCTGCAAGGCTTCGAGAATCTGTTTTGAACCTGACTGCTGCTCTTCCATTGCACCCTTAATCTGAGTGATGAGTTCGGCAGTAACGTTAATTCTTGCAGATACAGCCTGGAATGATTTTTCTGATTCTGAAGAAGCGGCAACAACCTTTGTAATACCGTTCTGGATATTTGTAAGCTCTTCGCCAATTTTGTTTGACTGTTCGGCAGAGGTTTCGGCAAGCTTTCTGATTTCATCTGCAACTACAGAGAAGCCCTTTCCTGCTTCGCCGGCGTGTGCAGCTTCGATTGCGGCATTCATGGCAAGGAGGTTTGTCTGTTCTGCAATACTCTGAATTGTTGTGTTTGCATCGTACATTGAGGTTGACTGTTCTGCAATTTTCTGGATGAGGCTGTTTACAGAAGAGTTCTGTTCAATACCATTCTTTGTATCCTGTTCAAGAACTGTAAACTCACCTACCATTTGAACAACCGAGCGGTCTACAGAATTGATGTTTCCAATCATTTCTTCTACGGCTGCAGAAGCTTCTACTACAGAAGAAGCCTGGCTCTGAATCATAGAATCAAGAGATTCAATGCTCTGAGAAATCTGAGTAATTGCACTTGCAGAGCTGTCTACACTTTCTGCCTGGTTCTTAACCTGATTGTTTACAAGGCCAATATTGTCGGACATCTGGCTTACAGTTGTTGTAGAAGATTCAATTTCGCGGGAAAGAACTTCGCCAGCTTCGTTGAGGTTCTTCTGAGAACTCTTGATTGTAGACATGATTGAGTGGAACTTTTCAAGGAATTTGTTTACTGAGGTTACAAGCCGTCCAATTTCATCATTTTTACCAGCCTCAAGACGTCTTGTAAGGTCTGCATCACCGGTAGAAAGCTCATCGATAATACCTGTAATTTTGGTCATTCGTTTTAGTATAACTTTAAGCACAACATAGAACAGAACAAACATCAGAATACCAATGATTATACCAATGAGTAAGATGGTTTTTTCTGCTTCTCTGGATGCAACATGAATCTGTTTAACAGAAACGGTATAACAGATTGTAAACTCAAGATTTTTTACAGGTGCAATGTAAGCCATTGAATCTACACCGTCAATCTTAAGGTTTACAAATGCCTTTTCGTGTTTTGAAGCAAGCTCATTTATTTCCGGATAAATCTCAAGATATTTTAAAACTATATCAGGATTTTTGTGTGCAATAATCTGATTTGATTTGTCTGCAAGAAGGAAGTTACCTGTAGCACCAACCTGATATTTAGAAATCTCTTCCTTAATCTGATTTACACCAAGCATACCTACAAAGTAGCCGAAGCGCTTTCCGTGTTCATCCTTTGCAACTCTTGCAATTGGAAGTACATACTGTCCTGAAGTCTTGGAAAGAACCATGTTACCAACAAAAGTATCTTTTCCCTGAACCATCATTGCCTGGTGATAATCTCTTTCAACAAGAGCACCCTTTCCACCAACAAGACCTGTATCTCGGTAAGAAGTACCTTCCGGTGTACAGAAGAACATATAGTCATAATCAGGATTTCTCAATTCTGTATGCTCATGAAGCCATGCAATTACAGCTTCTGCATCACCTGTTTTTACAACATCTGCATCGGAATAGATACGCAGGTCATTTATATAGACATTAAGCCATTTTTCAATTTCCTCACTTCTACCGTTTGCAAGCTCTTCTGCAAGGTCATTGTAGGAAGCAGTAGTCTGTTTTTTGACTACACTGGAGGTGATTAAAAGAAGAATTGCCATAAGAACGATTGTAACGCAAAGAATAAGCGCGCCCATACGTCTTGCAAGACTAGTTTTCTTTGTTTCATTTTCATTAGCTGTGAAATTGGCCATATTTTTCTCCACATTTATAAGTAGAATCTATACAATAATTATAATCCATTTTGGGCAATTGTCCACAAATGTTTTTAAAACAACTTGTTATTGTTGATTATTCACCCCATTATCGCTGGTTTGTAAAAAAATTGACTTCTAAAAGTTCCTGATTTATACTTTATTCTTAAAGACTATGAAAAAAAGTTTAGGTAAATACAAAACACTTCTTCTTTTTCTTTTTTCCATATTAAGTGCACTTGTGTGTGCTGATATTCTGATTGCCTTTAATATTTACAGGAATAACCAGAAAACAGAGTTTTATTCACAGATTTCGCTTAAACGTCCTTTGGATTTAACAAACCGCATTCATTTTTCTGCAAATCCTACAGAAACATGGGAAAATGAAACAGGCGCCTTTATTACAATTATGGATTGTTCCCTGCTTAATACAAAGCATTACGATTTTTCTGCCTGGACAATTCAACTTAAGGTGCCGGAAAATACAAAAATCGGTAATGCCTGGAACTGCAACATCACTCTGGACAACCAGATTCTTTCAATTACGCCAAGAGGTGATGAAAATACTGTAATAAGGCATAACACGGAAAGAACATTCAGCTTTATGCTTGTTTCCGACAAGGCAATTACGTTTAATACCGCTAAAATATATGGAAAGTTCCGCCAGAGGCTTTTCTACACAAAGTCTTTTGTCATAATCCTTACGCTGATCGGGCTGCTCATTCTTGGAATGTTTGCCCTGTCTGTTTTGTATAAGTTTTACAGAGATAGAATGCACCAGGCAATGGAGCAGCTTCGCCATGAAAATACAATTATTCAGCAGACGATGAGTACTTTTTCATCCTTTATTGATAATAAGGACCCGTATACAAGAGGACATTCACAGCGTGTAGCAAATTATACAAGGGAAATGATTAAGAGGATGGGATACTCTCCAAGTGACCAGCAGTATGCCTACTATGCAGGCTTGATGCACGATATCGGTAAAATCACAATAAAGGATGAAGTTTTGAACAAAACTACGCGACTTTCTACCGATGAGTGGGAAATGATTCAAAAACATACTACAAACGGAGCTGAGCTTCTTAAAAACTTTACGATTCTGCCGCTTATAAACGATGCGGTTTTATATCATCACGAAAGATATGACGGTAACGGTTACATTAACAGATTAAAGGGAGAAAACATTCCGCTGATTGCACGAGTTGTGTGTATTGCCGACTCTTATGATGCAATGGCTACAAACAGATGCTACAGGCTTAAGTTTTCGGAGGAAAGAATTATAAAAGAGCTTGAACGTTGTGCCGGCAAGCAGTTTGACCCTGATATTGTACCTGTAATGATTTCCATTATTGCTGACGGGACGATTTATAAGCTATAAAAAATTAAAAAAATAGTTGTGCAGTTCACATTGAGTGATTATAATTAAACAGTTTTAAACGCTTAAAAAATAAAAGGAGTAAAAAAATGGACCTTATTTACGGAATTAAGGACAAACCAAAGTTTGGAAAAATCGTACTGTTTGCTTTACAGCAATTGCTCGCCATTATGGCAGCTACAATCGCCGTTCCTGCAATTATAGGACACGGATTGTCAGCTTCAGCTGCATTGTTCGGTGCGGGAGCAGGAACAATCATCTACCTGCTTTTTACAAAGAGCTCAAGCCCTGTTTTTCTGGGAAGCTCATTCGCCTTCATCGGTTCAATGTTCAGTGCTTTTTCTGGCGCCGCAACACTCGGTCTGGCAGAAGCAGCCGGCTACTGGGGACTTATAATCGGCGCTTTAATGGCAGGTCTTGTATATGTAATCATCGCACTTGTTGTTAAATTCTGCGGTGTTCAGTGGATTGACAAGCTCATGCCACCTGTAATCATTGGTCCTACAGTTGCAATCATCGGACTTTCACTTTCCGGAAATGCTATCGGTGATCTTATGAAATCAAGTGTTGAAGGCGGAAGCTCTTATGTAGCTTTAATCTGCGGCCTCTTTACTCTTGCAGTTACAATGATTTCTTCTACTTATGGAAAGAGAATCGGAAAACTTATTCCTTTTATTCTCGGAATCCTTGCAGGATATCTTCTTGCTTCAATTTTTGCGTTAATCGGACAGGTCAGCGACAATCCTGCTCTTATCGTTATCAACTACTCTGCTCTCCAGAACTGCGGTTTCCTTACTCTTCCTAAGTTCACATTCCTTCTTGGTGGAAAAGAAGGTCTTTCTGCTGTAAACGGAAAATACATTCTTACACTCTTTTCTGCTTATGTACCAGTTGCTTTCGTAGTATTTGCAGAGCACCTTGCAGACCACAAAAACCTTTCTGCTATCGTTGGAACAAACCTTCTTGAAGAACCAGGTCTTACACGCACACTCCTTGGTGACGGTATCGGCTCTATGTTCGGTGCATTATTCGGCGGATGTCCTAACACTACTTATGGTGAATCAATTGGTTGTGTAGCAATTACACGAAATGCTTCTACACTTTCAATCTGGGGCTGTGCTTTCATCTGTATTATCTTCTCTATGATTTCTCCAATCGTAAGTTTCCTTGAAACAATTCCATCCTGTGTAATGGGTGGTGTTTGCGTTGCTTTGTACGGATTTATTGCTGTTTCAGGCTTCAAGATGTTCCAGAAGGTAGATTTGAACAAAAACCGCAACCTTTTCGTTGCCTCAGTTATCTTTATTACTGGTGTAGGCGGCATGGTAGTAAGCTTTGGTGCTGTAGAAATCAGAACAGTAGCCTGTGCACTTATTCTTGGTATTCTTACAAACTTAATGCTTTCTAAAGAAAAGGATGAAGAAGCTGCTGAATAATCAGGCAATTCTATAAAATATAAATAATTACTGATTAAAAGACTGTCTTTTGGGGCAGTCTTTTTTTATAATTGATTTTTTCCCATACTGAAAATATAATAATTTGTTAGTAACTCAAATAAATAAAGTTGGTTTATAATTTTAAGAAACACAGGAGGAATGATAAATATGAAAAAAAGCTTAAAACTACTGGCTGTAACGGCTGTGCTCGCATTATGCGGACTTCATTCACTTTCGGCTACACCTCTTGAATACAAAAACTCAGTTGGTGTTTATGGACTTTTTCAAACCCCTGTTGTAGGTCTTCAGTATCAGCGATGGTGCACAGACCGAATTGGCTTCCAAACAACAGGCTTTGTTCAGTATGACCAGTCAGATCCTGTAATCACTATTAATCAGGATCGTGGAGTTTCTTTTTCACTTTCTGGAGAGCTTCATCTAAAGCTTTTTGAAACACCTTTTGGTACTAAAAGCGCTTCAGTTCTTTATGCCTGGTTCCTGGGCGGTTATCACGGTTTTTCAGATGCAAAATGGGTAGAAGCTGTAGGCGATTGGGATACTCCAGGCTATGTTCCCGGCTATTACGAACCGACAGGCTTTAAATCAAACGCAATTTTAGGAATAGGTTTTGGTTTTGACATTATGTTCCTGAACCATCTGTCTATCCCAATTCAGTTTGGTTTCTCCGGAGAGTTCCCTAACCAAACCCAAGCCGGCTTCTGCTTCGGTACAGGTGTACGCTATCGCTTTTAACAAAGCCTTTGCTTGTCGGTAGCTATACATTTATACAGCTTTGTCAGCGAGTTTTGCTTTTGCAAAACTCGCATTTTTTTTAATAATTTTCCAAAAAATCATTGACATAAACCCTTTTATATTGCATTTTACTATTTAGCATTTAAAAATCACAGATATGCTGAAATGTTATTTTTGAGCTATATTAAAAGAAAACGAACCAAAACAGTTGGGTATATCGTCTGCATAAAACCAAAAGTCGTAGCTAAGTTTTTGTAATAAATATACTTTCCTACATCGTAAAGATGCGGGTTATTATTTTTATGTCGAGGTTGCTTGAATGAAAGGAAGTCAGGTTACCATTGATCATGTATCCAAAAGATTTGGCGACTTTGTTGCTTTGGATGACATCAACTTTACTATTGAACCGGGAGAGTTCTTTTCACTCCTTGGTCCTTCTGGATGCGGCAAGACTACCTTGCTTCGCATTATCGCAGGTTTTGAGTTCCCGGATGACGGTGTTGTACTCTTTGATGATAAGAATATTATTTCTCTTCCGCCGGATAAAAGACCATCAAACACAGTTTTCCAGACCTATGCATTATTTCCTCACCTTACAGTGTATGAAAACGTTGCTTTTCCATTGCGCTTAAAGAAAGGTTCAGAAGCATTGTCAAAGGAAGAACTGGACAAAAAAGTACGCGAATATGTACATCTGGTACAGCTGGACCAGCACATCAACAAAAAACCAAACCAGCTTTCCGGTGGTCAGAAGCAGCGTGTAGCAATTGCCAGAGCGCTCATTAACGAGCCAAAGGTTCTCCTTCTTGATGAACCACTTTCTGCTCTTGATGCAAAGCTCCGTGCAAACCTCCTGATTGACCTTGACCGTCTTCACGACAAAATCGGAATTACCTTTATTTATGTAACACACGACCAGAGTGAAGCTCTTTCTGTTTCAGACAGAATTGCAGTTATGAATGCCGGTCATGTTTTGCAGATTGGTACTCCTTACGAGATTTATGAAAGTCCTGCAACTCAGTTTGTAGCCCAGTTTATTGGCGAAACAAACCTTTTTGATGCAGAAGTTGTTGACTGTGTTCCTCACAAGGATGCAAACGGAAACGATGACTTTATGGCTACCCTTTCCGTACCGGAGCTTGGTCAGCAGGCACCTCTTGCAACAGACACAGAAGCTACAGCCGCACTCGATCGCTATATGCAGGTAACAGACTACGAGCATACAGATAAGGGACAGAAGGTTGCCTTTACAATCCGCCCTGAAAAAATCCGCATTACACTTGAACCTCCAGCAACAGGCGGAAGAACAGATGTAAACGTTTTCAGCGGAATTGTAGAAGAACCAATTTATTCTGGTTTCCAGTCAAAGTTCTATGTAAAGCTTGATACAGGTAAAATTATTAAGGTTTTCAAGCAGCACACAGACTATATGGATGACGGTCCTGTAATTCAGTGGAAAGACAGGGTTTATGTGTCCTGGGCAGCAGAAGATGCCTATATCGTAGAGGATATCAATAAATAGCGCGTATGAAAGATAAATCTTCTAAAACAAAGGAGCCTATTCTTTCTACAGGCTCTGTTTACGGTTGGCCGATGGGTGTCTGGTTCGCCATCTTCTTTGTTACTCCGCTTGTAATTATCTTTATCTACAGCTTTTTGAAAAAAGGTACCTACGGCGGTGTTGAATGGAAGTTTACACTTAAGGCTTATAAACAGATGTGCAAGCCGGAATACGGTCTGATTGTACTTAGAACTTTAAAAATCACGGTAATTTCCACAGTTATTACAATTCTGGTTTCAATTCCGTGTGCCTATGCAATGGCCCGTTCAAAACATCAGACACTGTTCCTGTTTCTGGTAATCATTCCGTTCTGGACAAACTCACTTATCCGCATTTTTGCCTGGATGAGCATTTTGAACAATGACGGTATTCTTAATCAGATTCTTATGTCGCTGCATATTACAAAGCAATACATACCGTTTTTGTATAACACAAAAGCTGTAATTCTTGTAAGCGTATATATGTACATTCCTTACGCAATTCTGCCTATTTTTACGGCTGTAGACCGCTTTGATTTTTCTCTGATTGAAGCAGCACGCGATTTAGGTGCTACAAAAATGCAGTCTATGCTTAAAATCCTTATTCCTGGAATTAAGAGCGGTATTGTTTCTGCCCTGATTTTTACTTTTATCCCGATTTTTGGTGCTTATACGGTTCCGTTGCTCGTCGGCGGTAAAGATTCCTACATGCTCGGTAACATCATTGTTGACCAGGTACAGAAAACAAGAAACTGGCCGCTCTCTGCAGCCTTCTCAATGGTAATTACAATCATTTCTGTAATAGGAATCATCTGGATTACACGTTCCAACAACCAGGAAGCACAGCTTAAAAAATCAAGCAATAAAGAGGATAACTACGTTACTCCGCTTAATGCTGCGACTACGGCAACAGCTTCAAATGCAGTTGCAACAACAGCGACTGCTTCAAATGCGACAGTTTCAACCTCTACACCAGAGGCAGCTTCAACTGCAGGAGGTGCACAATAATGGCAAAAAACAAGTTTATGCTCCTTCACGATGCATTTGCTGCTAAGGATAAGCCTAATTCCGAAAATGCACGCCACGCACGCCGTTCCTGGAAAAAAGGACAGAAGCGTTTTTCAATGTCAAAGCTGGTTTTGTGGATTACATTGTTCTTCCTTTTCATTCCGCTTTTCATCATTGTTATTTATTCATTTAACGGAAGCAAGGGTGCCGAGTTCACAGGCTTCAGCCTTATCTGGTACAAAAAGCTCTTCTGCGATTCAGACAGCCTCTGGACTGCACTTTTGAACAGCCTTATAGTTGCTTTGTCTTCTGCTGCAGTTTCTACAATATTGGGAACAATGGCTTCTATCGGTGTAAACTGGTACAAGTTCCGCGGTAAAAAGCTCATTGTAGCACTAACCTACCTGCCTATGGTTTTGCCGGAAGTAATCATCGGTATTTCAATGGTTATTTTCTTCAGCGGAATCCATCTGCCGCTCGGTTTGTTCACGGTTTTTGCAGCACATACAACCTTCTGTCTGCCTTTTGTATTCCTTATGGTAAATGCCCGCCTCGATGAGTTTGATTACTCAATCATCGAAGCTTCGCACGACCTTGGTGCAACAGAAGCACAGACAATGTTCAAGGTAGTTGTTCCTGCAATTTTCCCTGGCATTATGTCGGGCTTTCTTATGGCTGTTACAATGTCTCTTGAAGACTTTGTAATTACATTCTTTGTTTCTGGACCTGGCTCTACAACTCTGCCACTCTACGTTTACTCAATGATTCGTTTTGGAGTTTCGCCAGTAATCAATTCGCTTTCTGTAGTTATGATTCTGATAACCTGTCTTATTGCATTTGTATGCAGAAAAGGTTTGAAAGGATTCGCTGCCGGACACTAAATTATATTTATCCACAGGAGATAAAACATGAAAAAAATCATTGCATCTGCACTTACAATCGCACTTGCTGCAGTTCTCATTGGCACATCTTTTACAAGCTGTAAAGACGACAAAGATGATGGAATCCTCTATCTTTACAACTGGACATACTATACACCAGATTCAGTTCTGGAAAAGTTTGAAAAAGAGTTTAACTGTACTGTAAAGGTTGACACCTTTGATTCAAACGAAGTTATGTATGCAAAGCTCAAGGCCGGAGCTAAGGGATATGATATTACCTTCCCTTCTCAGGACTACACATCAATCATGATAAATCAGAACATGATTCAGAAGATTGACCACACAAAGTTTACAAACGAAAAATACATCAATCCTGCATGTAAGCCGCTTATGACTTTTGACCCTAATATGGATTATCAGGTTCCTTACTACCTGGGTATGGCTGGTGTTGCAGTAAACAAGCTTAAGGTAACTGACTACGAAAAATCATGGAATATTTTTGCCCGAACAGACCTCAAGGGCCATATGTCTATGATGGATGATATGCGTGAAGTTATTGGTGATGCTCTTGCTTACCAGGGACTTTCTGTAAATACAGTTGATGATGCAAAACTCCAGGGTGCTGCAGACCTTATCAATAATTTGTGGAAGCCAAACCTTGTTAAATTTGATGCAGAAGGTTTTGGAAAATCATTCGCTTCAGGAGACTTCTGGGTTTGTCAGGGTTACGCAGAAGTAGTTTATGGTGAAGTTCCGGAAGACAAACAGGAAGCTATGATTGACTTCTTTATTCCAAAGGAAGGCGGTCCACAGTATCTTGACTCAATGGTAATTCTTAAGGGTGCAAAGCACTACGACAGAGCCATGCAGTTCATCAACTTTATCCACAGACCGGAAGTTTATGCTATGTTCCTTGACGAGTTCCGCTTCCCTGGCTTTGTAAACCTCGAAGCAGACAAGCTCCGCACAACTGTTCCAATGTACAAGGCAGAAGATATGAACAAGGGTGAACTCAAGCTTGACGTTGGCGAAGACCTTGAGAAGTTCAACGAAAAGTGGGAAACAATCAGATTCACAGCAGAATAAGTAATAATTCATAATGCATAATTTAGAATGCAGAATTATTGCTGAAAAAAAATTGTTATAATTTTCTTGCTTTTTTAGCAATTGTATGGGATTATTATATATAAGGTTATTATATATAGTAATCCTAATTTATTTAACAAAAGTAGTAAAGAAAGTGAAAACAAATTTATCTCTCATAATTAACAGCATAACCTCGCCTGTATTGGTGGGTATACCCATAAGGTCAGAAGACAATTCCATAACAGATTTTAAAATCGCATTTACAAACTCTCAGTTTAAACAGAAAGCCGGTAATATTATTAAAGAAGACGGTCTCTGGTCTGAGGTGGACGAGCATTTTTCAAAAGAGTTTTCTTTTTTCAGAATGGCTGTCCAGGTAACAAAGGGCTTTACATTTAAAGATGTAGCTTATTATTCAGAAACGAATAAAGCCTGGTACAAAATTGATATGGTATATCAGGATTCCGAAGATATAATCGTAGTAAGCCTTACAGATATTACGTCGGAACGGAAATACAGCAAGCAGCTTGAATCTTCGCTTACAACAGACTCGCTTACAGGGCTGCCGAACAAATCAATGCTGGCGGGCCACATAGATGAAGTGCTTGCAAAATATCCGGACAAACCGTTTGCCCTTCTGGTTCTTGATATAGACAATCTTAAAAACATAAACGACTCTCTTGGTGATAAGGAAGGAGATGCCCTTATAGTCAGGACTGCCAACATTCTTCTGCGTTTCCAGAATGATGATACAAGCATTTTCCGTTATGGTGGCGATGAGTTTGTTGCCGTTATGTCTAATCTTGAGGATGAAGATGAAGCGGCAATTATAATTGATGATTTATTCAATGCCTTCCAGGTGGAAAAAGTAAGAATTAGCGGTGGAGTTTCGGTATTCCCTTATCACACAAAGAACAAAGAAGAGCTTATCCGCTTTGCAGATATGGCACTTTGCTATGCAAAAAAGAACGGCAAAAACAATTTTGTATATTTTGAAGATTACATGCAGAAGGTTTTTCTCCGTCATCTAACGCTCGAAACAAAAATGACGACTGCTGTTTTTGATTCAGCCTTTTATCAGGTATACCAGCCTCAATTTGATATTCATACAGGCAAACTGCGTGGCTTTGAAGCTTTAATCCGCTGGAAGGATCCTGAGCTTGGAAACATTCCGCCTTCAATCTTCATCCCGCTTGCAGAAGAATCGGGACTCATAATACCAATTGGCCGCTGGATTTTGAACACTGCTCTTGCAACTATAAAATCATGGCAGGATAAGTATAACTTTAATGGCATTATGTCAATCAATGTTTCGCCAATCCAGCTTAATCAGGATACCTTCATTTTTGAACTGGCTGCACTCATTGACCAGTATGGCGTAAATCCAAACCTTCTTGAAATTGAAATCACAGAAGGCGTAATGATAAACAACATGAACGAAACAATTGATAAGCTCCAGGCTTTAAAGGATATGGGAATCCGTGTTTCGCTTGATGATTTTGGTACCGGTTATTCTTCTCTCAACTATCTTCAGATGCTGCCACTCAATACGCTTAAAATCGATAAATCCTTTATTAACAACATTACTTCTGATGACGGCGTGCAGGCAAACATTACAAGTTCAATTATCAATATGGTAAAAAATATGGGACTTGAAACAATTGCAGAAGGCGTAGAACACCCCGAACAGCTTGATTTACTCAATAAGTTCAACTGTAACATTGTTCAGGGCTTTTTACAGGGAAAACCAATGCCTCTCAGCAACTGCGAAGAATATCTTGCCGGAAACGAAAAGGCACTTATCACAATCTACAGTAACTGAAATCACTGTATCTGCGGATTATATTCAATATAGCGCACCCGCCCCTGCTCTACAGCTTTTTTGACCTCTTTTTCGCGGCTGCTCAGAGTTGACGTACCGGTTTTCACTTCAATCAGCAGAACTTCACGCACTTCATCGTTTTCCATCAGCCCCGGAAAAGCCACAAAATCAACAGGCTTACCAATAAATCTTGCATCAGCAGGATTACAGGGAAAACCTTCCAAAAAGGGTGCAACCTGTTCGGTCATTTGACCAGCAATAACCGCCCTAGACCTATTAATTGCATCCTGGCGCTCCCTTTTTATACGCAGACCAAAACGTATTCTTTGAACAATCAAAAGAATGATGAGGAAAATGCAAATTATTCCCAAAACCGGCAAAATATATGGTGATTTTATTAGATTTTCAAGCTTTTCAAACATAGTAACAGTATATTCTATAATTTTGTTTTATGTTAGATGTATCTTGATTATCTCTTTTTTTACCGATAATTAGGTGAACTATTTGTACAGGAGCAAGACTTTATGAAAAAAACACTTACTTCCATCATTTTGTTAATGGCAGCAATTATTTATGTTAATGCGGAAAGCGGCAAAAAGTTTGAATTTAAGCAGAATAAGGATGATGCTTACAGCTATATTTCTACCGTCGAAGAAGATGTTTACTACAACGGCTACCTGAATCATCATGCGCAGATTATTAACCGAATTTCTTCCAGAGTTGTAAATGCAGCGGCAGACGGCGAAGCTTTTATTTTTGCAGATTACATGACCACTGATGATTCAATTTCCAATAAAACAGGCCGCCACCTTGTCTGGGGAGAAGAATCCACAAGCGTGTTTGCGCGGAAGAAAAGTGGCGAACTCACAATCTCCGATGATATTTTTATGCCTACAGTAAGGAATGTCCCTGTTTTTCCGCAAAAACCTGTAAAAAAAGGTGAAAAATGGACAGCAGAAGGAAAAGAAGTTCAGGATGTCCGCAAAGCATTTAAAATGGAAAAGCCGCTCATTTTCCCCTTCACAGCAAATTATCTTTACAAGGAAGACCTTGTACAGGACAAAACTACGCTGAATGTAATCACAGTGGATTATACCTTTGATTATGAAAGCAGTGATTATGATTTGGCAAATGGAACAACTTTAGCTTCTTCAAGCGGTTATTCAAAGCAGGTACTTTATTGGGATAGTGCCAAAGGACTCCTTGACCATTACACCGAAAAGTTTGAAATTAGAATCACTGATATTTACGGCAATATATACATTTTTACAGGAACGGCAAGTGCAGAAATCACTGAGTATAAGGTTGTAAGCAACGAGGCTACATTAAAATCAATCCAGGATTCTGTAAAGCGGATGAAGCTGGATAATATTTCTGTTAAAAAGACAGATAAAGGTTTGACAATCAGTTTGGATAAGATTCAGTTTGAACCGGATTCCGACATTCTGCTTGATTCCGAAAAGCTCAAACTTGAAAAAATTGCAGAGATTCTAAAGCAGTTTTCAAATGACCTCCTTATCACCGGCCACTGTGCAGACCGAGGAACTGTAAAGGCAAGACAGCTTCTTTCTGAACAGCGTGCCCAGAGTGTAGCTTCTTATCTGGAAGAGCTTGGCGTTAGAGATGAATACCACATTTTTACTCAGGGCAAGGGCTCTACAGAACCGGTTGCCTCAAATGCAACAGAAGAAGGCCGAATCAAAAACCGCCGCGTAGAAATTACGATTATGGAGTAACGGCTTTATATCTTCCCTTCCACAAACGGTTATTCGCTTGAATTTTACCACCCGCCTCAAGCTGCCTCACTAAATCTGCGCTGTCAGAATGATTCCAAATATTTACACCCATCGTTCTGCGCAATAACTCATTCATCCGTACCGTAAGCTCCTGTTCAAGCGAATCTTTTGTATAAAAGTGAGGAGCCTTTTTTATCATTTTATACGCAAGAGCCCAATCCCTGTCATCATCAAGCTTTTTTCCTCGATTATCACACAAATCACAACCACTGCAAACCGCTTTTTCCGCCCCCAAAGCATCAAGCAAAACCTGGCGCCTGCAATCCTTTGTTTCTGCAAACTCCCTCATAGCCGCTTCTCTTGAACCAGCCTTAAACTCAGAGTATGCAAGACTGTCATCAAGACTCCAGATTAAAATTGCCTTAGCAATGCTGCCATCCCTACCGCCGCGACCGGCTTCCTGTATATAGGCCTCTGCCGTAGCCGAAGGAACAATATGTACGACAGTTTTTATATCCTTTTTATCAACGCCCATCCCATAGGCACACGTCGCACACAATATCCCGTCCCGGCTTTCGTAAAACCACTTCTCTACCGCTTCCTTTTCGGCCTTTTCCATCCCCGCATGGTAAAACTTAGCCTTACCGCGCCCAAAACACACATTAAGCTCTCTTGCCATATCCTCGGCATTGTTACGTGTGCCACAAAAAATAATCATCGGCTTTAATTCTATTGCCGCCAGATAAAGTGCCTTCTTTTTCTTTTCGGCCGCATATTTTACATAATAATGGATATTCTGCCTGTCACTTTCACTGCGAACAACATGAACCTCGCCCTTAAAGAGGATTTCCGAAACCCGCGACAAAACTTCGGGCGAAGCAGTTGCCGTAAAAGCAGTTATCACAGGCGGATTAAGTACTTCAATCACCTTACCCAAGCCCAAATAAGCCGGTCTAAAGGAATCCCCCCATTCCGAAACACAATGAGCTTCATCAATCGCAATATGAACAATACCAACACTTTTAAGCCTTTCCAAAAGCTGCTCACTCTGCAAAACCTCAGGATTCGCAAGAATGATTTTTGCACCATCCTTCAGTTTTCTAAAGCATTCTTCGCGTTCTGTATCACTCTGCCCGCCCCGAAAAGTTACACTGCGCAAGGCACCTTCTTCCATGCGCCGCTGCTGGTCGGTCATGAGTGCAAGCAGAGGATAAATAATTAAGGATGGACCTTCGAATATAAGTGCCGGAATCTGAAAACAGAGTGATTTACCGGCACCCGTCGGCAACAGAACAATCTGCCGTCCCATACAGAAAGAATCGTTGTTTTCTTCGCAAAACACCTTTTTTTCTTCGGGCGACAGATTTTTTATAAATTGATTATAGCTGTAAGCTTCAAGAATGTTTGCAATTACAAGCCGCTGCCATGGATACAGGTACTTTATTCCAAAGTTTTCGTAAGCGGCTTTCGCAACAGGGTCATCGTTTGCAACAGGGTCATCGTTTGCAACAGGGTCATTTTCAATCTGCAGTTTATCTGATTCTTCCATATACAGAATATAGTCAAAACTTAAAGAAAAACTGCAGTTTTCCGGAAACTTTTTTAATTTTTTCGCAACATAACAGTGTTTTTTGCAACGTTACAGTTCTTTTCGCAACATTACAGTGTTTTATTCTTCCTTGTCCCCTTCTGCTTCACCTTCACTGCTTTCTGCTGGTGCCGGTTTAGGAGGCTTAGGAGGAGCCTTTTCTGCAAGGTTCTTCTTTTTCTTCTTCTTAGGCTTACGTTTATAACGGATTACATAATTAGCAAAAGAGATTATCAATAACATTGCTACAACAGTACCAATCACAAACCAGTTTGTGAGTATTTGAAGTACTATGTTTAAAAAATCCTGCAATTTCATACTTTTACTATCGGTAAAAAGTGTGTTATTCTTAGAATAATAAATCTTTATGGAGCTGTTATGAAAAAAACTACAAAAATCATTTCCATCACTTTTTTACTGACACTAACCCTTTCGTTATTAACCGCCTGCGCCTCCAATTCAAGCACCACCAAAAAAGCAGCATCTCAGGCCCCTCAGACACAAACCCATATCACCGCCGAAAAAGATGTAGTTTCCAGACTTTCCGACCCGGATGCAACAATAAACGCAAAACGGCTTTACAACTATATCCGCGATATGTACGGCAAAAAAGTAATTACCGGTCAGATGGAAAATGCCTGGGACGACAGCTACAACCAGCTTCAGCAGGTATACGATAAAACAGAAAAATACCCTGCCCTTATGGGTTTTGATTTTATGAACTATTCAAGTCTTGCCTGGTCTGCCCGCAACCTGCAGATAAACCGTGCAATCAATTTCTGGAACGGTATGGATTGGGAAGGCAACACCATCAGTCAGAACCACGGAATTGTAGCATTCTGCTGGCACTGGCGCGATCCAATGGCCGAAAGAGGCAAAACCGGCGAGTTTTATGCAAAAAAAACAGGCTTCCGCATCCCTTATGATACAGACAATGACTGCTGGAAAACAGAAACTCAGGAATATAAGGAAATGATGGCAGATTTAGACACCATTGCCGCCGAACTGCTCAAGCTCCAGTATGCAGAAGTTCCTGTTCTCTGGCGTCCGCTACACGAAGGTGCCGGGGCACTCGGTCTTTACCTGAACGTAGGAACAGCCTGGTTCTGGTGGGGTGCCGGTAACTCAACAACGTACAACAAGCTTACAGGCGAATATTCAGTTTCCAATGATGAAGACACTTGTGCCGAATGTTATGTTGCCCTCTGGAAGCTCATTTACGACTATTTTACAAAGGAAAAAGGCCTACACAATCTTATCTGGGTCTGGAACGGACAGAACAAAAAGTTTTACCCCGGCTCTGAATATGTAGATATGATTGGCGATGATATTTATGCAAACAACAAAGATTATTCCGGTCAGGCTTCTGCTTTTTCCAAGTTCCAGCTTATGGATATTTTAAAACCAGTTGCTTTAAGTGAATGCGGTGTTATTCCAAGTCTTGAACGGATGCAGAGTGACGGAGCCATGTGGTCTTTCTTTATGGTCTGGAACGACGGCAATAAAGGCGAAAATAATGAAAACTTCTGGAACGGACAGGCAAAAAATCCTGATGCCCATAAAATCGAAGTTTACACAAGCGACCTTGCAATCACGCTCGATAAACTGCCAGATTTAACCAGATATTAGTTGTGTCAAAATAAACCTCTAAAACAGAAAAATAACAACTTTATTAGAAAAAATAACAGCTTATTATTTTATTTGCAAAAGCCGGTAAAGGGTGCGATAATATAATTTAGCAATAAATTATTATTACTTAGATTTTCATCAAAGAGGTTTATATGCCAAGACACGTAAAAGAACTGGACAGATTTCAGACAAATGCCCGACGTAACATGCCGTTAAAATGGAAGCTCATCGCAATGATGATTGGTTCCGTTATTTTCAGCGCAGTTTTTATTTCAATCATAGCACTTGCAATTTTTGGCAAAAATCAAATGCATAATACAGAAAGAGATTTGGAATATACTGCAAATGGAGTTATCTATCTTGTAGAAGACTGGACGGATAATGTAATCCGCTATTCCAATATTCTTGCCTATGAACCGGAAACAATAGAAGCCTTAAAGGGCGGTAATCAAAAAGTCCTTGATGAATAAAAACACAAAAGTATTCGGTCTTGATATTATGGCAATTACAGACCATTACGGAAACGTTGTTGGAGGTCATGGAATTGCAGTAGGTACAAAGCTTTTTTCAACAGAGTTTCTAAAAGAAGCTTTTACAGGAAAAGTATCCTATGCCTATACACAAATTGGAAACAGTGAATTTGGACTTGTTTCTGCAGCCCCTATTTACGATGAAAAAGAGCTAATTGGTGCAGTTATCACAGGCTATTCCCTTTCCGATTCAGATGATGATTCTCTCATTTACATAGTTAATTCTAATTATGGTGTTGAATGTACTGTTTTCAATGGTAACATCCGTGCCGCTACAACCCTTGGAGAAAAACTCCGTGGAACTCAGCTGGACAACAAGGCTATTACACAGCAGGTTTTGTATGATGGAGTAAGATACACTGGTAACAATACAATCAATGGAATCCCTTACTACACAAGCTACAGTCCTCTTGTTAATTCAGACGGAAGTGTAACCGGTATGCTTTTCGTAGCAAAATCAATAGCTGATATTAAAGCCGTTCAAACAAAGACAATTCAGATTGTAATTCCTGTAGTAATCGCAATCGTTATATTCCTGTCCATCATCAGCTTCTCCTTCACAAACTGGATTATGTACCGAATCAGAAACGTAACTGTATTCCTTACCGATTTGGCAAGTGGCGATGCAGACCTTACAAAACGCTGTAAACTCTTTAAACGTGATGAAATTGGTGATTTGATTATTGAGTTCGACAAGTTTATGGATAAGCTCCAGGATATCGTTAGAAATCTTAAGGATTCTAAGGTTGAACTCAGTTCAAGCGGAAACAATCTTGCAATAGGTACAACAGAAACTGCAAGCTCCATCACTCAGATTATTGCAAACATCGAAAGCATTCACGAACAGATTAAGAGTCAGAATAATAGCGTTACAAATACAAACGATAACGTCACCCTTATTTCAAAGGATATTTCTAAACTTGACAGTATGATTGAAGACCAGTCTGCCAGCGTTACCCAGGCTTCTGCCGCTGTAGAAGAAATGATTGGAAACATCACTTCTGTAAATGTTTCTGTAGAAAAAATGTCAAAATCTTTTGAAAGCCTTGAATCTAATGCAGAAGCAGGAATCCTTAAACAGCAGGATGTTAACGAAAAAATCAAGCAGATTGAAAGTCAGTCACAGATGCTGCAGGAAGCAAACTCAGCTATTTCATCAATTGCAGCCCAAACTAACCTTCTGGCTATGAACGCCGCAATCGAAGCTGCCCATGCCGGTGACGCAGGAAAAGGCTTTGCCGTTGTTGCAGACGAAATCAGAAAGCTTTCAGAAACATCTTCTGCTCAGTCAAAGAAAATTGGAGAACAGCTTAACATCATCCGTTCTTCTATTTCTGATGTTGCAGCCTCTTCTTCAGAAGCCAGCGATTCTCTTGCAGTTGTTTCCACTAAGCTTAAGGAAACAGACGAGCTTATGCTTCAGATTCATGCCGCAATGGAAGAACAGAATGCCGGTTCTAAACAGATTACAGATGCCCTTCGCAGCATGAACGACAATACAGTTGAAGTTCGCAGTTCTTCTAAGGATATGGCTGTTCAGAGTGATGCTGTTGTAAACGATATGTCTGCCCTTAAAGAAACAACCGAAGATATGTCTGTCAGCATGGAAGAAATGGCAATCGGTGCCCAGAAAATTAACGAAACAGGCGCTTCCCTGAACGAGATTTCCCGCACCGTAGAACAAGCCATCGACAAAATCGGCGCCCAGGTCGACTTATTCAAGGTATAACAGCAGAAGTTTCCGTACACTTATTGTAGAGTTTGTTACAATAAGTGTAAGTTTTTCCCTATTGCAATACCAATCATATTCAGTTACATTAACACAATATGATTGGTATTATTGATTACAATGCCGGTAACATTACCAGCGTTGGACGTGCCCTTGACCATATCGGCATAGAGCACATTCTTTCTAAAAATCCTGACGATTTGAAAAACTGCAATAAAGTAATTTTTCCCGGTGTTGGCGATGCCGCTTATGCTATGGGAGAACTCAAAAAATCAGGCTTCGACAATTTCCTGAAAAAATGCAATGAAGAAGGCAAACTAATTCTTGGCATCTGCCTTGGTTCTCAGATTATTTTTGACTGGTCCGAAGAAGGCGATACAAATTGTCTTGGATTAGCAAAAGGTAAAATCAAACATTTTTATAAAATCTCTCCGGAAATGGAAAATGCCGGCTTAAAAGTTCCTCACATGGGCTGGAACAATATCACTCTGCAAAACGGTTCCTGCCCTATTCTTCAAGGCGTCCCAGAAAACTCAGATTTTTATTTTGTTCACTCCTATGTAATCTGCCCTGATGATGAAAAAATGATTAAGGCAACTGCAGATTATGGAATAAAAGTTCCTGCTGTAATTCAGAGCGGTAATGTTTTTGCATGCCAGTTCCACCCGGAAAAAAGCGGTGAACCTGGTCTTAAGATTTTGAAGAACTTCTGCGGGCTTTAAAAGAGGAAATATGTTAAAGAAAAGAATTATAGTTTGTTTGGATGTAAAGGATGGACGCACTACAAAGGGCGTTAAGTTCCAGAATAATATTGATGTTGGCGACCCGGTTGAAATGGCTGCCGAATATTACCGCCAGGGTGTAGACGAGCTTGTTTTTTACGACATTATTGCTTCTGCCCGCGGACGAGGCCCAATCCTTGATTTGATTGCAAAGGTTGCCAGCCAGGTATTCATTCCGTTCTGTGTTGGCGGCGGTATTGGAACCATTGACGATATAAGAAGCACAATTCTGGCGGGGGCCGAAAAGGTTTCCCTGAACAGTCAGGCAGTAAAAAATCCTTCACTGATTACGGAAGGAGCACGCATTTTTGGCAACCAGTGTATTGTACTTGGCATGGATGCCGCAAAGGATGATGAAATGCCTAGCGGTTACAGAGTTTACATCAACGGTGGCCGTATTAAAACGGATATCGATGCACTTGAATGGGCAAAAAAAGCAGTTTCTCTTGGAGCCGGCGAAATCGTACTTAATTCCATGGATGCAGACGGCACAAAAGACGGCTATGAAATAAATCTTACAAGAATGATTGCTGAAAACGTACCTGTTCCTGTAATTGCTTCAGGCGGCGGCGGAACCCCACAGCATCTTGCCACTGTCCTTACCGAAGGCAAAGCCGATGCAGCCCTGATTGCCACAATGGTCCACAGCGGCCAGTACACCGTCGGCTCAATAAAAGAAGAACTAAAAAAACAGAATATCCCAGTCAGATAATTTGGAGGTAATTTTATGAAAAAAAGAATATTATATGTATTTTCATTCCTTTCAGCACTTACACTTATGCTAACAGGATGTCAAAAGGATTCGCCAGTTAATGAACCTACACAAACAGACACTAACCCGGAAAATGAACAATATACCGTAATTGACGGTTCTAAGATTGGCAATAATTATGCATTCATTACATATTCTCTTTCTGAATATAATAACAAAAACGTAACTATTGAGTTCTCTGCCGAAATGAAAGTTGAGAACACCGGTTCTAAAAATGAACGCCTTATGTGGCAGGTAAACATCAGTAGTTATCCTGTAATTGCTGAACACACTTTTAAACCAGGCACAACAGACTTTTTAAAGGTTTCCGGGAAAAAAGAAGATATCCGTCTAGGAGAAAATAAAGCAATTTATCTTTCAACCCATGAGACAACAGCAGCAAAACTTAAAATCACGCTACGAAACATAAAATATAAGGTAACTGTAAAACCGGAACAGATTGTTGTAGAAAACGGACCATACTGGTGCGATGATTCTGTAACTTCTTTCAAGGATACTTACAGGGATTATTTTGATTATGTTGGTTTCGCTGTTACCGGAGATGAACTTACAAATACTGAAATACAGAAAGGATTAAAAAAACACGCTTCTACTACAACAATGGGCAACGAGTTTAAGCCTGACTTTGTTTTTGATTGGAAATTAAACAATACTCAGACAAAAGACTTTACAGATTCAAATGGAAAAACAATTAAAGTCCCAGCCAGCATTCCTTCTTTCACAAATCAGGATAATTATCTTAAGATATGCAAAGATTTGGGTATCAAAATGAGGGGACATGTTCTTGTATGGCATTCACAGACACCAGCTGCTTTCTTCAGAGAAAATTATAATGAAAAAGGATCTCTTGTTGATAAAGATACTATGACTGCAAGACAGGAATGGTACATAAAAACTGTTCTTGAACATGTAGATTCATGGGAGAAAGCAAATAATAACGGCGAACATATAATCTGGGCATGGGATGTCGTGAATGAAGCAGTTGCCGACGGACAGACAGGAGCTTTACGCAGTCAGGGTTCAGACTGGTATTCAATTTATCAAAATGATGAGTTCATTGTAAATGCGTTCCGTTTTGCAAATAAATACGCTCCAGAAGATGTTCTTCTCTGCTACAACGACTATAACTGCACTGAATCTGCAAAAAGAAACGGTATGTTAAAGATTCTTGATGCTGTTATTACGGCAAGAAATGATGAGAACCTTCCTACAAGAATTGATGTAATGGGAATGCAGTCTCATATTAATAAATACACATCTACCTCAGATTTTGAACAGGCTGTAAAAGACTTTACTGCTAAAGGTCTGGATGTTCATGTTACCGAATTAGACATCGGTACGGAAGAATATTACGATTCTGCAGAACTTGCAAATGTTTACGGTAATTTCTTTAAAATGTTCATTAAAAACAGAAAAACAGATTCTGCTCTCGGTATTTCAAGTATTACAATCTGGGGTATAAATGATGAAACAACATGGCTTAATTCCGCCAGTCAAATTGTATGGCACCAGAATACAACTCAGTATCCTCTTTTGTTTGCAAAAAATCCACAGGGACAATTCGTATGTAAAGAAGCATTTAACGCAGTAATAAAAGCTGCCAGTAACTAAGGAGTAATTTGAAATGAAAAAAATAAATCAACTACTATCAATATCTATTCTTGCAATTTCTGTTTTATTTCTAGCAGGGTGTAAATCAAATGCAGATATACAGCATAAAGCAGAAGACTGGCTGTCTGATTCCGTTCCATCAATCAAAGAAATTTACAGAGATTATTTTGATACTTTTGGAATTGCCTGTGAATACAGTTCCTGGGGACATTCAGAACTTGGTTCAGCATCTGTAAGAAAAGGCCTTTCAAAACATGCAGACTCAATCACTATGGGAAATGAGTTCAAACCTCAGTTTACAGCTGCCTGGTGGGGAAACAATCCTCAAGTTTCAGGAAACTTTACTGCCAGCAATGGTATTACAATTGATACTCCTGTATTAAACGGTTTTTCTACGGTTGATAATTGTCTTAAAGCCTGTAAAGAAAGTGGCCTTATGATGAGGGGACATGTTCTTGTATGGCATTCACAGACAGAAGAAGCTTTTTTCAGGGAAAATTATAAAAACGATGGCAAACTTGTAGATAAAGATACTATGACTGCACGTCAGGAATGGTATATAAAAACATTACTTGAACATGTAGCAGAATGGGAAAAGAACAACAATGGTGGCAAACACATTGTATGGGCTTGGGATGTTGTAAATGAAGCTATGGCTGATGATGCTGGAACAACATATACAGGAGATTCACAAAACTGGTTACGCGGTTCTACTTCTGGTACTAAAGACAAAGCACCTTCTGACGGTGGTTCAAGATGGTATCAGATTTATGGAAGCGAAGAGTTCATTATAAATGCATTCCGTTTTGCAAATGCTTATGCACCAGGCGATGTAAAGCTCTGCTATAATGATTACAACGAATATATGGATTACAGTGGCGGATGGAAAACAAGTGCAATACTTCATATTGTAGAAGAAATCCGTAATGGAAGTGCAAAAACTGTAAATGGTCAGAGTGTAAAACCAAGAATTGATGCTATAGGAATGCAGTCACATGTGGGACCTAGCTGGCCAGGCGTAGGCAGCTATGAAAGTGCACTTCAACGTTATCTTAATGCTGGATATGATGTTCATGTTACAGAGTTTGACATTTCTGCAAAATCTCAGAATGAAGCTGCAACAAATTATAAAGAATACTTTAATATGCTGAAAAAATACGGAAAGCAGTATTCTGGCAGCAACAGAATTACAAACGTAACTGTATGGGGAATAAGCAGTCAGGATTCCTGGATTAAACAAAGCAACGGACAGACACAGTATCCTTTGCTTTTCGATAGAGATGGAAGCAATTACAACACCAATTCTTCTTTTTACGCCATCATAGTAGCCGCGGGCAATTAAATTATTACCGCAAACTCTAACTGCGGCTGCTTCCAGTTTTGCTATGCAAAACTGGTGTCACTTAATAAGGCATATATCTGGCCCTGGATGTTTCAGTTTCAAAAACATCTACAGCAAAAAGGACAGGAGAAGTTTTTCCTTCGGTGAAAGACAAATCCTGTCCTTCTTTTTTTAACTCCTCTATAATTCCGGTGTAAATATACATTGCAATTCGTTCTGCGCTTGGGTTCTGGTCAAAAACAGGCATATCGTTTAAGTTTGTGTGGTCAAGCTGTTTGCAGACAGAACGCAGGGCACTCTTCAGCTTAGAAAAATCCATAAGCATTCCGCCTTCATTAAGCTGGCTGCCACGCACATGTGCATAAACCTTGTAATTGTGACCGTGAAGATTTTCGCATTTACCGTTATAATCTCTTAAAAAATGAGCGGCTGCAAAATCCGCTTCTACCCTGACTTCGTACATACATCAATAATAATGTTCCCAAAGGT
>JAEEGK010005420.1_pt1 | contig 30855 bp, 22 predicted proteins | sample 8958771 | NCBI WGS metagenome assembly JAEEGK01 (sample SAMN16246547, study PRJNA631951) | gut metagenome | biome: gut microbiome; feature: rumen; material: SC-attached | host: Bos | place: Iran: Karaj | collected 2018-10
TAATATCGGATTTTGTAAAGTGAAAAATAATTTTATTTTGTCTTTTTTTTTGATTTTAAATTTTGATAAATTGAAAAAAAAATTAATAATTATAAATTGAGCATAATTTTTTAAATAAAAATATAAAATTTTATTTATAGAATTAATTTATATTCTTGTAAAATTAAATTTTATTTATTAGCAATTGTACCTAATAGATTGGAAAAAGCAAAAGAATTAGAAAAAGAATTTGTTGAAAAAAGAAATTATATTCAAAATTTAATTAATGGAGGTGATGTTAAAATGGATAAAAAATTTAGTGATTATAATACATTAAATAAAAAAGATTTAGAAAAGTCACTTAAAGATTTTAATGTTTGGAAAAATATTTTAATTAATTAATAAATCATATTATTGATATAAATAAAATTTATTATTTATTTAGTGAATTTTTGTTCAATTTTTTCATGTAAAGTAATTAAAAAATCAGAATAAGAAATTTCACCATAAAATGAATCATCAATAAAATTTATTTTGAAGAAATCATTTTTTAAACTAGAATTTTGATCTAAAAAAAATAACCTTAAAGGAGTATAATTACCAAAATTGTCATATTTTTTATTCTCAATAAAATTATTTAAATATTCTCCTGTTTTATTATTTAAATCAATTTCATTTAAATTACATACTTTATCAATAAGACAAGAAATAAAATCTTCTTTTCCGAAAAGTAATTGATAAAACTCTTTTTTTTCCTTGTCAAAAATATAAAAATCTAAAAATTCCCCATTTGAAATTAAATAAGCTCTATTTAATTTAATATTTTCTAAACTTAATCTTTTTTTATTTGTTAAAGTATTTAACTTATCTATATTTATTTTATACATTTTTGGATATAAATATAATATAAATGAATAAAGAGGACAATTTATTAAAAAATTAATAAGATAATTTATTTTTAAAGGTGAAATATTTTTTTTATTTGTTAAAAAAATTTCTTTTTTGAATAATGAATTTAAAAAACAAGGTAAATATTTAATTTGAGGTGGTAAAATTAATTGTCCTAAATTATTCTTATTTGTTTCTTTTTTATAATAATAAAAAATATTTATTAATTTTGTTATTAAACCTTCTCTAATTTCTTTATTTGACTTATTAAAAATAAAACTTAATTCTTTTACAAAAAATAATTTTGTTAAAGTATCAATATCACAAAAAGAATAAATTTGAGATATATTATTACAAGTTTTAATAGAATAATTAAAAATTCTTAAAAATCTTTGATTAAAATTATCAATATAAAAAACAACTAATTGAAAATTAATTTTTTGCTTATTATTTAAAGAATCATTAATACTTAAATCATAAAAAAAAGAAGAATCAGGATTAAAACTTGGAATAGTAAAAAAATCACTTAATTTTTTATTAACTGGACCAAAAATTTCCTTAACTTTAATTCCAAATGAATATTTTAAATTAACTTTTATATCATAATAATTTGGTTTTGATATTATTCTATAAATATCATTATATAACTTTTCAAAATAAGAATTTAAAATATTTTTTGTATTATTTATTTCTTTAATATTAAAATCATAGAATTTAATATTTCCACCAGTTAAATTAGATAATATTGAAAAAGTACTTAAATCATAATTTATATTTCCAAAAATAAATTGATCAATTGCTATTCTATATTTAATACATTTATCAATTAATAAATAAAATGAATCATGTTTAGGAATAAATAAATTAAATTCTTTTTCTGTATTAAAATATTCTTTTTCATTTTCAATTTTTGATTTACCAAAACCAAAATTTGAAGAAGAACAATTAAATAATAAAATTCTTCCTCCATTTTTACTTAAAGATTCAATTACAGAATAAATTACAGTTCCTGGAATATTATTATTTTCATTTAAATGTTTATTTTTTTCTTTTTTAATTTCTATATAATTTATTATTTTTTCAATTAATATTAAAATTTCTTTTTGTTGATGTATTACATTATAATAAATTTTATTTGAAGAAATTGGACAAAATGGATTTTTTAAATCATTCATTTTTACAATATTAAAATCTTTATTTTTTCCTAAAAAATAATATTCAATTCCTTTAATTTCATAAGTACAAAATCCAATATAAGAATTATCACAATTATGAAAATTATTTAAGAAATTAGAAATAGAATTTAAAATAAAAGTAGAAAAATTTATATTTAAAGAAGTGCTTGAAATATCAATACAAAATAAATAATGAGGAATAAAATCTTTAAAATTTGAATCTTTAATCATATTTTCATTTATAAAAAAATCAATAGTAGGAAATTTTAATTCATTACAATTTTCAATAGGATTTCCAATAATATATTCTTGCTTAAATCCAATAATTTCATTATTTAAAATATTTTCATAATTACATATATTACAAATTATAATTTGATCTCTTAATTTATTATAAGTAATTTTAAAATTATTATTAATATAACAATTACATTTTTTACATTTTAAAATTCCATTTTTATTTTTAATAATAGGAATTTCATTTTCTTTTTCTTGAATTTCTGCAAATGGTTGACAATAAATTCCAAAAGGTAAATTTGATTTATTTAAAATATTTTGATTATTTGGTATTTTTATTAATGAACTTCTAATAAAACGACAAGAAGAATTTTCAATTTCTTTAACTATATAATTTGAAGTTGAATGAGGAGTTAATGTATTAATTTCAGTTTTATAGTAATTTTCATTTTGATTATTTTTATAAATATCTTCATATTCATTTGGATGAGGAATTAATTTTGGATCTAATTTATAATTTATTGGTTTTTCTATAAGTTTATTTTCGTTTACTTCTTGTATTAAATATATTTCTTTTTCATATTCTATTTCTTGATTTGACTATTTTTTACTATTTTTACAATTTTTTTAGTTTATATAAGAATTTTATATACTTGAAAAGTATTTTTTTTGCCTTTTAAATTTGAATATATGTTTTTATTCATATTTTTAATATTAAATAAAAATATTATAAAATTATTTAATTTATATAAGCAGTTTTTATTTATTTTTATTTTAAAATTTCATATTTATAAATCTCTTAAAATAAGTTTTATTCTTTCATCCAAAAAATAATTAATTAAAATTTTTTTAATAAAATAAAGTTAAAAATGTATATAATCAATATTTAAATATCATCTATTTCATTTGTATTTTTAGATTTAAAGTATTTTTCACCAAGACAATTTTTAACATAAGTTTCTAATTCTCTGCATTTTTTAATAGATAATTTATCAATATCAAATTCAAAAAATTCATCTTTATTATCTGAAATATTATATTTAATAATTTTAATTATTCCTTTTAATTGTTCAATATTTAATTGACCAATATTTTCACCTAAAATAGTTTTTTCTTCCATTGTCATTGGAATATAATTTTCAAATTCATTTTTTTTTTCAAAATTTATATCATTTATCTGATTTAAAGGTTCATTTAATTTATAATATTTTTCAGTAAACTCTTTTAATTTTGATATTTTATAAATAAAATCTTTTTCATTTGAATATTTTTCAATATAATAATTATATATTTTTTTTAAATCAATATTACATTCTAATATATTTTTATATTTATTATTATATATATTTTTTTCTACATTAATTAAACAAGGTTCTTCAATTCTATTATAAATTAATTTTGAAAATTCATTGTTTAAAATCTTTGTAAAAAATAATTCTATTTTATTGTGAGCTGATTCATCTATATTATTATTATTTTTATTATTGTTATTATTTTTTTTAACGAATTTTGGAGATAATGGATATGAAAGAAATAAATTTTCTTCTGTTTCTAATTTAAAACCTTTTGGCATTTTTTTATTTATTAGAATTGAATCTATTGGATATAAAAAAAAAATATTTCCTAATGATGACATTTATTTGAAAAATTTTTTATTTTTAATAATAAAATTTTAGTTATTTAATATAAAAATAAAATATTGATTTTTTTATTATTATTTTTGACCTTTTTTTGATTTTTTTTCATCTATTTTAAAATTGTTTTTTCCAAAATATTTCCCATATGGATTTGGATAATTGATTAATTTTTTGCAACTTGCAGTATTTTTAATTGGATAATCTCTTAAAGATTTTTCAAAAGATTTATTTAATGATTTATATTGGTTTGATGTAAAAGAGTTATTTAATTTTTTATTTTTTTTATTTTCATTTATAGTATCATTATTAATATCAGAATTATCATTTGATTTATTATTATATTTATTTTTTTTCTTTACTTTCATTCTGATTGGAAGTTTGATTTTTTTATAATTATTATTAATACTATTATTCTTATTTTCAATTAAAATTCTTTCTACTTCATTTAAATATTCTTGTGAACAATTTGGATTTAATATTTTTTGCATAAAATTTTTTCCAAGAGAATAATTTAATAATTTTATATTCTCTGGATTATTCATTATTATCATAATTAATTCATTTGCTTTATTATCATAATCATTATATTCAATAACATAATCTTTAAAATTATCATTATAACTTTCAGAATTATTATTATTATATTCAATTTCTTGACTTTCAGTTATTATTATGCTATTATTTGTATTAAAAGTATTTATATTTGAATTATTATTTGAATTAAAATGTTTTTCAATTGCATTTTTTAATTTTTGTTTATTATTTTTCATATTTTCCATAATATTTTTAACATTTGATAATTGATTAATATCATTATCTTCTTTTCTTATAATTTTATCATTTTGATTACTTAACTTTTTTTTAATAATATTATTATTACCAGAAATTTTATATAAATTATTAACATCATTTGTATTATTATTTATATTAATTGAATTATTATATATTAAAATTTCTGATTTTAAATTTTCATTTTCATTAATAAGATAATTATTTTCATTTATATAATTTTGTATTTCAAATTCCTTATTTTCAATATCAATTGTTAAAGCTTGATTTTCAGTTAATAAAGCTTTAATTGCACATGATGCTTGTTTTAAATCATTTTCTAATTCTAAAAATGAGTTTATTATATTTATTTTATTTGAATAGAATTCTTGTATTGAATTTAATGAGAAAAAAAAATTTTTTAATTTTACTACTTTTTTCCCTCTTGATTCTAATTTTTTAATTAAATAATCCATAATGTTTGAATTATTTTTTGAAATTGTTGGACCATTGATATTTAACATTTTTTTAAAATATGAAAATGTATAATAATAAATAAGTAAAGAACGTATTTTAATTAAATTTGTTAAATAATAATGAAAAAAAATTAAATAATAAATAAAAAAATGTTTATTTTTATAAATCTTCATTTGTATATCTTGTTTTTTGTTCACTTGAATTTTCACTTTGTTTTATTTGGAATTGTATCATATTTAATTTTTGTTTAAGTAAACCATTATCTTTAATTAATATTATATTATCTTTTAATAAATTATCTTTGTCTCTTTCAAGTTCTTCAATTTTTAAATCTTTTTCATCTTTTTTTTCTAATCTTATTCTTTGATTATTAATCATAGAATTTTTAATATCAATTTCATCTTTTAATTTTTTATTTTCTTTTATTAATTCTTCAGCGATTTTCAATTGTTCTTTTAATTTAAAATTTTCATTTTTTAAATCTTTATTTTCTAAATTTTGTTGAAGAGTATAATTTTTTAACTTTTCAAATTCTAAAATTTGTTTTTGTAAATTATCATTTTCTTCTCTTAATTTATCGATTAAATTTTCAGGATTAGCATCTTTTATTTTATAAAGAATATCAAATATATTTTTTAATACTTTTTCAATTTCTAATTTATAATTAATATCCAAAGAAACTTGTTTTTTAATATCAATTTTAAAATAATCATTTTTTTCAATTTCATATTTTATAGTATTAAATAGATTTTCTAAATATTTTTGATTTTTAAAATTTTCATCTTGATTTAAAGTTAAAGTATATCTTAAATTTTTATTTTCATTTTCTAATTTTATAATATTATTATCTATTTTATTTTTTGCATTTATTAAATTATTTTTTAGTTTATTAAAATTAACTTCTCTAATTGAATCATTAATTTTTAAATTTGGTATTTCTATATTTTCATTATAAATTTCAGATAAAAAATGTTCAATCCATCTTGAAATATTATCAATATTTTCATTTGAATAAGAAATAACTTTCATAAAATTATTTTTATTATATATATTTTCATCTTCAGTTTTTTGCATTTTACAATTTAAATTCTTTAATTCGTTTTCATTCTTTTCTTTTGAATTTGTTAATCTTAATAAATCATTTTTTAAATTTTCAATTTCATTATTTAAAGTTTCATTATCTTCATATAATTTAGAATTTGTATTTTTTAAATATTCAAAATCCCTTTTTAATTGTTTATATAAAGAATCAATATTTGATTTCTCTTTTTGAATTGAAGTTATTTCATCTTTTAACACATTAATATCAAAATTTATTCTTTCATTTTCTTTTATTAAATTTGCATTTTCTTGTTCAATTAAAGAATTTTTATTTTTATAATTTTTTAATAATTTTTCAGTATCATGAAATTCATTTATTTTTTTTGAATAAATTTTTATTTCTTTTTCATATTTTTCTCTTTCACATTTTGCATTATTAACTAAATGATCATAATTAGTAATATCTAATTCATATTGTTTATTTTTCTTAATTAAATTTTTATTTGAATCACACACTTCATTTAACTTAGAATAAAGAGAATTATTATTTTCTTTTAATTCTTCAATTTGATGTTCTTGTATTTTTAATAATTCTTCATATTCATTTATTTTTTTATTTTTATTTGATAATTCTATTTTTAAATTAGTTTCATTTCTTAATAAATCACTAACATGATCATTTGTATTATGAAATAAAGAATTATTATCATTATTTAAAATATCATTTGGAATTCTATAAGTTTGAGAATTATTAACTTTATTCATTGTACTTTTATAATAATTTGAAGATGCTCTATTATTTCTAAAATATAAATTTGATTTTCTTGTTTGAAAAAGAGATGATAATGGGATATTTGTTCTATTAGTTAATCTTATTGGAACAAATGAAGACATTTAATTAATATTTTTACTTTTTATAATAATTTTTAAATTTAAAAAGAAATGAATAAAAGAATAATAATAAAAAGTATAGATAAAAATTAATATTTATGAAATATTATTTTATATTATTTTTAATTAATATTATTTTCAAAAAAGGATATTCAAATATATTTTTAGGAACTAAATAAAAACATTTACTTTATTTTCAATATAATCTTTAACTGGACTATGGCAATTTTTAAAATTTTGATTTAATTTATTATGATATATCATAGAATTATTTAAATAAGATAATTTTGATTCACCACCATTTTGAAGTGAAGAATCAAAATAGCCTCCTTGAATTGAAGTATAATTATTAAATATTTTTCCATTATTAAAATATCTATTTGATAAATTACCACTACCACTTCTTTTTAAAGAATTTTCAAAAGAAAATTGTTTTACTTTTCTTAATTTATTATAATCTAAAACTGTTTTACTTATATTTGGATATTTTTTTATTAAATCATTATTTATTTTTGTATATTTTATTTTTTTAAAATTTGGAATTGGAACTTTAGTATTATCTTTTTTATTATAATTATTATTATAATATTCATTTTGATTAATACTTAAATTATTTCTTTTGTTTACATTATTATTATAATTGTTTAAATTATTATAATTTTCATTTTGATTTTTAATTTCTTTATTATTATTATTTAATTTCTTTTGTTCTAGTATTTTTTTTGATTCTTCTTCTTCAAGTCTATTAACTTCATTTATAGTTTTTTCAATATTTTCAATTAAATTCATATTAACTTTAGAAGACATTAATTCATCAAATATTTTCTCAGAATAAATTCTAGTAATTATATCATATAATATATCATTTGAATTTATTTTCATTAATATATCTGCAACTCTTGTTGCCTTTTGTCTATATTCTTTAGAAGGAGAATTTGAAATAATAGATAAATTTTTATTATTTTGATGTAATGAATCTTGTGAATTTGAATTTTTTAATTTTATTGAATTATTTGAATATTGAGATTCAATTTTTTTATTTTGATTATTATAATCATATAAATTCAATTTTGAATTATTTCTTTTTATTATATTATTATTATTATTGATATTGTTGTTTGAATTATTATTGTTTTGATTATTATTATTTATATAATTTTCATTTGGATTATAATTTGATGAAGAATATGAAAAATTATAATTCGTTGAATTTTCATTATTTTTATTTGGTTGTGACACTATATATTTATTTTGATTGTGTAATGCTTGATTTAACTTATTTATTTCTTTATTATTTGGAAGTGATAAATTATATTTTTGATTCATTGGATATTTGTTATAAAGTTGATTTGTTTCTATTTCTTTATTATTATTATTTTTAAAGTAACAATCATCATCAATAATATTAATATTACCAATTTTGTCATTTTTATTATTTTGGTCATTTAAATTTTTATTAACTCCATAATCAAAAAAAAAATCTCGATTTGAATTATTTTTTGAAATACTAAATAAAGAATTATAATTTGAATTAATTTTTGAAATATCATCTCTATTTAAATTTTTATTATTATTATTATAATCAAAATCATTATCTTCTTTATTACTCTTAGATTCAGAAAAAATTAAATTATCATTTTCTCCAAAAGTAGGTTCTTCATTTTTAGAATTTAAATTAACAGATTCATTTCTATTTTGGTTATTATATAAATTTTTCTGTGATTTATTTTGATAATAATAATTACTAATATAATTTAAATTTTCTTCATTTTTTTTTTTATTTTCCTCTTCATTAATTTCTTTTTGATTAATTAAACTTAAATTATTATTTTCTTCATTTTTTATTCTATTACTTAAGTTTCCAGAATTATAATTTGAATCATAATAAGAATTTATATTTGAGTTATCAATAGAGTTTTTTATTCTCTCTTGACTATATGATTTTCTATGCAATTGAAGATTTAAATCTAAATTATTATTATTTTTTATATCTTCAAATTTTAATTTTGGAATTGATTCATCATTATAATTAAAATTTAATTGTGGACGAAGTAATGTAAAATTATTTATTTTTGTTTGTTCATTTTCTATATTTTGAATTATTTTATTTTTATTATTAATATTAGAACTTGTAAAATAAGTTTCTTTTGATATATTATTAATAATATTTTTATTATTTATATGATAATTTGATGAATAGGATTTTTTAATTTCTTTATGATTTATATTATTATTTTTATTAAATTCTATTTTTTTTTTCTTCTTTTATATTATTATTATCATTATTTAAAGAATTTGGTTTTTCATTTGAAATATTTAAAGTTTGATGATTTTCAGAAGTTATTTTTTCATCAGAATTTTTTTTTTGAAATTCTCTTTTTTTATAATCAAAAATTTGAAAATCAATTTTATGATTTAAATTATTTGAATTAAAATTTCTTATTTTATATTCATTAGATTTATTTTCAGTATAAGAATTATTTTTCTTTTCACTATTATTGTTTGATTGCTGATTTTTAATTTCAATACTATTTTCTTTATTAAATTCTTTGATTTTATTATTATAATTTTTATAATTATTATATTTAATTTCATTTGATTTTTCCATACTATTATTTAAACTTGAATTTGAACTTAAATATTCTTTTGATTTATAATATTTTATTCTATAATCTGTGTTTGAACCAAATTCATTTTGGATATTATTTTTTGAATTATCTAAATTAGAATTTAATATATCATTATTTTTGGTTGTGTCATTTTTTTTATCTTTATCTTTTTCATTTTTATTTTCTACATTTTCTTTTATTTCATTTTTATTATCTTTTAATTTTATTTCAGTATTATTGAATAATTTTTTTTTATTAGGTGTATTATTATTATTATTATTATTAATTTCATTAAGATCATAATTAATGTTAAATTTAGTTTTAAAAAAATCTTCAATTTGTTCAATAGTAAATATTATAAATTCTTTATTTTTACTAAAATCTTCATAGTTAGAAATTTCACAATTTAAAATTTTTTTTAATCCATTTAATTTAAAAAAAATTTGTTGTTCCATATTTTAAATTAATATTTCAAATTTAAAAAAAAAAATAAAAAAAACTTATGAAAAAAAATAAAAAAATAATTTAAATAACCATATTAAAAAAAAATTTTAATTGATAAAAGAAAGAATTGCAACAGAGAAAACAAACGGCTCTATAATTGAGTAAATCTCTGTGGAAAGTCCTTGGACAATGAATCAGAAAGTGAGACTCTTGATTGAGTTTAAAATTAATGGTTTTCTATGAGGATTTTTTTCTTAGATTATTCCATTAATTTTTATTTGGTCATAGCAAAGTTATGCAATTGTAAAGAAGGTTTCTTTATAACAAAATAAGGCTTACTCTTTTTTTATCAATTCATTAGTTTTTTTTAATTTTTATAGTTTTATTATATGTTTTTTAATTCTTCTTTAAAAGGATTTTTTTAGATTTTTTTTATGGATTTGTTTTTTATTAAATTTTTGAATAAAAGATATATAATTAAATTTTTTATTTCAATTTATTTTATTTTATTTAGAAAAAATTATATTTTTTTATTTAATAAATTTATGAACTCTTCTTTGATTTTTTGTTTCATATTTTTTATAATTCATTTAGAATAAATTATTAAATTTTTATTATAAATATATTCTTTAAATTTTATTTCAATTTATATTTAACTTGAATTCAAGTGTTAAAACCTTTTATATATATTTTTTTATTTTTTTGAAAATTTTTCTTAAATAAATAAATCTCTAAATAAATAAAAATATATTAATCATTTAATTATAAATATTTTGATTGTTATTAAAATTATATACAATTGAATATAGTTGTATTGAATTTAATGATAAAATAAGAATAATTAAAATTCAAATTAATTATTAATTCTTAAATATCCCATTTCTTTTTATAAAATAATTAAAATTTATTTTTTGATGAAATTTTCTTAAAAAATTGTCTTTTTTAAAAAAATACTTTTTATGATTAATTAATTATATAAGGGTTTTTGTTAAATAATAAATTTATTTATTATATAAGGAAAGAATTACTACAATTTAATTAATCAAAAAATAAAATTTACTTATTATTTTATACAATTTACTTTTAAAGAATAAAATAATAACTAATCACTTTTATTTAAAGAAGTTGATTTAGTTATTACATTATTTTCATTTTGAACTAATAATCTTATTTCTTCTTCAATTTCAGAAATTCTTTTTTTTTTCTTATTTTCAATATAATTTTGAAGATAATCAAATTTATCTTCATTATTATAATCAATAATATTACTTTTTTTTACATATATAATTTTTCTTAATATTTCATTTTCTTTTATCAATTGAGAAATAATTTGATTTTCTTTTAATTTATTTTTATTTTCTTTTTCACAAATATTTTTAAATGAATCATAAAAATTTAAAATCAATTTTTTCAAATTTGAATTTTCTTGAATTAAAATATCAGATTTTTTTTTTTTCATTTAATTTTTTAACTATTAAAATATTTTCTATACTCTTTCTTACAATATTTTGAATATTATTTACAAAAACACTTTTTTGTTCATTTATATATACAATTAAAAACTTAATTATTTTTTCTAATTCCTTAATTTTATTATTTAATAGATTACAATTTTCATTATATATTCCTTGAATTGAAAATGCAATTTGTTTATTAATACAATTCAAATCATTTTCTTCAAAAGAATTTAAAATTTCTTTTTTTATATTTTCAGTTGTATTTATGTTTTCTTTTACTTTTTCTTTTTGTACTTTTTTATTTCTACTTTTTCTTTTACTATTAATTTTAGTTTGAAAAAAATTAAGATAATTTTTTTCATTTTCAGAATCTAAAATTGATGAATTAATTGATCGAATTCTTTTAGAATCTTCTTCAGTTAAAGCAGGAATATAATTATCATATATTATTCTATTTTTTTTTAAATTTCTTCCTTTTTTAATTTCTTCAAATTCATTTCTTAATTGAGAAATTATTTTATTACTTTCTTTTATCATATTTAAATTTTCTTTTTCCTTTGATTTTTCTTTATTATTTATTGTATTTATATGTAATTTATTTATATTTGCTATAGTAATATTTCCTTGTACATTTATTTCATTTTTTATTAATATTGATTGATTTTTTTTTTCAATACTTTTTACTTTTTTATTTTGTTTTTTCATATATAATATATTTAAAAAATTAAATAAAACACAAAAATCAAAAAAATAAAAATAAAGAAGAGTAATATCAAAAATAAAAAATAAGAAAATAAAATAATAAAAAAATAATTTAAAAAACTATATAAAAAAACCACAAAAAGCCAAGAAAAAAAAATAAAAAAAAAATACTAAAAAAAAAAAAATCTACTCTATTATTTCCATATTAAAAAACTTATGTTTCAATGCTTCTTCTCCATTAGGTCTTTTCTTAGGATCAACCTGTAATAAAAACATTAAAAAATCTTTAAAAAAAAAATGTTCTTCAAGAATACCATTTTCAATTTTAATAATTTTATCAACATTTTTAATAACATCATGTTTCTTATGTAAACAATTATAATTAATAGTATTTTTATTTAAATTAAATATCTTTTTAACAGAAGACAATCCTTTTGAAATCATCCATTCAGGAAATTTACCACAAATTTTTTCAATCATACACAAATGCTCCTGATCATCATGAGTAGGAAATAATACTTCTCCAGTATAAAGTTCATATAATATACAACCAATTGACCAAATATCACTTTTCTCATCCCAAATACAACATTGAAGAATATCCTCAGGAGCACGATATTGACGTGTGTTTATTACATCACTTATTTTATCTTTTTGTAATAATACTCCACCAAAATCTATTATTTTTAAAGGGTTTTTTATTGTTGATGGAATATAATAAGGTTTTGAAGATGAAAATAATTGATTTTCTGAATTTTGATATTTATATTGTTGCTTTTTATTATGGAATATTGATGTTGTTGATTCAAATGTTGTTTTTGATGATATATGCATTTTATGTGAATTTGAGGTGTTTTCATTATTTTCAAAGTTTAAATTTGGATTTATATTTTTTTCAATGTTGTTTATGTCATTTTTGTTTTGAATATTATTTTGAGGGTAAACTTGATTATTTATATTATTATTATTTAGTTTATCTGGATTTATTTTATTGTTATTTGAGTTATTATTATTAATGTTATTGAATATATTATAATTGTAAATATGGTTGTTAATATTGTTTTGATAATTAGTATTATTATATGTATGATTGTTATTTATATTGTGATTATTATTTGTATTATTAAAAAGATTAAAATTATTATTGTGGTTATTAAATAAGTTATTATGATTTAAATTATTATTCATATTAATATTATTATTCAAATTATTACCATTATTACAAGTATTTAAAAAAATGGATTTTTTATCTTTATTTTTTTTATTTTTATAAATCAAATCTTTTTTTCTAACATTCAAAGGTAATTGTTCATCACTATTAACAACAGTATAATCATTATTAGAAAAAAGTATATTTTCTGGTTTCAAATCTGAATCTATATAACCATTTTTATGTAAAAAATTAACACCTTCAAAAATTTCTTTAGCAAAAATTTGAATATTCTTTAAAGGAAAACCATAATAATTATTCATTTTAATATAATCATATAAACTAAAACCTAATTTTTCAGTAACAATAGCAAAATAATTAACATTATCTTTAATAAAAGTAAAACTTTCAATAATTTTCATACAATGAGAATTATTGAAAATATCTTTTTTTTTAATATCAAATAATATCTCACTTTCAATTTTTCCACTTTCAATATATCTTTGAACAGGTTTAATTATTTTAATAGCAACTTCGATATTATTAATTAAATTTATACATAAAAGAACTCTTCCAAAAGCGCCATCTCCTAATAATTTAAGTATCTAAATTAATAAAAAATAATAAATTTAATATTTTAATTACTTTATATTTATGATTAATTATATCACCAATATTAAATTTAAAATGAAATTTGTTACTTTTGATTACACTTTTTGAATAAGAAAAATTTTTTTTATTTTTTTTATATTTATTGTTTTTTCTATTATAAAATTTATATTTATTATAATGTCCAATTAAACTATTTGAAGGACTTTTCCAACGATGTTCTCTGTGATGATGATTTGAATAATTTCTTCTTTTACTTCTTTTACTTAAATCTCTACTTCTACTTAATCTATGAAAATGTTCACTTGAAGATTTTTTATTCCTTCTATGAAAATGATGATGATAATTTTCTCTATGATGATTATGTTTTAATGATATTGATGAATAAGAATAATTTCCTGGACTTGATCTATTATTTGAATGACTGTGAAAGTATTTTCTGTATCTTTTAAATGGAAAATGATAATTGTGATTTTGATTATGATTATGATGTGTTTTGTGTGTTTTGTTATTTGAGGAAAATCCCATTTTTTTAAGTATCTTTTTTAATTTTTTATTTATATTTTTTTGATTATTTTGGGGTTTATTATTTTTATTTTTTTAAAAGAATTTTTAATTTTTTTTTATTTATATAAAATTTTTTAATTTTTATACACAATATAATTTATTTATATTAATTTAAATTATTAATTATTATTTATTACATATATATATTTAACTTTTTTTATTAAAAAAAAATATATATATTATTATTTATAACTGATATAATAAGATTATTGATGATATTTTAATAAATCATCATAATCAATATTTTTACCTTTATTAATATTTGATTTATTTTTATTATCAAACCTAAAATTATAATCACTCTTACTTCTTGATATATATATTGTTTTATTATGCTTTTCAAGTAACTTTTGATATTGTTGAGTTTTAATTTTTTCAATCAAACTTTTTTGTTTTTCCATTATTTGAAGTTTTTTTCTTTTAATTAAATTTTCATTATTATTCTTAATATTTAATTTTGAAGTAAGAGATTTATAATTACTAATAATTATTATTATTACTTTATCATATATTTCCAAAATAGAAATTGCATTTTTAATAATTTCTCTTTTGTTTACTTTATCTTGATTTTCTAATATATTTAACATATCAAATAATTTCTTTTCAGTTAAAAAAAAATTTGCCTTATAAAACAAATTTTTATTATTTACATATAATTTTTTTGTTATTAATGCTATATAAAAATATACATATGCAAATTCTATTTGGAAATTTTTTGTTTTGTAATAATTATTTAATTTTAATATTGATAAGGAATCATCAATTGGTAAATTATTATTTTCTATTTTTAATAAAAAATATTTTAAATCTCGATTTATTTGGATTTTTAAACTAGTTTCAAGAAATTTTCTTTGTTTTATTAATTTTAAATTTGATTCTTTTAATTTTAGTATAAGATCTTCATATGTTTTTATTTTTTCGTTATAATCAATATTATTATTAATTTCTTTATCTATTAATTTTTCATATTCCTTTTTTAAATTTTCATTTAATGAATAATTAAGATAGTATTTTTGATACAATTTTAATATTATTTTTTCTTTTTTATAAAATTTTTCATTTATTTCTCTTGAACTTTCAAAAATAATATTATTATAATCTAAATATGATTCTAAATTAGCTTTTCCTTTTTTTTCATTTTTATTATTTTGATTGAAATAATTTTCTTCTTTTATATTTATATTAAAATCAGATTCTGGAGAAAAAGTTAATAATTTTAAAATAGTCTTTCTATTAAATAATTCTTTTTTTTCAAATGAATATCTTTTTACTTTTTTTTTTGAATGAAATCTTTTTATATTATTAATGAATGTTTCATATGTATTATCATAAAATATGGGAGGTAATTTTTCAATTTGAATATTTTCTTTTATACAAATTAATAAATTTCTGAATCTAATATATTTTTGATATTTATACATATTTTCATTAATTTTATTTTTTAAAACACTTATTTTATCTAGTAATTTTTTTTTTTTAGTTTTGAGATTATCAAGTATTTTTTCTTCATTTTTAAGATAATCTCTTAAAAAAACTAAATAACTTGTATAATTTGAAACTATATTATTTATCATATTATTTTTTTTTGTATTATATTTAATTTCTTCATTCATTTCTTTTTCAGTTTTATTTTTTTTCTTTTCATTATTTTTATAAATATCTTTTTTGAATTTTATTATATTTTTCATGAAATTTATTTTAATACATAATTTACCAAATTTATTAGGAGGAATTTTTTTATTACTAAATAATTCATTATTTATTTCTTGTGTTATAGTTGTTGGAATTTTAAAATTTGGAATTGAATATGAATAATTACATTTTTTATTTATTTGTTTATCAACTTTTATATTTATTGAATTTGATTTTAAATTAATTTTTGGAAATAAATGCTTAATTTTCTTTTTTAATTCATAATAGAAAATATTATTTACACTTTCGGAGTTTTTTTCTATAGAATTATTTTTCTTAAAAAAGAATTTTTCTCTACTTTTTTTAAATTTATGATTTTTGATTAAAGTTTTTAATAATAAAGAATCAGATGATGTTACTAAAGAAGAATTTGAATATTCAGAATGATTTCCAATATGATGTTTAACTTTTGAATTTAATAAATTCCTTTTTTTAAAATTATAATTCTCAATAACATTTGGGAAAAAAGTATTATTCATATTATAAATAATATAAAAAAATAAATAAAAAAAATTATTTTTCTCTTTTAAAAAAAAAAGTAAAAAAATATTAAAGAAAAAAAAACTTAAAAAAAAACAAATAAAAAAAATGCAACTTCAATATGGAAATGCTCCAATAACATATACAAATGGAATACCAACATACAAAGCAGGAGAATGGGAAGGAATTCTTCCTTGTAAATTTCATTCATATAAAAGAGTAATAAGACCATTAGATCAAGGAATAATTTTTAATAAAAATCAAACTTTTTATCCAAGAAAAAAAGTTTTAATGCCTTTACATTCACCAGAATATGTATATAAACCTTCATTTAAATTAACAAAAAATGAATTTTTACATGATATAAAACCAAAAGGAATTAAATATATAAAATTTGAAACTGAACCTAGAAAATTTATGGTAGAAAAAAAACATTATTTTCCTTATAAAGAAGAATTAAAAAAAAATGAAATTGAAAAAAATAAATTAATGAATAATGATAAATTTATTAGAAAAGAAATGAAAATGTTGATTGTTGAAAATGGTTTTTCTAAAAAAAAATATGAAAATATTGGAAAAAGACATTATGTTCGTTTTGGTTTTATTAAAGATCAATTAGATAATATTATTTATAATGATGATTTAGAAACTGATAAAACTTTAAGACAAATTAGAGAAGAAAGAATTAAAAATAGATTAATTAAAAAAAATAATTTAATTAGAGATATTAGTTATGTTGAAAATTTAGATAATTGGGAAAAAAATAAAATTATTAATTTAAAAAAAAGTCTTAGTCAAAATAATGTTTTACCTACTATTAATACTGGAAATATTCTTAATGATAGTAATCAAATTGTTGATAAGAAAAAGTAATTTTTTATTTTTTTTACATTTTTTTTGTTTTTTGGAAATTTAGTTTTAATTCATTTCCTTTTTTAATTTTTTCTTTTTTGTTAATTAAATAATTTGTTTTAGAATATTTAATAATATTTATAATAATAAAAAGTATTTTATGTATTTTTCTTTTTTATAAGTATTTATAATTTAATTATAATTTTTTATATTTAAATTAAGTAAGTATTAAATAATATTAAATTTTTCAAAATCAAATTCCATTTTGTTAAATTTTATTTAATACTTCTATAATATCCTCTCTTGAATTATTTTTTAATTTCTGAAAAGTATAATTATTTACAATTTCTATTGGATTAACAGATTTTTTATTTAAATCATAATCATATATTTCTTCATATTTATTTTTTTTTGTGTTTTTAAGCATTTTTTTAAAGAGAACACCATTTATTTTATCTCTAATATATCCTTTAACAATTGATTTATAAACATAAATTTCATTTTTTTTTGTATCATTTATTAATATCCATTCTTTTTTAAAATTAATTTTAGAATACATTTCTTTTGTTATTAAAACTAAATTATTTTTATAATCAGTCACAGAAATTTTATCAAGTCCTGAATTTAATTTGATTAATTTACTTTTTTTAACTAAGAATTTTTTCATTTTTTTCTCATCAAAAACTTCAACAAAAATTTCTTCTATTATAAAAATAATTTTAACGCCATTATATTTTAAACAATTTTTTAAATAATTTTTATAATATTTTTTAAATTCAATAGTCCTTTTTTTATTATTTAAATCAGTTAATTCAATTGCATTTGGAATTTTTATATTATTTATTTTATAAGTAACAATAATATTTCTCACTGCAGGTTTTCTAATAAAAAAACTTTCTTTATTAATATCTTCAATTAATAAAAATTGAAATAATTCATTTTCTTTATTTAATATTTGTCTTTGTAATTTCATTCCTCCTTTATAAAAAATATAAGTTTCATCTTGTTTTATTAAAATATTATCATTAAAAAGAGGACAGGGTGAAATTTTAATAATTTCACATATAGTTTTTTTCATATTTATATATTGAATATTTCCTTTTATATCATTTATTTTTTCTATTTCATTTACTAAATAATTTGTAATTAATCTATTTAAATAATTTAATAAAATAACTTTTTTTATATAACATTCAATATTAGATATATTCATTAATTTAATACATTCATTTTCTTTAAAAGAAATTAAAATTTCTTTTAATTCTTCAATATTTACAACATAATCTTTTTCAATTTCTGCATATTCATTTTCTTTATTTTCTTCTATAACTTTTTTTATTTTTGAAATAGGAAAAAGTGAATTTTTACCATTTAAACAATTAGTAATTAAACAAAAAGAAATATTTTCTTCATCTTTAATAAAATAAGCATTTGGATAATTTAAATATTTTGTTTTTTTTAATCTTATATTTAAAAAATTTAAAAATATTATTTTTCCTTTATAATCAGTAAATTGAATTATATTATGAACATTTTCTCCATTTGATATTTTATCATAAAGATTTTTAATTTGTTCATAAGGAATAACATATTTTTGATTATTTATATCAAAAATTAAAATAAAAATTTGATTTTTATTTTTATTACTATGAATAAGAGAATTATGAATACTTTTATTTTTTGGTATATCAATTGAACGACTTTTTGTAAATGAATAATTACTAATAAAAGAATTATTATCAAAATTAATTTTTGATTTTTTTACTAAATGTTTATTATTATTTATATCATATTCATATGAAAATTTATTATCTTCATTTAATAAAATTTCACCTAAAGGAGAAATTTCCATTAAAATATTGAAAATAGAATTTTCGTTTGGATTAATAATATGAACTTCACCTCTTATATCATATACTTTATATCTTCTTTTTAATTCTTGTTTATTATAAATTTTATTTATTAAAAATTTTAGAAATATTTTTTTAATTGTAAAAATTTCATCTTTTAAATCAAATAATTCTACTGTTAATAAACGAGGATTTTTATTTTTTTTTTCTATTTCTTCTATTACTGATAAATGATTATCCTTTGTAGATAATCTTGAAATTCCATCTAAAATATTATTCATTCTTTTTATTTCATTTTCATATGATTTTGCTATAAAATGATATAAATTTATATATTTTGTTTTATTTTTCTTATCTATTACTTTTGTTCTTCCTAGTTTTTCTTCTTTTAATATTTTTATTATTTCTTCTTTATTTAATAATATTTTTTCATTATTAATATCTTCTATTTCTAAATATTTATCTGAATTATTATTTATTGTATTTAGATAATATTCTTTTAATATATTTATTATTTCTTTATTGATTTCATCATTGAAACCATAATTTTCTTTTTCTATTTTTGATAATTGGGATAATGCAAATTTTGAATTAAGAATTTCCATTTAAAAAAAACTTTTTAATGAATATTTTAATAATTAATTCAAACAAAAAAATAAATAAAAAATGAACTAATTAATAAAATAAAGTCAATTAATCAAGGATTAATAAAAAATAATGAAAAGTAAAAGAGAGTAAATTTAAAAATAATAATTAAAATAATAAGAATTATTAAAATTCAAATTTTTTTAATTATTTAAAATGTCAAAATTTAATTAAAATATTTCCTTATTTAAATAATATTAAATAATCAAAAAAATAAATATTTAATTTAATTATCACAAAAAATTTTTAATTATAAAATTTTGATTCTAAAAAACCTAAATAAAAACTAATAAATTAAAAAAATGAATCCCAAAAATAATCCTTCTTCTAAAAAAGAAAAACCAATTCCTTTAAAACCAAAAAACAACGATATAGAATCATATATAAATAATGAATTAAAAACATTAAAAGGAATGAAAAAAAAAAAAATTCAACCTACAGTAAAGCAAAATCAACCAGTAATAAGGGATCAAGAATCAGAAAAGACAAAAAATGTTTTAAAAGAATCAATGAGTAAAGGAAATTTAAATAAAAATACAAAAAATAATATAATTGATGATATGAATTCTTCAAGTTCAAAATTTCAAGGATTTAATAATACAAATAGTAAACTTAATGAAACTACTTCTTCAAATTCTAGTAATAAAAATAAAGATATTAAAGTAAATCATTCTTTTAATAAAAATAAAAAACAAGAACCTTTTTCTATTAAATTTCCAACTGATCAAATTAAAAATGAACAAACAAAAGAAATATTAGATAATTTAAATAAAGAAAAAAAAGTTAAAAATCCAGAAATGAAAATAAAAGGAGAAATAAAATCAAATAATAAAAATTTAGAGAGTAATTTTAATTTACCAAAAGGAAAAATTTATAATGAACAATTAAATAAAATTGAAACTGAATATTATGATGATTATGATGAATATAATGATTTTATAAAAGATGAAAAAGAAATTAAAAAACTTAATAAAAAACCAGTTGAAGATTTTGATGATATGTTTGGTGAAAATGCAGAATTTAATAATGTTGATGATGAATATTTAAAACCTAAAATTAAACAAAAATATAAAAATAAAAGAGATGAAATTTATGATAGAATAAATGAATTAAAAGGAGCTGTTAATTTAAATAGTGAAAATATTATTTTTTATGAATTTGATTATTCTAATTTAGATTTAAGTAGTGCATTAGTACAAAAAAATAATAAAAATGAAGATGCTTCAACTAATACTGAAATAATTGAAATGATAGAAAATGGAACTTCAACTGAAAAAGATAATTCAATTATAATGAATAATAAATCAAACAATAAAATTGAAAATAAAAATAAAAATGAAAATAATAATAAAAATGATAATATTAATATAACTAATATTAATAATAATATTTCAAATAAAAAAATATCAGTTTCAAATATTGGAAATTATCAACCTTTGACATATGATGCATATAAATTTTTTATTCATATTTCTCCATATATTGAAAATATATTATTAAATAATATAAATAAATATATTCTACAAAAGAAAAATGCAGCCAAAGAATTAACTGGAATGACAAGATTAGATAATAATTTCCAATTTCCAAAAGATTTATTAAATTATATATTTCCTTCAAATACAGAAAAAGTAAGAATAACATTTAAAAAATTCTTATTTTTTGATACAAAACCTTTTCATATTGCAATTTCAATATCTTTAACTTCAGAATTTTCAAGTATAATATCAAATATACTTCCTGATTTAGGTTCAAATTCAACAACTTGTAATTTAATAATATTATTTTCTTGTTTTAATGGAAATATTGAAAAAATATTTTATTCATTTAGTCAAATTAATGATTTAATTGTTATTGGAGAAAGTGAAAATATTTTAATTTCAGCTAAAGCAGATGGACAATTTGATATATATGATTTAAATGGTAATAATGATATTTATTATATGGGATATGAAAAACAAGAACAAATTAGTTTAGCAAGAGCAAATATTGATGATTTCAATGATGTAATTGAACCTAAATTTAAATTAATTTTACCTATTGCAAATAGTAATATTTCATATGGTTTTAATTCTCAAATTAGAAAATTAATTAAAATTATTTCTTATAAAGGAGTTTCTAATATTAATAATGTTAATAGAGATAAATTATATGATATTTTATGTATTGATCAATTGGGATTTTTAGGAAGTTTTCAAATAAGAGAAAGTCAAACTCATTATAATAATCAATTAGAAAATCAAATAAATAATCCTTATATTAAATATGATTTAAATATTTTAATAAAAAGAGTATTTAATTCATCACAACATAAAGAAACAGAAATAATTGATATGAAACATTTTAATGAGAATATAATTTATTTATTGTCAAATTTTGGTCTTTGTAAATTAATAATAGAAGGAAAAGATACTTTTATACTTGATCCAATTTATATAAACAATAATGAAACAAATAATAATTCAATGACTTGTTTTGATATTTCTGATTCTGGTTTTGTTGTTGCTGGATTTAATGATCATTCAATTAAAATATTTAATGATATTAATAAAGATATTATTTATTCTAGTATTATAGGAGATTTAAAATTTGGTGCTTTAATTAATAAAATTGTTTGGTCTAATGTTATTTGTAAAAATAATATTGGAAAATTAATTAGAAAATCACTTCTTGCTAATTTTTATGTTTTTACTACAAAAAATGATTTTATTATTTATGATTTAAATCAAAAAAAAATTGAAGAAATTAGAAAAGTTAAAAAAAGAAAAGAAATGGGAAGTAAATTAAATTTAACTGCTAAAAATTCTATTATTGAAATATCTGATTCTTTATTTACTGATTATTCTAATTATATTTTACAATCTGATTCTGCAAATTTAAATGAAGGAAGTGTTGAAATTAATAAATTGAGTTTAAGAAAACAATTTTATGAAGAAAGTAGTATTGAAAAAGTTAATGATAAAATTTTAATGAAAATTTTAACTTTAACAAATAACTAAATAAATATATATTTTTATTTTTGATAAAAATTTATCTTTATCTATTTTTTAATTTTAATATCAAATAAATAGGTTTTATATTTTTTAAAATTTTTTAAATTATTCAAATATTTAAATTTATATTAAATATCTTTATTATTAATTATTATTTAATTATTTTTTTTGGAAAAAGATTCTATTAAATTTAATATTTGACTATAAGATTTTTTATCTAAAAAATCTAATTTTAATTCAATTTTATCAATAGATAAATCATTAATAATTTTTGGACATTCTTTTTGAATAAACTTAAAAAGAAAAGGAATATTATCCATATTTAATTTTCTAATTTTTTCAGCAATTTCCATTTTTTCTTGTAAATTAATAATTTGTAACTTACTTTCATCTTCTTTAATATCATCATCATCTTTTTTATTATATATCAAATTATTATTATTATTATTTCCAACTTTAAAATATTTTTCCATTTGTTTTTTAAATAATTTTTTACAATATTGTGCCATTTTATAAATTTCACTTCCTGCTTTATTGAAAGTAAAACAATTTTCCCAAATTAAATCAAAGTCATTTATTATTTCATTAACATCTGAATAATTATCATTTTCTAATTTTTCTTTTATTGTTCCTAAATCCATTGGATTTTTTATTATTTCTGGATATTCTGGAATATTTAATTCTATATAATCTACTGGTTCTTGAAATGCTGAGGATTGATTATCTTGAAAGAGTACTTTTAATATTTCAAAAAATTTTTCTTTTTCTATATTTGTAAGAGAAATATTAGAATTATTCATTTTTTTAAATAATGATTTTATTTTTTTGTTTTTTTAATTATTTATTATAAATAAAATTTGTTTTTTAAAATATTAATTCTACATTAAAATATAAAATATTCATTTATAAAAAAACATCTTTCAAAAAAATATTCAAATCACTTTTGATAAGAATTATTAAACAGAACTATCAATATTAAAACTATAACTTTCAATAACATATTTCCCAATAAAATCTTCATAATTACTTTGAGAATCATCATCATTATATTTTTTAGAAAAAGAAGAAGTTAAACCTAAATTATCAAAATTTTTAGGTAATTCATCTTCATTATTATGATTTTCAATTAATTTTTGATAATTTTTAAATAAATCAATATTTAAAGCTCTATTAATAGTAATTTGACTTGCATTATTTGATAAAGTTTCATCTCTAATATCATTATTATTATTATCAATTGAAAGAGTCCTATTTTTAATTTTTTTAATTTCAAAATTTAAAATCATATTTTCTTTATTTAATGAAAAATTTTTATTAGTTAAATTTTCATTTTCAATTTGTAATATTTTAATAGTTGCATTTTTATCAACTAAAAAACCAAAAATCATTTCAACAGCATCAGTTAATTTATTATAAGTTTTCATTTTTGTCATTCTTTGAAATTCAGTTTTAGTTAAACCAACGTTTTTTAAAATTTCAGCAAATTCATCAAAAGAATGTAAATTTGCATAATAATTACTTTCATCTAATTTTAATTTAGTTTTTAATTTAAAATCATCTGAAGGTAACAAACTTATATTTGGTAAATTTTGAGAATTAGTTAATTTTGTATTATCACTTGTTGCATTTCTTGTATTTTGTGATAATAAACTTAAATATGTTTCTTTATCTCTATTTGCACTTAAAATTGATAATCTATATTTATTTTTTAATTTCATTATTTCATTTTGTAATTTTGTTATTAATAATTCATATTTATTTATTGTATTTTGACATCTTTTTAAACTTTGAATTAATTTTATATATATTTCTTTATATAAATATAATTCATCACTTATTTGAATTAATGCTGAACTTGGATCTAATATTATTGAATCGTTTAATTTTTTGTTATGTTTTATTTTTGATATTTTCTTTTTTAATAACCCTATTGTTGTTGATTTTCTAAATAATTCTTGTTCTGCTAAAAATAATTTTGTTGATAAATTCTCATTTTCTTTATTTATTTTTCCTATTGAAGAATCTATGTTTTCTTCTAATTTTAATAACTAATTTTTTTATTTAAAAAGTTAATTATTTATAAAAATACTTTTGAACGAATTGTATCTCTTTCTTTTGCTGTTTTTTCTAATATTTCATATAAATTAGAATTTTCTTCTTTTAATTTATTTATTATCAAATCTTTTGAATTTTTTGAATTTGAATAAAAAGATGACATTATTTCTTTGTTTATTTTTAAATTTGCTTTTAAATCTTTTATATCTTTATGTAAATTTTTATTTTCTTCTAATAATAATATGTATTTATCAGCATAACTAAAATTTTATTATTTTTTATTTTGATATTCATTTACTTATTTAATATTTTAATTGCAGCCTTTTTTTCATTTTCAATTTTCTTTGACATTATTTAATTATTTCATTTTAAAAATATATTTTTTAATAGATTAACATATAATATATTTATTTTTACTGATTTATATTTAAAATATATTTAATTTGAAAAAATATATAAATTTTTTTTATAATATGGGTTGTGATTGTAATAAACTATATAATGATATACAAAATGAATTTAATAGAGATTTAATTTATGAAAAAAATTATAATTCAAATCCATTATTTAATTTATATAATAAAGAATTAAGTTGGAATGATAAATTTGGAACTTATACAAATAATGATGATAATCAAAATAATAATTTACAGCAAATTGATAATAAACCTGATTTAAATAAAGAAGAAAAAGAATATAAAAATGATAATAATACTTATAATATAGAAAATACTAATATAGAAAATTCTAATATTGAAAATACTAATATTGGAAATGAAAATATTGAAAATAATAATAATATAAATAATATTGAAAATACTAAAAATGAAAACACAGAATTAATTTTAAAAAACCTAAATATAAATCCAAAAATAATTAAAGAAAATGAAAACATAGAAAATAAAAATTTAATCCCAGTAGATTCATTTTCACAATATATTTTTTCAGAAATAAACAAAATTAGAAAAGAGCCAAAAAAATATATAAAAATAATAGAAAATTCCAAATCAAAAATAACAGAATTAAAAAATAGAATAATATACAAATCTAAAGTAAAAGTTGCTTTAACAAAAGGTATTCCTGCTTTTGATGAAGCAATTGAATTTTTAAAACAAACTAATTCAATGAATGAATTAATTTTTAATCCACAAATGTGTATTGAAATTCCAGAAAATGAAAATGATATAAATGATAAAAATTATTTTAAAAAAAAAGTTAAAGAAATTAGTAATAAAAGAATTTATATTACAATTTATTGGAGAGAAATTATTAATGATGAAGAAACTTGTTTTATTTTAATGATTGTTGATGACACTGGAGATAAAAGTGGTTTGAAAAGAAAAAATATTTTAAATCCAAATATGAAATATATTGGAATTTGTTCTGTTAAAATCAATAAAAAATTTGCTTGTTATATTACTTTAAGTGATAGATAATTTGGTATTTTATGTTTTATTTTTTAGTTATTTTTTATGTATTTTCATTGATTATAATTGAAATATTATTAAAATTATTTATAATAATTTTCATATATAAATAAAAAAACTTTAATTTTTTTAAAATACTTTTAAAAATAAAAAATTAAAAAATTATACAAAAAAAAATTAATTTCAAAAAAAAAAATGTTAACAAAAACATTCCCAAAATTAATAACATCACTTCAAAATATTCCTATATATTTATTCTCAACAATAATAGGGATTGATTTAGGAACAACAAATTCCTGTGTAGCTATAATGGAAAACCAAAAACCAAAAGTATTAGAAAATTCAGAAGGTTCACGTACAACCCCATCAATAGTAGCATTTACTCCATCAGAAAAATTAATAGGTGAAATAGCAAAAAGACAATTAATAACAAATCCAGAAAACACATTTTATGCAACAAAAAGATTAATAGGTCGTAAATTTTCAGATAAAGAAACCCAAAAAAATATAAAAAATCTTCCATATAAAATAACAAAAATTTCAAATGGAGATGTATTTTTAGAAACAAATGATAAAAGGAAATTTTCACCAAGTCAAATAAGTGGTTTTATATTAGAAAAAATGAAAGAAACTGCAGAAAATTATTTAAATAAAAAAATAAAAAATGCAATTATAACAGTTCCAGCATATTTTAATGATAGTCAAAGACAAGCTACAAAAGATGCTGGAAAATTAGCAGGATTAGAAGTAAAAAGAATAATTAATGAACCAACTGCTGCTTCACTTGCTTATGGTTTAGATAAAGATAAAAATAATAAAATTATTGCTATTTATGATTTAGGAGGAGGTACTTTTGATATTTCTATTTTAGAATTAGCTAATGGAGTCTTTGAAGTAAAAGCTACTAATGGTGATACTAATTTAGGTGGTGAAGATTTTGATATGAGATTACAAAATTATGTCATTGATAAATTTAATAAAGAAAATAATATTAATATTCAAAATGATAAAATTGCTTTACAGAGAATTAAAGAAAGTTGTGAAAAAGCAAAAATTGAATTGTCTAATACTCATGAAACTGAAATTAATTTACCTTTTATTACAAGTGATAATAAAGGACCAAAACATTTAAAAATAAAAATAACAAGAGCAAAGTATGAATCATTAATTGATGATTTAATTCAAAGAACATTAAAACCATGTGAGAATTGTTTAAAAGATTCAAATATCCCAAAAGAAAAAATAAATGAAGTAATTCTTGTTGGAGGTATGACAAGAACACCAAAAATAAGAGAAATAGTAAAAAAATTTTATGGAAGAGAACCAAATAAATCAATAAACCCAGAAGAAGCAGTAGCATTAGGAGCAGCAATTCAAGGTGGAATATTAGAAGGTCAAATTAAAGATATGTTACTTTTAGATGTTACACCTCTTTCATTAGGAATAGAAACAATAGGAGGAATATTTACAAGAATAATAAATAGAAATACTACAATTCCAATTAAAAAAAGTCAAATTTTTTCTACTGCTTCAGATAATCAAAATACTGTTATTGTTAAAGTCTTTCAAGGAGAAAGAGAATTAACTTCTGATAATAAATTATTAGGTCAATTTGATTTAAATGGTATTCCACCTTCTCCAAAAGGAATTCCACAAATTGAAGTCACTTTTGATATTGATGCTAATGGAATTGTTCATGTTTCTGCTAAAGATAAAACTAGTGGAAAAATTATGGGAATTACTATTCAAAATTCTAGTGGTTTAAGTGAGGAACAAATTAAAAAAATGATTTTAGATGCTGAAAAAATGAAAAATGAAGATTTGAAAAAAAAAAAAATTGTTGAAATGGTTAATGAAGGTGATGGATTAATATATAGTATTAAAAAAATGTTAAAGGAATTTAATGGGAAAATTGAAAAAAATGTTGTTGATATGGTTAATAAAGATATTTTGGAATTTGGGAATGCTAAAAATAAAGGAAGTTTAGAAGATGTTGAGAAAGCTTTGGAAAAAATTAAAGATGATGCTTTAGAAATTGGGAAAATTTTATATAAGGATCCACAGAAAAAAAATTAAAGAAATAAAATTTGTTTTTTTCCCTTATAATTAATATTGTTAAATTAAAAGTATAATTTCAAATTTATAAGATTTATAAAAAAGATATATTATTTTTAATTATATTTTAGAATTAGATATATTATTTAATATTACAAATGATATTGAAATGAATATAATTTAATAAAAATAAATTGTTTTATTTATAATGAAAGTATTATTATGCAATTTAAAGAACTTATAAGGAATTTTACAAAAAAAAATAAATTATTAAATGATTTTAAATCAGAACTTAATATGATTAAAGATAATTATATAAATTTGATAAATAAGATAAAGATATTAAAATAAATTTAATAAACATAAAAAAATAAAAAAATAATATTAAAATAGAATTCTAAATATTAAAAATAAAAATTAAAAAATCCTTATAAAAAAAATAAATAAAAAAGAAAAAAAATTATCTCAAAAAAATGGGTTGTCACATAGGTGGAATAAAATTAATTTCTTCAAACAAAACAAAATACTCATACCTTCCTCGTAATATAGAATACATATGGGAAGAATACATAAGTGATTGTCAAAGTAATGGTGAATTAGTAATAGAAATGAATCAAAAGCAATTAGAATACAATGGTAAGGTAGCTACCTTTGATTTTATAATACGTGGTAATTACCAAGAACCAGGTTTTCCATTATATATAATATTACATAATGGAGGAATAAATCAAAGTGCATTTAACAATGGTGAATATTTAAAAGCAAAATTTCGTTATTTATCATCAGTTAAAAATGGTGTTATTGTTGGTGTAAGAGGAGTAAATGATTTATCAAATATGCATTATACAAATGAAAGTATAATTTTATTAGATCGTATAATAAAAAATTTTATATCTTTTCATCAAGTTGATCCTAATAAAGTTTATTTAATTGGTATTGGAATGGGTGGTGATGGTGTTTATCAAATTTTAAATTTAATTCCTTCTAAATTTGCCGCTGCTGTTATAGTCAGTGGTCATTCTTATGGAAAAGTACTTAAAAATTTAATTAATGTTCCTTTATTAATTCAAGTTGGAGAATTAGATTATTTTTATGATAGAAATAAAGACGCTGTTCATACTTATAAAAAAATTAAAGATATTTATGATGATTTTAATCAAAAAACTAATGAAATGAATTTAAATAAAAATAGTAGTCAAAATGGTAATTCTAGTAATTTAAATATGAATAATTATAAAAATAAAGAAGTTTCTTCTGATGAAGGAAATGTTGAATGTTATATTCATTTTAGTCAAGGTGCAAATATAGTAGATTATAATAAAAATTTTAAAGAAATTCCTATTATTGAAAATCCTATTAATTGGTTAGTTCAATCTGGTAATACTAATACAATTAATAAAAATGTTAATTCAATTACTTTTTTAAATAAATTTACAAGAGATCCTTTTCCTAAAAATTTATTATGGGATTTGTTTTCTACTATTAAAATACCTGAAAATAATAAAAATAATGGAAATGATATTATGAAAGATACTCAAATGATGAAAGAAACTACATTAAAAAATAATACTAATACAAGAGATGAATTTTTTCATGGTTCAAATATGCAACAAGGATTAAAAAAAAATAAAATTAAATTTAATAAATATTTTTATTGGTTGGAAATTGGTTCTATTAATATTAATGATATTGGATCAATGGAAGCAATTGTTAGAATGGATTCTAAAAATAATTCTTTTTATATTGATTCTCAAATTAAATATTTGAGAATTTTAGTTAATGAAAAAATGATGGATTTAACTAAAGAAATTCATATTTATTATAAAAATCAAATGAAAAAAATTAATGTTACTCATAATTTTCAAACTGAAAGAAGAACACTTTTAGAAAGAGGAGATTATAATTATATTTTTAGTGCTGCTATTATTTTTGAATGTAAAGATTTGGAACATTTTAAAATTGGACAATATGATGAAATATATGAAAAAATTAGTTGATGGAATTTAATTTTTTTTTTATGTTTTTATTACTTATTTTTTATTCTTTTTTTAATTAATTATTTAATAATTTATAAATATCAAATTAAAATATTGAATAGAAAAAGATTAATTTTTAAATTTTTGAAGTTGTATAATTTTACTTATGGGGATTGGGGATTGGGGATTGGGGATTGGG
>JAEEGK010005424.1_pt1 | contig 30839 bp, 26 predicted proteins | sample 8958771 | NCBI WGS metagenome assembly JAEEGK01 (sample SAMN16246547, study PRJNA631951) | gut metagenome | biome: gut microbiome; feature: rumen; material: SC-attached | host: Bos | place: Iran: Karaj | collected 2018-10
CGACCCTCTGCTTGTAAGGCAGATGCTCTGAACCAGCTGAGCTAAACGCCCAATTCTGCAAGAGGTTTGTGGGATTTATTTTGGTGGGCGTTGACGGATTCGAACCGCCGACCCTCTGCTTGTAAGGCAGATGCTCTGAACCAGCTGAGCTAAACGCCCAAAACAAGCCCCTCTCGAGAAATGCGGAGCAAAGTTACCACATTTCTACGGACTTGCAAAATATTTCCGTAAATATTTTTATTTAGATGCGAAACGACGTGACTGCTCTTCAATCAAGGCTCTGTCCTGGAAGTAGTTAATCTTCATAGCGCGGCGAACCTCATCCATTGTCTGACAAGCTGCCTCGCGAGCTACTTCGCATCCTTTCCTCAGTATCTCATATACTTGTGGGATATCCTTCTCGAACTCAGCACGACGCTGACGGATAGGCTCCAAAGTTTCCTGCAACACACTCATTAAGAGTTTCTTGCACTTCATATCGCCCAAGCCTCCACGAGTATAATGATCCTTCATCTCCTGAAGGGTCTGATAATCTGTAGTCATAGCTGCTACCATCTCGTCCGTAGCAAACGCATCAAGATAGGTGAAAACGGTATTACCCTCAAGATGACCGGGATCGTTCACCTGAAGGTGGGTAGGATCAGTGTACATACTCTTCACTTTCTTATTCACCTCGTCTGCAGAATCAGAGAGATAGATACAGTTACCCAGACTCTTACTCATCTTAGCCTTACCATCGGTGCCGGGCAGACGCAGACAGGCGGCATTATCAGGCAACAGGATATTGGGTTCAACCAATGTATCTCCATAAATATTATTGAACTTACGTACAATCTCGCGGCATTGTTCCAGCATAGGCTCCTGATCTTCTCCTGCAGGTACAGTAGTTGCTTTGAACATAGTTATATCAGCAGCCTGAGAGATGGGATAAGTAAAGAATCCCACAGGAATACTCTCGCCACTGAATCCACGCATCTGAACTTCGGTCTTTACGGTAGGATTACGCTGCAGGCGGCTAACGCTCACCATATCCATAAAATAAAACGACAACTCGCAGAGTTCTGGAATCTGGCTTTGGATAAACAAAGTACTCTTGGAGGGATCGAGTCCTGCTGCCAGATAGTCTAAAGCCACCTCTATAACGTTCTGACGTACTTTCTCAGGATTTTCTATATTGTCGGTTAATGCCTGAGCATCTGCCTCGAAAATAAAAATCTTATCATATAAGCCAGAATTCTGCAGTTCTACTCTTCTGCGAAGCGAACCTACATAGTGGCCGATGTGGAGTTTTCCGGTTGGGCGATCGCCCGTAAGAATAATCTTTTCTTTTGGTTCCATTTTTTATAATTGTGTTTAATCAATTTCTTTTAGCGTCCAAACATTTTCTCGATTTGGGCATGTTCCATAATTGAGACAATGACCTTACCAGTTGGGGTGAGGTTGGGATTTTGGCATTGGAACAGTTCGCCAAGCAGCGATTCCATTTCCTGATTGCTTAATGCCTGCCCAGCAACTATTGCCGCATTACGAGCCATAACCAGAGCTATACGATGTTGTAATTCATTTTCTATCCCACTCTCTTTTTCCTTGACAGCCTCCACCATTTGGGTAAGCACAAGTACAGGATTGGCACCCTGCAGATCTGAAGGGACGCCATTCACGGAGAAACTGCCACCGCCAAGCGATTCTATATCGAAGCCAAGCGACCGCAACTCATCTGTCATATCCTGAAACAGAACAGCATCCGAAGGGGATAACTGTAATATCTCTGGAAAAAGAAGGCCTTGGGAAGAAGCCTTCTGCCCCTCTATTTGCCTAAGGAATTTCTCGTACAGAATACGCACATGTGCTCTATGCTGATCCACCATCATCAGTCCCGTTTGTACAGGGGTAAGGATGTACTGACCTCGATACTGAAAATGATTGTTACTCATCTCGACCCCCCCCTGAGCCTCATCCGAAAAAAGATCATCCTGTTCTGCAGGCAACTCCTCTATATGGTAATTACGAGCAGATTCTGCCTTTTCTATGTGTGAATAGAGTTGTTCCCAATCGACGGGAGCCTGTTTCTGACGCTTCGTTTCTTGGGAGCGGAAAGGATTGTAGCTGTTGTCAACCTGCACATGGGGAGCACGTACTTCCGCACTACCATGATAGTCAAAAGCTGGAATATCAGGTCGTCCCTCAACATCAAAATCAATAGTGGGCACTGCATTGAACTTACCCAATGAATCCTTGATCGCAGCAACCAGAATCTGCCAGATAGCAGAGTCATTCTCGAATTTTATCTCTGTTTTGGTGGGATGTATATTGACATCTATATTGGCAGGATCAACTTCGAAGTAAAGGAAATACGGTATCTGTTCGCCTTCGGGAATAAGATGGGCATAGGCCTCGAGCACAGCCTTGTGAAAATAAGGATGTCGCATATACCTGCCGTTCACGAAGAAATACTGGTTTGTATTCTTCTTGCGTGCAGCCTCAGGTTTTCCCACAAAACCTGTAATACGAACAAGGGTTGTATCAACATCGACCGACAGCAATTGTTCGTTCTGTTTCTTTCCAAAGACATTTACTATACGCTGCCGGAGATTACTGGCAGGCAACTTTGTAATCAACGTTCCATTATGGGAAAGAGAGAAGGAAACGGAAGGATTCACCAACACGATTCTTTCGAACTCTTGAATGATATTATTAAGCTCAGTCTGATTTGATTTCAAGAATTTACGACGAGCAGGTACATTAAAGAACAGATTACGGACCTCGAGATTGGCACCTACCGGACAGGAACACACTTCCTGACTGGTTATGTGTGATCCTTCGATGGTAAGGTCAGTGCCCAATTCATCCTCGATGGTTCGAGTCAGAAGATGTACTTGCGCTACAGCAGCAATGGAAGGAAGAGCCTCTCCCCTGAATCCCATCGTATGCAAAGAGAACAAATCCTCTGCCTGTTTAATCTTGGAGGTAGCATGTCGTTCAAAAGCCATGCGGGCATCCTGTTCACTCATCCCCTTTCCGTCATCTATCACCTGGATAGATGTCCGGCCAGCATCCACGACAAGTACATCTACCGTCGATGCACCAGCATCAACAGCATTCTCCATCAACTCTTTGATAACAGAAGAGGGACGCTGAACGACTTCACCGGCAGCAATCTGATTAGCTACCGAGTCTGGAAGAAGATGAATGATGTCCATAATGTGATTACCGTCTGCCTGTCATGATGAAATACCAGAAAAACAACAAGATAAAGATAAGGATGATAGCCAAGGGCCACCCTATCCTAGCGCCTTTCTCTTTATATCGCTGTGCACGTGGGGTGTAATTAATAAAGGTACCCTTGAACTTATCTGCATGATAAGCATTGTCTTCTGGTACTGCTTCCCCCTTCGCACGCATAGTCTGTTCAACCAACTTCTGCAACTTTTCCTTGCGCTCATCGGTATAAATGCTCACTCGTCTGAACTTGCGAGGCTGTCTGGTGCTGAACATTCCCATAACCTTATTGTTTTTATTCTTGTTTTATATCTGATAGCTTTTGTTTTGGTGCCACACGCTGCACGCTTTTCTTCAGTTCACTTCCAGCCTTTTTACCTCGCCAATTGAATACATCCATCTTATCAACAGGCCGGATATAATCGAACCAGGCAAAATTGGAAAGATAAAGCTCATCTGGCGGTATCAGCGGCACGGGATACATAGTCCCCGTTGCAGCAGGCATCCAGACATAGTCAATCTTACCACTATCGGAAAAAAGTTTCAGTAATGTGGTTTCGGTATGATTCATCTCTACCATCACACTGTCTTCGTTAAAAGGGTAATAGTTGAAATACACATTACCTTGTGTAGTGGAAAGATACACCTCGCCATTGCGGAAGTAGAAATGCATCTCGTGCCCAGCTACCTGATTGTAATGTATACTGTCTATCTTCTCGACAGAAAGTGCCTGACGAAGAACCTGCACACTATCCAACGTACTGTCGTTAAAGAAAGACCTTATCTCCTCGCCCAGCATCTGTTGTCCATTCTGCCATAGAATAGGATCATAATACATTACAAGACAAGAATCCTTGGAATTGTAGACCATAGAGTCGCAGACGGCTTGCATATCTTCGCGGAAAGCACGTACACGACGATATGCATGCAGGATACGATACATACTGTCCGTATCGATATAATACGTGAACACTTTAAAAGTATCCGCGTGAGCGAACAAGGTATCTTTCTGGGAGAAGTCAATCACCATGGCACTGTCATAGGTCTCGCAATATCCTATACTGTCGACGTAATAACAATAATTGCCGGTTAGCATATTCTTGTTCTCGTCGTCGGTGTAAACGAAATTACCAAAGGCTTCACCGATTTTTGTTTCCCCGTTCCATACTACGCTATCCCCTACCAGATGTTTTCCTTCATTAACCAGAATACTTCTGTCGAGCATAAACGACTCGTCCGTCTTGGTGTGATAATAGCCACGTTCGGTATATATATGGCTTTCTCCGTTCTCGATATTGGAAGGTCCCACCACATAGGCTATAGCCGTATTAGTATTATAATATAGAGTATCAGATACCAAGACGGTCTTGGGAGGTTCCGGAGGCTCCGGATTAACCAACCTGACATTATAATTAAAGACAGCCTGATGAGTAGCCGGCTGATACTGCCCCCAGTCGCTCGTCAATTCATTACCTTGGTCCAGAAGGCGTCCTCCTTCGAAGAAATATCCAAGATCATATATACGGTCATAATCAAGACTGTCAGTATACAGGATTGTTTTCAGATGCTTCAGAACTACGTTATAGCGAGCCCGGGCCAGACGGTCCATACCATTATAATATAACACATCGCTTGTTAGCGTAAGTGTATCGCCCTGGACCATACGGACATTACCAAATGCATCAAAGGAATTTGTAGATTCGTAAAAGAGGGCACTATCACAATACATAAGTGTACCCTCATGATTGAACTTTACATTTCCTACCAAAAACTGAGCCGTCTGATGAAGTCGGTTGTCGTAATACAACTTATCAGCATGTAACAAATGGACACGGCTGTCCTTGTTCGACGTTTTTGCTTTATTGTTATTTGCGGTATTTCGGACTGGGGTTATAGCAAATAATAGACAAACGCCAAACAGGATAAGAGTACATATTACAGACAGTCGATGATTCATCACTTAATCCAGCCGGGGTATTGAAACTCACAGTCGCGCCAATCAGGGTTAATCCTAATATACGTTGTACGCTGCTTTTCCTTTATCCAATCCAGAATAATCTTTTCTTTCTTTTCTGCTTCAACCTCACCCTTCAAGATCTGGAAATCTTCAGACATATTTGCCCTATGGGATTTGATGCGGCTCCTTAACTTAGCAATAGCACAGACAGTCTTACCCTTACTGTTTATCATAGTAAAAGGCTTGGAGATTTCGCCAACCTCCATTGAACTTATCACACGTGCTAATTCGGGAGAGAGCGTAGAGAGGTCGCTCATCTCGAATCTGGTTGTCGTTACACGTTCGCCGTTCTCAATCTTGGTATTAGACAAAATGCCTCGATTAAGACGTGTATCCTTATCATCGGAAGCAAAACGCACAGCATCCTCAAAAGTAACCTTCTCTGCGCGGATATGATCAGCTATAGAATCAAGGTGTGCCATTGCGGTATCTATATCCTCCTGTCGGATTTCGGGTCGTCTAAGGATATGGCGGCATTTAACCTTGTCGCCACGTTTGTCTATCAGCTGGATAATATGGAATCCGAACTCGCTCTGTGCAATCTTGCTAACCTTAGATGGATCTGTCAGGCTGAATGCCACATTAGCAAAACCTGGGTCTAACTCACCGCGTCCCATATAGGGCATTTCACCTCCCTGACGGGCAGATGCCGTATCCTCGGAATACAAGCGCGCCAATGTAGCGAATGAGGTGGTTCCCGTATTCACACGCTCGGCATATTCGCGAAGCGTGTTCTTTACGCGGTCTATCTCTTCCTGATGAACACGTGGCTGCTGAACCAGAATCTGGACCTCAACCTGTGTAGGAATCAGTGGCAGGCTATCTTCTGGAGTATCCTTGAAATAACGACGGACCTCTGCAGGAGTAGCTTTCACCTCGGAAGTCAATTTCTCGCGCATCCTCTGCATCGTCAACTGATTCTTGTACTGGTCGAAAAACTCTTCACGGATTTGCGTCATCGTCATTTGCATGTACTCCTCCAGTTTTTCTTTTGAACCGGCTAACAGAATCTTTTCGTTAATATCCTGCTCTACATACGAATTGATGTCAGCATCAGCCACCTCAACACTGTCTATGGCAGCCTGATGAATAAATAGCTTCTGAATGGCCAACTGCTCAGGAATGACGCAATATGGATTGCCTGAATAGGAACTGCCGAACTGCGAGCGATAATGTTCGATATCCGACTTCAGAATGGCATCATCACCGACTACCCATACAACCTCATCTATCACATTGTTCAGTTTACTCTGTGCCAGAGAGAAGATGCTGCTGAGAGACAAGCATAGCAGGATAAAATATCTGCCGTAAACCTTCATAAATAGAATCAATGATTATTTACTGTTTTCAGAATATCCTCGTGAATCTCCACCGGATAACGTTTTCTAAGATTTGCCACGTACTCATCTTCGCGCATACGCTGGTAGTCCGTAACAACCTGATTACTGATATCCGTCCACTCTGCAGGACCTTTCTTTAATACTTTTCCCACAACGGCTGCGTATGGGAAATCCTTCAGAGGATTCAGCTTAGCGCTCTTATCCTTCAGGGCCAGGAAATCTACATTGGCATTCTCGCCCTTCTTGAAAAGGCGGCGCTCCATACGTACCGTTACACTGTCCTTGTTGAACTGCTCTCGAATCTTTACCGTCCACTTATCCTCAGGAACGCCTTTCAAGCACTTCTTAACAGCCTTGACATCTGCTGCATTCTTGCAATAATAGACAAGACCGCGGAAATGAGGTTCCTTCCAGGCATATTTCTTTTTGTTTGCCTTGAAATAGGAAGCCAAGCCCGTAGTGTCCTTACTGGCAGGTTCCCATACATTTCTGCTACACTCTTCATAGAGCAACAGACCATCATGATATTCCTGCACAAGATACTTCAACTCATTATCCTGGGCACATAGGCGCTCTGTCTCTTCGTCCAGAATCTGCTCAACACTTTTCTGGGGTGATGAATGCTGGGCCATAGAATCCAAGACCTGAGCAGCAAGCTGATTCTCCAATCCCTGACTCACCAGATAACGACGGATATTCACCTTCAGTTCGTCATAACTCTCCAAAGGCTTTTTGCCCATCAGCTTTATTATATGATAACCCACTGTCGAGAGGAATGGCTCAGACACCTGCCCTACTTCCAGGCCATATGCAACATCCTCGAATTCCTTTAATGTCTGGTTGGGACCAATCCAAGGAAGCAGACCACCACGAGCGGCAGAACCGGGATCCTGAGAAACCGTCTTTGCCAATTCAGAGAAATCCGCTCCGTTCTTAATCTCCTGATAAACGGAATCTATACGGGCTTTTGCTGCAGTCTGTACGTCTTCGGTAGAAGCCTGGGGAACACGCAAGAAGATATGTGCCGGCTGCAACAGTTCCTTGCCCTGCAAGCTTGCCAGCATCTGAGCATAATACTTCTGGCACTCTTCCTCCATCGCATTCTGGGGAATCAGCAAAGGACGTATTTGCTGGTCGCGATACTGCCTGAACTCTTTCTGATAACTTGAAAGAGTATCCAGGTGATTATCCAATGCAGCCAAGACCTTCAACTTGTAATTGACAAAAAGTTGTGCGTATTCCTCTACACCCTTCTTGTCCAATACACCATCAGAATTATTCTTGTTATAGTTGTACTCAAACTCGCTACGGGGAACGGGCTGACCATTCACATGCATCACTATAGGATCATCCTGAGCATTTGCACAGATTCCTGTAGTAAGGAACAACAAAGAACACAGTATCTTCTTCATACCTTATTATACTATTACTGAGGACGACTGTAGTTAGGCGCCTCACTGGTAATTGTCACATCATGTGGATGGCTCTCCAAAACACCGGCATTGGTGATACGGACGAACTTAGCATTATGAAGCTGCTCAATGGTTCCTGCACCACAGTAGCCCATACCGCTGCGCAATCCGCCTATCAACTGATAGATAACCTCCTGTACGGTGCCCTTATAAGGAACACGACCGGCAATACCTTCGGGAACCAACTTCTTAACATCCTTCACGCCAGCCTGGAAGTAACGGTCCTTGCTGCCACACTCCATAGCCTCAAGCGATCCCATACCTCTGTAGCTCTTAAACTTACGTCCGTTATAGATGATAGTATCGCCAGGACTCTCTTCTGTACCGGCAACCAGCGATCCGATCATTACGCTGTAGCCACCAGCTGCCAAAGCCTTCACAACATCGCCGCTATAGCGCAAACCGCCATCGGCAATCAGAGGTACACCGGTACCCTTCAGGGCACATGCAACATCATATACAGCACTTAACTGTGGTACGCCGACACCAGCTACCACACGGGTGGTACAGATACTACCCGGGCCGATACCTACCTTCACACCATCAGCACCTGCTTCGGCAAGCATACGTGCAGCATCACCTGTTGCCACATTACCAACAACAATATCTACGTTGGGAAAGTTCTTCTTGGCCTCCTTCAGCTTCTCGATCACGAACTTACTGTGACCATGTGCAGTATCTATGATAATGGCATCTACGCCAGCATCTACCAGCGCTCTCATTCTGTCAAGTGTATCTGCTGTTACACCTACACCTGCTGCTACACGCAGACGGCCTTTGCTATCCTTACAAGCCATTGGCTTATCCTTTGCCTTGGTGATATCCTTATAGGTGATAAGGCCGATAAGTTTATTGTCTTCGTCAACAACAGGGAGTTTCTCAATCTTATTCTCCTGCAAGATTTTTGCTGCAGCTACCAAATCGGTCTGAACATGCGTAGTTACAAGGTTCTCGCTTGTCATCACATCCTCAATCATACGACTCAGATTCTGCTCGAAGCGCAAATCCCTATTGGTTACGATACCAACTAAATGACGCTCTGCGTCCACAACAGGAATACCGCCGATATGATATTCGGTCATCAAGTCAAGCGCATCGGCTACCGTGCTACCCAACTGAATGGTTACGGGATCATAGATCATACCATTCTCGGCACGCTTTACGATAGCAACCTGACGGGCCTGCTCCTCGATGCTCATATTCTTATGAATAACGCCAATACCTCCTTCACGTGCAATAGCAATTGCCATCGGAGCCTCAGTAACCGTATCCATTGCGGCAGTTACAAAAGGAATCTTTAACTCAATGTTACGTGAGAAACGGGTTGAAAGTTCTACCGTACGAGGCAACACCTCGGAGTAAGCGGGAACCAACAGGACGTCGTCATAAGTCAGGCCGTCCATAACAATCTTGTCTGCAATAAATGATGCCATATCTTACATAGAATTTATTGCGTGCAAAAGTACAAAAAAAAACTGATTATTCCGACACAAAAAATGCCAAATTTTCTTAATTAGCCATTTCCGAGAGGAACTTGATGCGAACAAGTCGGATTTCCGTCTCTGTGTAGTCTTCTCCAAGGGCATCCAGCGCCTCATCCAAATCATCAGATTCAGACTCTTCCATGAAGTAGTCGTAGATATCCTGCATATCGTCTTCGTCCATTACATCTTCGATATAATAGTCGATATTCAGTTTTGTACCGCTATAGACTATAGTCTCTATTTCATCCAGCAATTCCTCCAGGGTGAGACCTTTTGCCTTAGCAATATCTTCGAGGGCCAGCTTTCTATCGATACCTTCTATTATACTAACTTTATTCTTACTCTTATTAGCAAGCGTCCTGACACGAAGGTCCTCCAGGCGTTCTATCTCATTCTCCTCGCAATACTTGGCAATCAACTCACAGAACTCCTTACCATAGCGGGCAGCCTTTCCGTCGCCGACACCCCTTATATTCTTCAGCTCGTCTATCGAGATAGGATAAGTGGTAGCCATATCTTCCAAAGAAGGATCCTGGAAGATGACATACGGTGGTACGCCCTTCTTCTCCGCAATACTCTTACGCAAGGATTTCAACATACTGAAAAGAACCTCATCCAGTACAGCAGATTCTCCGCCACCGGGTTCCTCGTATTCATCAAACTCGTTGTCCTTGGATATCCAGAACTCTACGGGCTTACGCATAAAGCGCTTACCCTCCTCTGTCACCTTCAGCAAGCCGTAGTTCTCTACTTCCTTCTCTATATAACCGGAAATCATTCCCTGACGGATAACAGCACTCCAGAAACTGGCTTCATGATCATCACCGCACCCGAAGCATTCCAGATCTTCATGCCTGTGCGACACGACTTCCTCCGTCTCACGGCCAATCAGGATATCTATCACATGATTTACCTTGAAGTTTTCCTTCACAGCTTCTATCACCTTCAAAGCCAGAAGAAGTTCGTCCGAAGCCTCCTGCTTTTCCTTGGGATGCCTGCAGTTATCACAATTTCCACAATTATCGGGTTCGTATTCCTCTCCGAAATAGTGAAGCAGGAACTTTCTTCGACAGATTGAGGTCTCAGCATAGGCAGATGTCTCCTGCAACAACTGGCGGCCGATATCCTGTTCGGCTACAGGCTTCCCTTCCATGAACTTCTCCAACTTACGCAAATCCTTTGGAGAATAGAATGTCAGACAATACCCTTCACCACCATCACGGCCAGCACGACCGGTTTCCTGATAATACCCTTCCAAGCTTTTGGGTATATCGTAATGAATCACAAAACGCACATCCGGTTTATCTATTCCCATACCAAACGCTATGGTTGCCACAATAACATCCAAGCGTTCCATCAGGAAATCATCCTGTGTTTCGCTTCTGACCTGCGATTCCATACCAGCATGATAGGCACGGGCATTAATCTGGTTGGCACGCAGGATTTCTGCCAGCTCCTCTACCTTCTTGCGGCTCAGGCAGTATATAATTCCGCTCTTGCCCTTATGCTGCATAATAAAACGAATAATGTCCTTGTCTACATCCTTCGTCTTGGGTCTTACCTCATAGTATAGATTGGGGCGGTTGAAAGAACTCTTGAATTCTGTTGCATCCAGCATCCCCAGATTCTTCTTGATATCGCCACGCACCTTATCTGTGGCAGTTGCAGTCAATGCTATTATGGGAGCTTCGCCTATCTGATTCACAATAGGACGGATACGCCTGTACTCAGGACGGAAGTCGTGTCCCCATTCAGATATACAGTGTGCTTCGTCTACGGCATAGAACGAGATTTTCACGCTTGTCAGGAAACTTACGTTATCCTCCTTGGTCAGCGATTCGGGCGCCACATACAACAGCTTGGTACGCCCTGTCTTCACATCGTGCTTTACTATATCTATCTGCGTCTTTGTCAGCGATGAGTTCAGGAAATGAGCTATACCGTCATCTTCACTTACCTGACGGATGGCATCTACCTGGTTCTTCATCAATGCTATGAGGGGAGAAATCACAATAGCCGTCCCATCCATCAGCAAGGCGGGCAACTGATAGCACAGAGACTTTCCTCCTCCTGTAGGCATCAACACAAAAGTATCGTGCCCTGCCAGAACATTACGGATAATTGCTTCCTGGTCGCCCTTGAAGCAGTCAAAGCCGAAATAATGTTTCAGTTGCTCTGTCAGATTCCAGTTCTCCATACTGTCATTTATACATTTTCCTTACAAAGATATAATATTTTTTCAATATAAAACAAGTTTTGTGCTATAATTTTGATATTAATAACAAAAAAAATGGAAGGAACTTTTGCATTCCTTCCATTTCAACCATATTTCTGTGTCTTACGCTATAAGACGCTGTGACTTTTCTATCTGCTTGCGGGCATAATCGGCTGTCACCTCAAATTCCTTGTCTTTCCCTGAGGGAGCATCATATTGTGCATCTATCATTACGGCCTCCATGATACTGCGCAGGCCTCTGGCACCCAGTTTGTACTCCACAGCCTTATCAACCATATATTCAAGAGCCTCTGTTGTAAACGTCAGCTTAATACCATCCATCTCGAAAAGCTTCACCTGCTGCTTCACCAACGAGTTCTTGGGTTCGGTAAGGATGTTGCGCAATGCCGTCCTGTCAAGCGGATTCAGATAGGTAAGAACCGGCAGACGACCGATAATCTCGGGGATAAGTCCGAAGCTCTTCAAGTCTTGCGGAACAATATACTTCATCAGATTCTTGGAATCTATCTTCTGCTGATTCTGAACGCTATTGTATCCTACCACATGGGTATTCAGACGCTGGGCAATCTTCTTTTCTATGCCGTCAAAGGCACCGCCGCAGATAAAGAGGATGTTCTTGGTATCCACCTCTATATAATCCTGATCGGGATGTTTTCTTCCACCCTTTGGCGGAACATTCACCTTCGAGCCTTCCAGCAATTTCAGCAAGCCCTGCTGAACACCTTCACCGCTCACATCGCGGGTGATGCTTGGATTATCCGACTTACGGGCAATCTTATCTATCTCATCTATAAATACGATGCCGCGTTCTGCAGCCTTGACATCGTAATTGGCTACCTGAAGCAGTCGGCTGAGAATACTCTCCACATCCTCGCCCACATATCCGGCCTCTGTGAATACCGTTGCGTCTACAATCGTAAAGGGAACTTTCAGCAAATTGGCAATAGTCCTGGCCAGCAGGGTCTTACCCGTACCGGTCGAGCCGACCATAATAACATTGCTCTTCTCAATCTCCACGCCATCATCTTCCTTCTTCTGTCCCAATCTCTTGTAGTGATTGTATACAGAGACCGAAAGATAACGCTTGGCATCATCCTGCCCTATTACATACTGGTCAAGGAATTCCTTAATCTGCTTGGGCTTGGGAATATCTTTCAGGCCGAAGTCAGCAGTCGTATCAGTTGACTTGGCTCCCAGATTATCCTGCACAATGCGATAGGCCTGCATAGCACAGTCGCTGCAGATAAAGCCGTTGATTCCAGAAAGCAACAAGGGTACTTCCTTTTCAGGACGACCACAAAACGAGCATTTGTCTTGTTTCTGTGCTGCCATCTTTTACTGTTTCTTTGCCAATACCTGATCTATCATTCCATACTCCTTGGCTTCCTGAGCCGTCATCCAGTAATCACGGTCACTGTCAGCCCAGACTTTATCAAAGTCGGTATGCGAATGATTAGCTATGATAGTATACAGTTCTTTCTTCAACTTCTGAATCTCGCGAGCTGTGATTTCTATATCACTGGCCTGACCCTGAGCACCACCCATCGGCTGATGAATCATCACCCTGCTGTGTGTCAGCGCACTACGCTTGCCCTCGGTGCCGGCCACCAGGAGAACAGCCGCCATGCTTGCAGCCATACCCGTGCAGATAGTAGCAACGTCGCTGCTAATGAACTGCATGGTATCATAGATACCCAATCCGGCATAAACACTACCACCGGGGCTGTTAACATAGATGCTGATATCCTTACCAGGATCTACACTGTCAAGGTACAGCAACTGAGCCTGCAGCGTATTGGCTGTATAATCGTCGATTTGGGTACCAAGGAAAATGATACGGTCCATCATCAAACGACTGAACACATCCATCTGAGTGACATTCAGCTGACGCTCCTCCAGGATATACGGATTAAGATATTGGTTCTGTGAGCTAATCACATCGTCCAACACCATGCTATTCATACCCAGGTGACGAGTTGCAAATTTCTTGAAGTCGTTGTTCATTTTACTATCATTATTTATTAGGCACGCGAGTAAGAGAGCTGTTTACTTCTTGCTCTTGGCAGCCTTAGTAGTCTTGGTGCTCTTTGTCTCCTTGTTATCCTTCTCGAAGAGCTTGTTGAACTCATCCAGAGAAACGGCCTTCTCTGTCAACTTGACAGTCTCCTTAGCCTTGGCAACAATCTTATTCTCTACGGTACGAGCTACCAAGCCCTCAGCCTGCTGCTGGTTCTTCAGCATCTCGTTAGCGTAATTTGTCAGCACATCATCAGGCAGGTTTGTCATACCATACTGAGCGAACTGCATACGGGTAGCAAGTTTGGCTGTCTCCAGAACGTCAGCCTGCTCTACCTTAATCTCGAACTGATCAGAGAGCTGCTCCTTGATAAGATGCCATGTCAGTTCATTAAGACTGGGCTTGAAGTTCTCCTCGATATATGCATCGTCCTTCTCGGCATTGTTCAGCTTCATGATACGCTTGAGCTGAGCCTCGGGATATTCCAGTTCACCGATTCTGTTAACCAGGTAAGCACGCAGATCCTGCACGAACTTATAGTCGCTGTCAGCAACGAAGCTCTTCTTCATATCCTCAGCGATTCTGGCACGGAACTCTTTCTCGTTCTTTACGACGCCTTCGCCCAATACCTGGTCGAAGAGAGCCTTATCGATAGCTGCGGGCTCGAAACGTGTAATCTCTGTTACCTGGAAGCTGAAATCAGACTTAACCTTGGCAGCCTCTTCCTTGCTGATCTTCAGCAGGCTTGCAAGCTCCACATCGCTGCCGTTGTATGCCTTGGCAGGATTCAGGACAATTACATCGTTCACCTTAGCGCCTTCGAACTTAGCCTTCTCGTCGTCGTTCTTCATATAGTTGGGAAGCATAACGGCGTTCTCAACCTGAATACCGCCTTCCAGGGTGTTACCCTTCTTATCCAGCTGAGCCAAGAGGCCCTTTACCATATCGTTGTTCTGATAGCTGTCAACCTTCTGGTACTGACCGCCACGCTGGCAGTAAGCCTGAACCTGCTGGTCTACCATTGCATCGTCTACGGTGATGGTGTAGTAGTTCAGCTTATCCTTAGCGGTGAGCTTAGCATCAAACTCGGGAGCCAATGCAATATCGAATGCGAAGGTAAACTCCTCCTGAGTAGCAAAGTCAATGGCAGGAGTCTTCTCCTCGTTTGCCATAGGCTCGCCCAGAATATTAACCTTCTGCTCGCGGATGTACTTATAAAGTTCCTGACTTATAATCTTGTTAATCTCTTCTGCAAGAATCTCTGTTCCGAAGCGCTTCTTCAGCAGGCCCATGGGAACCTGGCCGGGACGGAAACCGGGCAAATTAGCCTTCTTGCGGAAATCTTTCAGTGCTTTTTCTACCTTTTCCTCGTAATCTGCTTTCTCTACTTTCAGGGTGAGCAAAGCGCTCACTTTGTCTACGTTTTCGAATGAAATATTCATTGCTTATCTGTTAATATAATTATACCTCTTTTCAAAATTGCGTGCAAAGGTACGACAAATAATTTATAATTCATAATTCTGAAATCATAATTATTTGTTAATATACCTTATTTATATATAAAGAGACCTATTCTGTAATGTTTCGTTCTCTGTCTATGGCCTCAAAGTCCTTCATTCTTAGCACAAAGCTGTTGGTAAGGTACTTCTCTTTTACGATGGGGTTCTCCGACAGTTCCTGAGGGCTTCCCTTGAAGAGTATCTGCCCCTCGAAAAGCATGTAGGCGCGGTCGGTAATACAAAGTGTTTCTTCTACGTTATGGTCGGTTATCAACACGCCTATATTGCGCTGTTTCAGCTTCCAGACAATATACTGGATATCCTCTACGGCAATGGGGTCGACACCGGCAAAGGGTTCGTCCAGCATGATAAATTTGGGGTCGATGGCCAGACAGCGGGCTATCTCCGTACGTCTGCGCTCTCCGCCGGAGAGATGGTCACCCAGGCTCTTACGCACCTTTTCCAGATGGAACTCGCTGATCAGGTTTTCCAGTTTCTCGCGCTGATAATCCCTGGGCTTGTCCGTCATCTCCAGGACACTGGCTATATTGTCCTCTACGCTCATCTTGCGGAAGACACTTGCCTCCTGAGCCAGATAGCCTATTCCCAGGCGGGCACGCTTATACACAGGCAGCTTGGTTATATCCTGTCCGCCCAGATAGATATGTCCCTCGTTGGGTATCACAAGGCCTGTAGTCATATAGAACGAGGTAGTCTTACCTGCTCCGTTAGGTCCCAGAAGACCTACAATCTCACCCTGCCTTACACTGAAGGTGACATTGTTCACTACCATACGCTTGCCATAGATTTTGACAAGGCCCTCGCTTTTCAGTTCCAGTTTCTCTGTCTCGTTGTCCATTCTTGGCTATTTTGATTGCAAAAGTACGAAAAAAGGCAAGAACGGGAAAAAGAAAGATTGATAAAATGAGATTTTCCTTCTTTTCCTTTTCAATTTTTCACTTTTCACTTTTCACTTTTCACTTTTCTTATTACTTTTGTGACGCAAAAAGTTGTGATATACATGTTTATAGTCAATTTCCTATCCGCTTTCGGACGTTATCTTATGCTCATGGGACGCACATTCAGCATCCCTGAGAGATGGAGAATGTTCCTGAAACAATACGTAAAAGAGCTTACCCAACTGGGTGTAGACTCCATAGGCATTGTCTTGCTCATATCTTTCTTCATCGGAGCAGTTATCTGCATTCAGATTAAGCTGAACATTGCCAGCCCCTGGATGCCCAACTTCACCACAGGATACACTACACGCGAGATTATGGTGCTCGAGTTCTCCAGCAGTATCATGTGTCTGATTCTCTCCGGAAAGGTAGGCAGTAACATTGCCAGCGAGATTGGCACCATGCGTGTAACCCAGCAGATTGATGCCCTCGAGATAATGGGTGTCAACTCGGCCTCGTTCCTGATTCTGCCTAAGATTATGGGCCTCATGACTATGATTCCCTGTCTGGTGGTCTTCAGTATGGCAGCCGGATTCATAGGAGCGTATGCCAGTGCCCTTGTGGGCATTGTCTCCGTGGACGACCTTACAATAGGTCTCCAGCACGACTTCCGCCAGTGGTTCATCTGGATGTCTATGATTAAGAGTTTTGTCTTTGCCTTCATCATTGCCAGCGTCAGTTCTTATTACGGTTATACCGTCGAGGGCGGATCCTTCGATGTGGGCAAGGCCAGTACCGATGCCGTAGTACGTAGCAGTATGCTTATTCTTTTTGCGGACATCTTCCTTACTCCCCTACTGTCATAGAGACTTAAACCAATGTTCAATTCTCAATGTTCAATGTTCAATGATTGAAATCAAGCATCTATACAAGTCGTTCGAGGACAGAGATGTCCTGAAGGATATCAATGCCGTGTTTGACGAGGGGAAGACGAACCTTATCATCGGACAGAGCGGTAGCGGCAAGACGGTACTGATGAAGAACATCGTGGGACTCTTCGAGCCCGACAAGGGAGAGATCCTGTACGACGGACGCGACTTCGTTAAGATGACCAAGCGCGAGAAGGTGCTCATCCGCCGCGAGATGGGAATGATCTTCCAGAGTGCCGCATTATTCGACTCCATGTCGGTCCTCGAGAATGTGATGTTCCCCCTGGATATGTTCTCAGACAAGAACGAGGCCGACCGCATCAAGCGTGCCAAATTCTGCCTGGATCGTGTGAACCTGGCTGGCGCCGAAGAGAAGTTCCCAGGCGAGATCAGCGGTGGTATGCAGAAGCGTGTGGCCATTGCCCGCGCCATTGCCCTCAACCCCAAATATCTTTTCTGTGACGAGCCCAACTCGGGCCTCGACCCCAAGACCAGCCTAGTCATAGACGACCTTATACACAGCATCACGGATGAATACAAGATGACTACCATCATCAATACCCACGATATGAACTCCGTAATGGGTATTGGTGAGAACATTATCTATATCTGCGAGGGCCGTATGGAATGGCAGGGCAACAAAGACCAGATCATGACCAGCACCAACGAGCGCCTTAACTCCTTTATCTTTGCCAGCGACCTCTTCCGCAAGGTCAAGGAAGCCAACAGCTGATAATCCGAATCACAATATACAGAAGAAGGGGGAAAAGAAAGGGAAGCTGCAACCTGCAACTTCCCTTTTTTCTCTGTATCAGTCAGGGGGTAATTACTTCTGTGGAGTCTTCATACCTACAACCAGACGATTGCCGCTCTTGAATATTTTCTGAGCCAGTTCCTTAAGGTCAGCTGTGGTAATGCTCTGAACCATCTCGTCGTAACCTGTTACATAGTCTTTCTTTAGTCGGGTAAGAGTAACCATCTGGTTCATCCAGTAGCCGTTCTTCTTGAGGTTCTCGGCATGAGAGCGAACCATATATTCCTTTATCTTCTGCAGATAATCCTCGGAAGGACCTTCGTTGCAAACCTTCTCTACACCATCGTAGACAACCTTCATCATGCGATCCATCTTGTCCGGCGCAGTGGGTAACTGAATCTGTACAACGGCAATCTCCTCGGGGTAATCAGTAAGAGATGCACTGACGGGAACACCATAAGCACCGCCCTCGTCCTCACGAACGGTCTCTGTGTAAAGCATAGACATAGCCTGCTCCAGCATATCAACCATAATATCGTTTCGCAAGTTCTCCTTTAGAGGTGCGTGATATACAAAGTTTACTGTTGCATTGGGCGTATCCTGCTCCTTATCGAAAATGCAGGTACGTTCGCCCTTAGTAAGACGACGGTCGATAACCTCGAATTTCTCAGCCTTCTTGCTTACAGGCAATGCGCCTAAGTACTTTGCCAAGAGGGGAGCTACGGAATCAGCATTCAGGTCGCCCACGAAATAGAAGTCGAAGTCGGCAGCATTAGCGAAACGCTCTTTGTAGATCTCCAGCAAGCGGTCGTAAGAGATCTTATCAATATCCTCTGTGCGGAAACGCTTTGCACGGATATTGTTGTTATACAGAATGCTTGCCACACTATCCTGCAAGGCTGTATTGGGGTCAAGGTCCTGATTCTTCAGGGCATCACGCAGACGGGCCATGGTACTCTGGAAAGCCTCATCGTCACGGTGGGGAGCTGTGAAGCATAGATAGGTAAGCTGCAGAAGAGTCTCAAAATCCTTCTTTACACAACTACCTCCCAGACTCTCAACGCGATCGCCTACAGAAGGATTAACTGAAGCCTGAATACCTGAAAGTTTCTTGCTCAACTGGGTAGCAGTGAAAGTTCCCCAACCGCCCAGACTTACCATTCCGGCATTTCCTGAGCAGAAAAACTCATCGTTGGGATAAAGGCTATTACCACCCCAGCTTACAGCTTTCATAGAAATCTGATTGGGTGAGTAGTCGGTCTGCTTTACGCGTACCTTTATGCCGTTGCTGAGTGTAATCAGCTTAGAACCGAACACATCATCCTTTATGCTCTTAACCTTTGCTTTCGAAGACAGTTCGGGAACCAGGGGATCCGTGTTAACCTCTTCCTTGAAGACCTCTATGTCCTCAGCATCCACGTCGGCCAGAGTCTTCAGGATTTCCTCCTTGGTAGGATACTGCAGGCCTTCCTTATCAGGCATAAAGAGAGCCACAGCTCTGTTCTTGTCCTTTACGAACTCGGGGAATGCCTGGTTGATAGCCTCCAGGGGCAGCATGGGAATGATGGTCTTCATATTCTGATGCTTCCACTCAATACCGGGAGCAGGCTCGTTATCCAGGAAGTAACGGACATATTCATTAACGTACTTAGTGTTCTGCACCTTGTCGCGAGCTTCGTACTGAGCATCCAGACGCGACAGATACTCCTGCTTGAAGCGCTCGTATTCAGCCTCGGTGAAACCACCGCGCTTAGCACGCAGCAACTCGCGGTATACAGATGCTATGCCATTCAGGTACTGACCCTCCTTCATGACAATCGTAGCGTTCACGCTCTCCTTGGACTTAGCCACCAGATACTCTCCGAAGTCAATGCCGGCATACATAAAGGGGCAATCGGGCTTCTGCGACAGTTCCTCCAGACGCTCTGCGAACATGCCAGAGATAGCGCCCTCTATATACTTCAGGAAAAGGTAAGGCATTGTGCTCTTGATATCGCGGGGAGTAGCATCGTGCTTGAACATCAGAATGGCATAAGCAGCTGTCTGCTCCTTATCCTTCTGGATAGAAACCAGGGGCTCCTCGTTGTCAGGCACAGGGATTACCTCACGCTTGGCAGCATCAGCGGCAGCGGGAGCGATATCGGCAAACATATCCTTTATCTTCTGCTCCACCTCGTCGGGGTTGACATCGCCCACGATAACAAGACCCTGCAGGTCGGGACGATACCAACGACGGTAGTAAGAGCGCAAATCATCATAGGGGAAGTTCATCACGATGTCCATCGTACCGATAGGCATACGATCGGCATAGCGGCTGCCCACAAACAGATCCTTGAAGGCAGACTCCTGCATACGCATCATGGCAGAACGGCGCATACGCCACTCTTCGTTGATAACGCCACGCTCCTTGTCTATCTCCTTATCCTCGAGCAGGAGGTCATGGCTCCAGTCGTGCAGAATCAGCAGGCAAGAGTCAATGGCACCGGCAGTCTCCACGTTTACGTTATTAATATTGTAAACGGTCTCGTCAAAGGATGTATAGGCATTCAGGTTCTCACCGAACTTCACACCAATACGCTCCAGATACTGCTTCAAGGCATCACCCGGGAAGTGAGTAGTACCGTTAAAGCACATGTGCTCCAGGAAGTGAGCCAGACCGCGCTGGTTCTCCTCCTCCTGAATAGAACCCACCTTCTGGGCAATGTAGAAGTCGCAACGCTTCTCGGGCCACTCGTTATGGCGGATGTAGTACGTCAGACCGTTAGGCAAGACTCCCACCTTAACAGCTGGATCAAGGGGGATGTTAGGCATCTGCTGAGCAGAAACGCCCGTCACTACTGCCACCAAGGCAAACAAAACAATGTAAATTCTTCTTTTCATAATACTTTTTTTTAGAAAACGATTGGTTATTGGGTTATTGAGCATTTATTCCATTGATAAACTTAATGGGGGCTTCACTTTATCCGCCAGCAGCCCTGCTGGAACGCCATCTGCACCCCAACCTGTTCATGAACACTGTCAGCATAAACCAAGTCCAGAAAGACGTATGCCGTAGAGTCTGCGGTGTAAAGGCTATCGGAGAGTGCTTCCACACGCACTATTCTTCCCCTCTTAGCCAGTTCCTTTGATGCATGGGTTATGACATCCTGCATCTGCATGCTATAATCTTCTGTGAAGTTCTGAGAATCTGCCATCCCCTCTACATACTGTTTGGCGTCACCATTAATAAAATAGGTATAGTAACGCTGAGCAGCCTGCCGCACAGACTCATCCGAGAAGGTTTCTGGATTAGTCTTTGTGCAACTTGCAAGGAAGAGGAAAGCGAGAAGAAGAAAACCTCTCCCTGCTACCCCTTTGGGGAAGTGCTTTGTATTATTATAAACGAAATCAAACCGCATATTTACTTTTTATAGCACTCCCCCAAGGGGGAGCTGGGAGGGGGCTTTTTATTTTACTTCTGACGAATAAACACATTAATGGGAGTGCCGCAGAAGTTCCAGCGCTCGCGGATCTTATTCTCCAAGAAACGGCGATAAGGCTCCTTCACGTATTGGGGCAGATTGGCATAGAAGACAAATGTTGGCACGTGAGTCTCAGGCACCTGCATACAGTATTTAATCTTGATGTACTTACCCTTCATGGATGGTGGCGGATAAGCCTCTATCAGGGGCAGCATCTCCTCGTTCAGCTTGGCCGTTGAGACGCGGCGAACGCGGTTCTGGTATACATCCTTGGCAGTCTCCAGTACCTTAAAGATACGTTGTTTGGTCAGGGCAGAGGCAAAGATGATGGGGAAATCAACAAACGGAGCCATGCGGTCGCGGATGGCATCCTCCATAGTCTTCATCACCTTGGTATCCTTGTCGGGCACCAGATCCCATTTGTTCACCACTACCACCAGATTCTTCTGGTTCTTCTGTATTATCTGGAAGATGTTCAAGTCCTGACTCTCGATGCCACGTGTAGCATCTATCATCAGTATGCACACATCGCTGTTCTCGATGGCGCGGATAGAGCGCATGACGCTATAGAACTCCAGGTCCTCTGTCACCTTGTTCTTACGGCGTATACCGGCTGTATCCACCAGATAGAAGTCGAATCCGAACTTATCGTAGCGTGTATAGATACTGTCGCGGGTAGTACCGGCAATATCCGTTACGATGTTACGGTCCTCGCCGATGAACGCATTAATCAGCGAACTCTTTCCTGCATTGGGACGTCCCACCACCGCAAAGCGGGGGATGTTCTCGTCCGGCAGCTCGTTACCCTCCTTGGGGAAAAGGCTGACAACCAAGTCCAGCAGATCGCCCGTGCCGCCGCCTGTAGCAGCAGAGATACACTGAGGGTCTCCCAGACCCAGCGAATAGAACTCGGCAGAGAGGTAAGTCTCGTTGTTATCAGTCTTATTACATACCAGCACCACAGGCTTCTTGGTTCTACGCAAGATACCGGCAACAGCCTCATCAAGGTCTGTCACCCCATTGTGTACGTCTACCAGAAAGAGGATAACATCAGCCTCGTCAGTGGCCAGCGTCACCTGCTTACGGATTTCCTCCTCAAATATATCGTCGCTATTTACAACCCATCCGCCAGTGTCGATAACAGAGAACTCTCTTTGTCCCCATTCGCACTTGCCATATTGGCGGTCACGTGTGGTACCGGCCTCATCACTCACAATGGCGTGACGGGTTTGTGTAAGACGGTTAAAAAGGGTACTCTTTCCCACATTGGGACGACCCACAATAGCTACAATGTTACTCATAATCATCTATTTGCGGCTGCAAAATTACGACTAAGTGAGTGATTTTCCAAATATATTTGAGAAAATCCGAACGTAAGCAATTTAGAAACGCCGTTTCTTTACCTCTCCCACTTATACCCGCAATCGTTGCAGACACACTTCTTTGTTGTGCAGCCGCCTAAGGGCAGGAACATCAGCAAAGCTGCCAGTATGCGGGGCAGTTGTCGGGCTGTGGCGCACTTTTTATCTTGCATCACCACATTCTCGCCTCCGCATTTAGGGCACCACGGCCTGAAGTCCTGCTGCTCCGTCAGGAATGTCTGGTATAGCTTCTCGGCCTGTTCGTAATCCTCCTCCTTCACCAGCACATCTCTCGTTTGGTCAAGGATGCCTCTGGCCACCTTGCTGTTCGTCTCGTCATAGACAGAGCTCTCTATTCCCGCTTCCGTCAGCGCCGATCGGAACCCTTCTGCCTCAATGGCATTGTTACACGTAATACCTTTCATAATTCTTTATCAAATCCTTTTTTTTCATTCACATCAGCCATCATACATCAGCCATCATCCCTCATACATCATCCCTCACACATCATACATCCTGCAAAGGAACGGCCTTGCGGTATCCCATTCCAGTAACGTGGCATATAACCCTACCCTCCTGATTGGTTACACAGACCTCCACTGCGGGAATCTTATGATGGTCAGCTATGCTCACAGCCTCAGCCCGCAGGAGGTCCCCCTCCTTGGCACTGGACACATACATGATGCTATTGCTGATGCCGAACGTCAGCTGACCCTGATAGTTCATCAGCGCAGCGATAGCCAAGTCGGCCAGCGTAAACAACGCCCCTCCCTGGCATACCTTACCGCCATTCAGGTGTGCTGCTGTCACCTTCATCTGGGCTACAGCATGCTTGGCATCCACCTCTGTTATTCTGCATCCCGCATTGGCGGCGAACCTGTCAGCTTTATTCAGTAATTCTTTTATATCCATTTTCCTATACCAATTTACGTATCCTATCTCCCCTCACACATCATCCCTCATACATCACACATCATACATCATCCCCTCTTCCATTGCAAAGATACGTATTTTATTTTATTCCGAATTAAAATTTCCCGCATATTCTTCCCCCCTCCCCATTATTTTTCAAGAATAGTAGTCACCTTTGCCTCATTCAAAGTCAAAGTTTTTGGATATAAGAATTTATGTCCGTGAACAGGACACATTAAACTCTATTTAACACCTTTCTGGATAGTTGTTTGGCCGATGGCCTAAAAAAGGGAGATTCACTGGCTCGTGGCCAGTGAAAATCCTTTTAACATAGATAGGTAATCCAGTTGCGTGGTGCCGCATTCCACGATGGCCATTGCCATAGCTATCATCATCCATTGGGCTGGATGCTCTTGCGGTGAGCCCAATTCCCTATCGGTCCCTATACCTATGCGGTCCGTCACACGCCTGATGTACGCCTCCGTATTATTCTCCTTGGGCGGTGCCCAGCGCGTGATAAGGGCGCGAATGGTCTTTAGCTTGTACTTTCCATAATACGTCTTGCACAATATCACAAACGCGGCTCGCCAGCCCCACTTCATCTCACTAAACTGAAAGAACTCCCGATCTTCCTGCTGGGCCTTCAAGCCCTGCCATTTATCCGCACTCCTGCGGATATTCAATGGATTATTGTTTCTAATTCCACGTGCTTCCATAATGTTCAATGCTCAAGAATTTTTCGTTCTTCTGGTAACTGTAATCTGTAATCTGTAATACATATTTTCTGTAAAGCCACTGGCTAATCATCTTCTGACACATACGGTTTTCGTTACTCATTCCCTGCTGCTGACGCACACGCTTGGCATCATCCAGGGTGAACACGTCGGGTAACAGTTCCAGCAGATTTCGAGGGCCTCTGGTACCTATGCGGGCATCATCGCCCTTGTTGGCACGCTCTATGTCGGCACCGAAGAACTGCATCTTGCACCACAGGTCGTAATTCAGAGACCAGCGGATGAAGTCCTCAATGCTCTTCTCCCACTTCTGACCGTTGGCTACATAGAGCACGCACGCTTTCAGCCAGGCTATCACACAGGCTCTGTGACTGAGGTTCCAATATACGTCCGACTGCGAGAGCCTTGCAAACTCGGCACACTCTTGCAGTAGCTTCTTAGCCAGCTTGAAGGCTTGTGGGCAGTCAATCAGCCCGCGTGCTGCTACCAGATTGTCTATATAGGGCTTCAGCGCCTCGTCGAACTCAGCATCGTATCTTCCGTATATAGGTTGCTCAGCGCCTATCTCCTGCTCTGGTATGGTACAGAAGTTGATACGGCTGATGGGGCCGTCTGTCAGTACATTGCGGAAGAAACGCCTGCCTTTCAGAATGGTGGTACAGGCATTCCAATTGAATCGGCACTCGGGCCTTGCCGTCACGCTTGATGTACCTATACGTGTCTGTCCGTAGGTGGAACCTGTATCGAAGGCCAGGCACATCAACTGGAAGTGCTGCTTGCCCGTCTGCCCCTTCAGCTGCTCAAACAAATCCAGCTCGTTCAACTTCACGTAAACGAAGTGTCCTTCCGACTCGTCCATGCGGGTCACCAAGGCAGGCTTCGTCATATCGGGGTCGATGATTTGGATTACCAGTCCCTCGGGCCTGAGCAACTTGTCCTTGTTGGCACCCTTCTTCTGGCAGTCCTTCTTCCATTCATCCTCGCGACGTTCGTTCTCCTTGTCGCGTCGCTCTATGTCGGCCATGATGTGCTTTATGGGCTGGTCTATGCAACTCTTTCCGCTTCCCGTTCCGGCCATCAGGCAGTTCATCAGCGTAGCCTCGTATTCATTATTGTCGGTATAGCAGAAACGCACCTGGCACAGATGTGTCGCCAAAGGCGGGAATATGGCATGAGCAACGGCCGCCTTGTAGACATCAGGCGTCTTGCTGGTCAAGAGCTGAACCAGCTTTGGCAGCTTGGCGGGCATCTCTGGTGGCAGCACAGCGATAGCATGCTCTTCACTGTCACAATCTTCCACACCAGCCCTTTTTAAAGCCAGTTGCATACGCTTGGGAATACCTTTCAGGAAGTCAAAGCCTTGGGCCGACTTGACGGTCTGAGCCACATCCTCGTTACGTTCCCCAATAATCTCCATTACAAAGGGAGTCTCACGCAGAATCTGCTCAATGAGCGGAGCATTGTTGTCCGTGATGTAACGCAGATGGTCAGCCAATATCAGCGAGGTACGATGTCTGTCGCCTTCCTTTACCTTCTTACCTTCCAGCCAAGCCTCCACAATCTTCTGGTAAGGGATGCCGTGATAATTATCAGGGAAAGACCCCCCAACCCCCTTTAGGGGGAGTTTATCTCCGCCAACAGCGGCACTATCCACTTTTAACTGACTCTCAACTCTGCACTCTGAACTTTCAACTTCATTTATCTCGAAAACTGTGTTGTCGAGATAAATGAGTTGCGCAGCAGTCGTGGTGAAGAACACGCGGGTAATGTCCTTTGCACCGGCATCGTATTCCACCTTCAAGAGGTTGCTGGCCCATTTTAGATTGTCTTCTTGGCTCAGTTCGCGCCTGCGTTTGAAGACCAAGTGGTAACCGGCACCGCGGGCACTCTCTTCCAGCATCAGTAGACCCAATTCGTCTTTCTTACTGAGGATGCGGTCGCGTGTGGCCTGCATTTCTTCTGGCTTGATGTGGTCAATATCCATGCCCACGGTGGTGCTCATGCGGGTAGAGCCTCGGAGTGTGCCGTCCTCGTTGGGCAGGCAGCTGTAGTTCATCTGCACCAGCTTGTGCTTCAGCGCCTCTTCGCCGTTGCGGATACGTTTAACTCTCTCTCTTTGTTCGCCACCATTACGGATGGCCATATACTCTTCTCTTGAGAGGACGGGCAGCATCATTTTCTGCCCATCCTTGTAATATATCATGTGTGCGCTCATATTATGCCCTGAAGTTTAGAAAGTGTGTGTTCAGAATGTATTTTACAATCGCCTTGGCCTCCTTTATCAGCAATGCCGGAAGCAGATGCAAATCCTCGGCAGAGAGGGAGAAGATGAAATAGTACCTCTTGTCCTTGCCCAGAGAGAATGAACTGTGTGCCTGTCTCATCAAAGGCTTGTTCTTTACACGCTTGGGCAGCTCAGTGATATACATATTGCCGTCGTGCATCAACTGAACCTTGCAGTTCCCCCTGAAGGGAGTCACCTCCACATCTTCGCTGCATACGAAGTCTGCAAGACGCATTTTATTGTCGAACTCACCTAAGACCATAAAGCCATTAACTTCCAAATTCTCTCTCTTTGTCTTTTTGATTGTCTTTTCCATTTTTAATCTAAGTTGTTTGCAAGCAGAAGGTCAGATTCTTTGCGCATTTACCCGGGAACATCCTCCTCACTTCAACTCAGATTGATAATTCTTTTTATTAACTCAGCCCGAACATTTCCGTTACCACAATGTCTTGGAACATCTGGCCGTTGTACTCACGTGTCTGGAACCTCAGCGTGGCACCTATAATGTCGCCCTCTTTCAGCTCAGCCTTAGCCAGATCGCCCAGCAGGGTCACAGCATATTCGTTCTCGAACTTACCGCCCAACTCTTTCAGCACCATATTACGCTTGTTCAGCTGGCCAGACTCAGATTTCTCACTCTTAACGGAGAAAATCTCTCCGCACTTAACTACTTTCAGAAAATTTGTAACCATAATCTTATTTGTTTATAGGGTTAATATAAATACTGCCGTACAGGATTTCAAATTCCGCTCTAATCGTCTCAGTGCTTTTCTGCTTCTTAACCTTCTTCTCCAGTTCCTCTGTGCGGACCTTCAGCAGGTATAGCTGATACTGGCGACGTTTTACCTGACCGTCCGAGAATTGTAGAGCCTGCAGCAGACTGCTCATTTTCCAACACTCGCAGACCTCGCCGGGATTCACCGTCTTGGCATGTTCCTTACAATGCCTTTCCGTTACTGCCCTTGTCAGGTCCTTGAAAGCGCAAGATGCGCAACACTTTTTTACTCTGATACCGAATCGGTTTCTAATGAATCTTCTACTTGTCATTGCATCAAAATTTAATATAAATAATGTATTAACTCTTTTCAGTGGTCGGGGTGTTTGTTGAGACCCTTTCCTGACTGATTTCTGATGCAAAGTAAATGGTATATTCCGGGGGACGGAAGTAATATTTCGTATTAGTTCAACCCGCTATACGCCACTATACGTACAGCCTGTTTTCGCTATACGCACTATACGTAAGGGCATAAAAAAAAGCGAGCAGACGAGTGAATCTGTTCGCTTAAAATCTCTCTTTATAATAAGTACTAAATCATCTTCAGACGCTTATAGACATCAATGATAATCTGGACATTCGAAGAATATCTTCTCTTTTCACCGCCAAAGTGTTTTTGCCAGATGGTAATCTCATTCATTGGCGGCAACTTGCCCTTATCCATATACCAAGCCGCGGCTTCTCTGCCCATTAACTGGGTGTAGCTATGATATCGGGCCTCGCCCTCCTTCTCCTTTTCAATCTTTGTCAGCAAATCAGGCATCAAGGCCTCGATGTCAGCAAAGAAGTCCGCGTAGCCGCCTGTTACGGCTAGCTGCTGCTTATAATAGCGATAGCCAGCATAGATGCAGAACCATCCGCGTCCGCTGGTGGTGTCTATTTGCGTGGCCACATCCCTCAGCATCGTTATTAGCTTAGGCTGCTTCTCTTCAGAGCCGAACGCCACCATATCAAAGAATCGTAGCTGACGGGGCAAGAATACCTCCTCCTCTATGATTTCTGCATCATCCGCCTGCTCTTTATGCCACCTTCCGTTCTGACTTTGGTACAGATTAATCATACCGCCTTCATTCACCTCGATGTTCGGCCCGTAATTATTCTTGATATTGAATCCCATAGAAGTACTATCTTTATTTTATGCCTTGCAATTTTGCCGTTTCGATTGGCACTATTCTATCCGTTACCTTCAGCGTACCACCATTGTGTTCGATATTCGGGGCATAGTTCTTATCGATGTTCGTTTCTTTCTTCTGAACCAATTCCATATTCAAGGAAAGGGAAGGCTTGTTTGCAGTCTTTTTCAGGTTGTCAGCTATTTCACGCCGTTCTTCTTGTTGTTTATTTACCTTGCCCAGTATCTGTTCATTTATCAAAGGTGAGTATTTTTGCCATGTAGTATTCATTGCCAATAGAGCAGACATGTTACCGAACAAGGTTAATGCTAAATCCGTAGGGAAACGCATGAAAGCGGAAATAAGATCATCTGCGGTAATTTTGTCGGACTCCACATCATTGACGGCACTTGTTAATTGAGCAAGCACCTCGTCGTATCTATGTGACAAATCATCAACGGCGTCCTCCAATTCTTTTATCCGCTTCTCTTTGGCTTCCATTTCCCTTCTCATTTTTGCAATTGTGCGTGCCGGACGGCTGGAAGACATTATATCTTGCAAATGCTTGGGGAACAATATCCCAAACAATTCATCCAAATCAGTCTTCTGTTCTTCTAATTCCTCTATCTTTTTAACCTTCTCGATTGCTCGACGGAGTCTTTCTGGCTTGTCATCGTTATAATCAATTATCTTATCAAAGTAGTGTTCTACCAATGGTAGATAGAGGTGTAAATAATACTTACGGTGGTTATTCCCTGCCTGATTAACAACACTCGTAAAATTGTGTAGTCTAGAGCCTATAACACGACCTAAGCCTATACCATACATCCATGAAAATTGTTCCCACTCTTTTAAGAAAAGTTTGGTTCTGATGAGACGGGTTTCTTCATCTTTTGAATAATCTGCAATCATCAAAATACCTATAAGGAAGCAATAATATTCTGCCTGATAGCGGTTGAATTGTAAGCCACCTATTTGACTTAGTTTCTTTGTCAACGTGTTCTTAATCTTTTTCCATTGTGAGCGCTCTATCAAAATAGGCACGTATGTAAGGATATCCTTACAGAAACACATACGGTAATAATCTTCTTCATCTTGCGGACATTCATGATCAATGAAAGAAATGAAAAAATCTCCGTTAAAATCACCATTTCCACGTTCAATAAACAGAAGTTGGTGATATCCCCATATTTTCTCTTCTTCGGTTGCTTCAAACAAGAATATTTTATCTGGCAACTCGTCCATCACCCATATACGCCCTTCTTCTTCATACAAGTTGAATGCGGCTAGCATCGTGCGCCTATCTTCCATTACGATAATTCCTGTTCGGGGATTGGAATCTATAGTTTCAAAGGCTACAACACTTCCTCTATGTAGTTCATAAGGATAAATACGATTTCTATTTGTTACTTCGGGATATGCTATTTCCATTATATTGTTTTGTCTATTTGTATTTATGATTTTGTTAATTCCTGATACATCTTAAACAATTCTGCTACGCATTGGCTTTCGGTCATGGTCTTGACGTTGAAGCCATAGGCCTGCATGACAGCGCGGTCGTTGTCCTGATGGGCACGGCGCAGTTCTACGGGCATTGTCAGCTCGTCATAGAGGTCTGCCAGTGAGGAGTCTGGATACTTAGCTCTGGCATCCAGTATGGCCTGGGCCGTCTGCTCTATCCGTTGCTTCTGTTCTTCCGTTGGATTTGGCCAAGGGAAGTTGTTATAGACGACATCCTTACTATAGCGATAGTCGCTTTTTAATCTTCCACAAACAGCTCGCATCCAAGCCATGTGAACATTGCTTGTGAGTATTCCAAAGTGGAATAGAGTTGCTTCTGGGATAATGAGGACCGCATTAGTCGGAATGGTTTCATCAGTAAGGAACCCTATTGGTATATAGCGTCGCTGCTCTGATGAAGTGGAAGGAACAATGATGTATGTTTTAGGATTAAGCTGCTCTCTGAACAAATGAGGTATTGCAGCCAGCTTTCTCCTTCCCTCGTCAGGTGCGTTTTCTCTATCTTGTTTGCACGCTTGTATGCGTTTCATTACCAAAGGCATATTCCTTAGTTCTGCCGGTGAAGCACCTACTAACCACAAACACCATCTATCTTTATTGTTGATAAATTCTGCAGCGCCTATTAATTTCTTAATATAAGGAATAGATTGAGGTTCTTGCTTAATAAATTCAGAATAGTCTTCTGCTTCAATAATCAGATTACCACCATCGGCAGGTCTGTTTCCTGTAATCATTTCCGGTACATCAGAAAGCGGTGTCTTACGGTTATCTATATATACATCGGGTGCATCTATCAAATAGGCATTGATATTA
>JAEEGK010005427.1_pt1 | contig 30828 bp, 21 predicted proteins | sample 8958771 | NCBI WGS metagenome assembly JAEEGK01 (sample SAMN16246547, study PRJNA631951) | gut metagenome | biome: gut microbiome; feature: rumen; material: SC-attached | host: Bos | place: Iran: Karaj | collected 2018-10
TTCCGACGTTAACACAGGGAAATACTTAGGATTGATGGCAACATCAATTTTCATATCCATATAATAGACCTCGCGCCCCTTGCCCGACCAATCTTCGCCGAGATATGGGTCAGAAACGAAATGTCCGCTCATACAGATACCATTGTTGCGTTCCCCGCCGCACTTTACGAGGTAAAATTTGTCGCCCTTCCTTGCCTTTTCGTGCTCCCAAACACTCCAATTGAAGGTTTCGGTATTAATATTCCTAATGGAAGATTCCCAATCGTCGTATTTAAAACTCGAAATATCCGGATTCCAAAATAAGATAACTGTATTCATAATAGTAGGGGTTAATTGTTTACGATGCAAATATAGTAACTTTTTGCAAAAATACAATCATCTTTCTACAAAAATCCCGCCGCATACAGCGGTATGTACACAATACCACTGTCAATTTCTACATTGCCACGACAGAGGACGATGCTGCGCTCAATGGTGTCGACAGAGGTTTCGAGAATATTGTTGAGCGAGGCGTGTTTTTTATAGTCGCTACCCGATTTGATTTCCAAAATGGTAACAAATTTCTTTTCACGGATAAGAAAATCGAGTTCGTTGCGGCTTTTGTGGTCGTAATAGTGGAGCGTGTGCCCGTGTCTAACAAGTTCGGCGGCAACAAAATTTTCGGTAAGCGCACCTTCGTTGACAGAAATGTTGCCCTGCATTACTTCCCATTGAATTGTGCCGCTCCACAGCGAACACAACAACCCCGTGTCTAAAAGATAGACTTTAAACAAGTTGCGATTTTCGTATTGTTCAAATGGCATTTGCAACGAGTGCGTGTTGTAACTAAAATATGCCACGCCCGCATCGGCAAGCCACTGAGCCGAATCCTCATATTTCTGCATACTGCCGCTTGTCTCTAAGTCGGAGAGAATAAAGCGTTTGCGCTCCTTGGCAAGTTGCGACGGAATGGCGTCAAAAAACCTTTTTGCCCTCGTTTTCTGTGCTCCGGCGTATTTAGAAATGTCGAGCCGGTAACTGTCTGTAATAATTTTTTGCTGACGCAGTGTTTCGTTGAAGTCGCTGTTAGTCAAAAATGTAGAAACAACCTTAGGCATACCGCCCACCACAAGGTATTCTCTGTAATGTTTCATCAGAATTTCATGCGTAAAATCGTCCACGCGCCTAAGTTCCGTTAATGTACGCTTTACATTATCCACTGTATCCATTGACACTCCCTTTGCCCATAGAAACTCCTCAAAATCAAGCGGGTACATTTCTATTTGACTTTCAAAACCTACGGGATAACTACTTACATCTTTGTAATTGATGCCCAACAGCGAACCCGATTCTATGTATTGAAACCGTCCGTCCTCCGCCAAAAATTTAATCGCGGTACGAGCATCGGGACAACTTTGGATTTCGTCAAAAAAAACGAGGGTCTTGCCCGGCACAAAAGGTCCGTAGCCCATAAGGCTGAGCCGCTGTATCACGGTGTTGGCATCGCGGCTTCCGGCAAAAGCCTGTTTCGCCTCGGGATTCTGTTCAAAGTTGATTTCCACGAAATTAGTATAATTGGCACGGGCGAACTCGCGCACCGCCGTGGTTTTGCCCACCTGCCGCGCACCTTTTATTAACAGAGCCTCATTTTTACAATTTTTGTTCCAACGCTCTATATCTTTGAATATCTTTCGTTTAAATATCATCGCAGTAACTTTTTGCAGTGTTTTCGATGCAAATTTAGTAACTTTTTGCAGCATTTGCAAGGGATTTTTAGTAACTTTTTGCAGAAAGTATAGTTCTACAAATATGGAAAAAATGACAAAATTACCCTTATTTTTTATGGAAAAAATGACAAAATCACCCCAAAAAAATATGGAAAAAATGACAAACTGTTGTTTAATAAATTAAAAATCAATATATTTGCAGCACAATAAATTTTGAAGTTATGTTAGAACGTAAATTTTCATATTTCTTGGAGAATTATTTCTCTGCACAGCAAAACAAGATACTACTTGTGAATGGAGCAAGACAGATTGGTAAGTCTTTTATTATCAGGTATGTATGTAGCAAGTTGTTTAAGAATTATATCGAGATTGACCTCAGGGCAGATAGCGAGAAAGATCGTTTGTTTGCCCAAGTAACAGGACTCGATTCTTTCTATATGCAACTTAGTGCCATATTCGGTAATCGTTTGGGGACTAAGAGCGACACGCTTATTTTTCTCGACGAGATACAAGTGTATCCTCAATTGCTCACGTTGCTCAAATTCCTTAATCAAGACCAACGATATACATTTATTGCCAGTGGTTCGCAACTTGGTATTGCATTATCGCAAACCCCATCTGTTCCGTTGGGCAGCGTGATGATAAAACAAATGTATCCTTTGGATATGGAAGAATTTTTTTGGGCAATGGGGGTTGGCAAAGATGTTATCGAATTGGCACGAATGCAGTATAGCAAAGGCGAACCGATAACAGAACCGTTGCACAATCATTTTATGCGTCTGTTCCGATATTATTTGCTTACCGGCGGTTTGCCCGATGCCGTCAACAAGTTTTTGGAAGACAAGAATATACAGATGATGCGCGATATACAAAACGACGTGCATACGCTTTATGGTATTGATGCTTCGCAGTACGACCGTCAGCAAAAACTGAAAATAAGAAGAGTTTACGACTTGATACCTTCAAACCTCGAAAGTCGAAAAAAACGTGTGATTGTCAGCAAGATAGAAAACAAACAAGGCAAACAGTTTTCTGATTATGAAAACGAATTTGATTATTTGGTGCAGTCAGGAATAGCCTTGCAGGTGGATGCTATCAGCAATCCGCGTTTCCCCTTGTTGCAGTCTGTCAAAAAAAACTTGTTGAAACTATATCTCAACGACGTGGGAATACTCACATCCTTGCTGTACCAATACAATATCAGAGCCATCTTGGACGACGAACTCAGCCTCAACCTTGGAACTGTTTACGAATCAGTTGTAGCACAAGAACTTAACGCTCACGGCTTCCATTTATACTATTACGACAACAAAAAAAGCGGCGAAGTTGATTTCTTAATCGATGACTTTGATTCGTTGTCAGTTGTGCCAATAGAAGTGAAATCGGGCAAAGATTACTATGTTCACAGTGCACTGAATATGTTTGTCAACAACGATGAATACGGCATAAAAAAAGGCATTGTATTTTCAAATGCCCGTGAAACAAAAAACAAGGGCAAAATTTTGTATTTACCTATTTATTACGTTATGTTTATTGAACATAACGTTAACACATTTAAAGAAATGCTTTGAAAACTTTGAATTTTTTTTGCACATTCCCAAACATTTCCATATCTTTGCAATGCACTATTGCAACAAAACACATTGTTAAACATCAAACATTGTATTAAAGAAATAGAAATCAGTATTAACGACATATTATAACATTAGCGTTTGCTTATTATTCGGTATCACTATTAAACCTGAGAAATTTAATTAGATACGTCACCACAAGAATAAGTCAGTGAATGCCTGCGCTTTTGCGTGGGCTTGACTTATCTGTGGTGACAGGCAGTCTCAGGGCCTAATAGTGTGGATAATGTTCAAGTCCACTTTTTTTATGCCCTTTTGTATTGCCTGTTTCGCCGAAAACAGATAAGCCAAAACGCCACAATCATAGCGCAGATATGGCCGAAATCGAAGAAAAAAACAACGATACTCGCAGCCCTATCCTGAATAATCCGTATGAGGAACCGTTGTATCATTACGACACCGATGCCGACGGCAACCTTAATTACGATAAAAAGGTGGAGGGCAGACGTCCGTTCAAATCGGAGGTTAACATAGCAAGCATACAGGGCAAAGGGCAAAACACACTTTTTGCCGGCTCGGATTTTTACAACAGCGACGACCCCGACGCTGCATTTATCAACACTATGCGCCAAGAGGTGGAAAAATGGCGCAACGATGGTTATCCGCGTGCCACCCGAATTACACGCGAATTGCTCAATTTTTGGTTCAACAATTCTGAACGTTACAATTATCAAAAACTTTTCTTTTGTCAGCGCGAGGCTGTGGAAACTGCCGTGTATCTCAACGAGATAGCCGACCTTGACCCTAATATGGGGCGCAGCCTTTTGCACAATCTCCAACAGCGTCAACAATTGATGTCGTCTAATATCGACAATGTGTTGCCGCGCACAGCGTTTAAGATGGCTACCGGCACAGGCAAAACCGTGGTAATGGCAATGCTGATTCTTTATCACTATATCAACAAAAAAGAGTATCCGATGGATACACGTTTTGCCGACCATTTTTTGATTGTTGCGCCAGGTATCACAATCCGCGACCGCCTTGGAGTGTTAATCCCTGATACCAGCAATCGCGACAGCCAAGATTATTACGCACAACGTTTTCTCATACCTCAAAACCACCGCCATTGGGTAGATGGATTGTCTTCGTGTATCACCATCACCAACTACCATACCTTGGAGCCAAAGGCATATCAAGGCAAAAAGGCAAGCCCGCTTGATGGCAAAAAGGGCGGCAGCGATGGCAAGGAAGATTTCAGCAATGTGCTTAGCCGTGTGCTTGGCAAAAATATGAAAACCAAACGCTTTATCGTTATTAACGACGAGGCTCACCATTGCTACCTGCCGCGTGGCAACAAAAAGGCTGACGAAGATTCGGGCGAAGACCAGAACGCTGCGGCAAAAGTTTGGTTTGAAGGTCTCCGGCAGATGAAACTCCACGGTTATCGTATCAACAATATTTACGACCTATCCGCCACACCTTATTATCTCAAAGGTTCGGGATATGAGGCATATTCGCTTTTCCCGTGGGTGGTGAGCGATTTTGGACTTGTGGACGCTATTGAAAGCGGATTGGTAAAAATCCCATTTCTCCCCACTTACGACAACTCTCAGGATCTTACCGAGCCAAAACTCAAAAATATCTATGAGCATTGCAAAAAAGACCTGCCCAAAAAGGGTGTGAAAGCCCAGCGCAAGGCAGACAAGGAGAATGGCAAATCAGAAGTGGAACAGACTCCCGCTCCAAAATTGCCGCCTTTGCTTACAATGGCTCTCGACCAGTTTGTAAAAGATTACGAAGATTACAACCGTGGCATCCGCACCGATGGCGAGGCGGGCATCAACCTGTTCAGCACTCCGCCGGTGTTTATAGTTGTATGTAATAATACAGCCGTAAGCAACGAGGTTTATAAATACATAGCGGGCTATCCGTCAAAAGATTCCGACGGCAATACTATCTATGTAAAAGGTCATTGGGACATTTTCTCTAATTACGGCAACGACAATTTGCCCAAAGACAAGCCGCCCACTTTGCTCATCGACAGCGAAGCCATCGACGATGCGTCGGGAACAATCAACGCGGACTTCAAAAAAACGTTTGCCACCGAAATTGCCAATTTCAAACGTGAATATGCCAAAACCAACGGCGCGGGCAGTGCCGACAGTATTCCCGACGGCGAAATTTTGCGCGAGGTGGTCAACACTGTGGGCAAGCCGGGCAAACTCGGCGGACATATACGATGCGTGGTGTCGGTGTCGATGCTCACCGAAGGTTGGGATGCCAACACGGTAACACACGTTTGCGGCGTAAGGGCTTTTGGATCACAACTTTTGTGCGAACAGGTGGCGGGTCGTGCGCTCCGTCGTATGGATTACACCCTAAAAAAATACGATGCCATCACAGGCGAAGAACTCCCACAAGATACGAAACGCACTAAGGACGTTGTGGAAAAATTTCCGCCGGAATATGCCCACATTATTGGTGTGCCGTTCAAAAATTTCAAAGGTGGCACTTCCACTAATCCTCCGGGACATACCGAAACAATTACTATTAAGGCATTGAAAGAGCGCGAAATAATGGAAATTCGGTTTCCAAATATCGAAAGTTACCGCTCTGACACTCCCGACGGCAAACTAACTGCCGATTTTGATGGTACGCCAAAATTCTCTCTGCGTTTCGACGAAATACCAACAGAAACCACTCTCGGCACATCGTTGCAAGACATCAACGAAAACAATGTGATTCTCAAAAGCGACTACCGCTCGCTCCGCGACAACGAAGTGATTTACGAACTTACCCGTCGATTGCTCAACCGTTATTATTTCAGCCACGAAAACGGACGGCAGTTTCATCTTTTTGGTGGGCTAAAACGCATTGTGCAGCAATGGTACGATACGCAGGTGGCAATCATTGGCGGCGACGACGACCCAAAACTTATGCGCCGTCTTGTAATCTTTTGGGATCAAGACAAGACTTCTGCCAATATTTATGAGGGAATACGCCAAGCCAACAAGCAAAACGAGCGCATTACCGCCGTGCTCAATTATTACAATCCCGAAGGTTCTACACGGCACGTTTTTGGCAAAACGTCCAAACCTGTTTACGCCACCAAAAAAAGCCACGTCAATTATGTGGTGGCTGATACTGATAGTTGGGAACAGATTGCAGCCAAATCGCTCGAAGAATTGGATGCAGTGGAATGTTACGTAAAAAACAGTTTCCTTGGCTTTCAAATTCCGTATTTCATTGATGGCGAGGAGCATATCTATGCACCCGATTTTATTGCAAAAGTGAAGACAAACAGCGGCGATACTGCAAACCTAATTATCGAAATCAGTGGTTTTAGCGACAACCGTATAGGACACAAAGACGCAAAACGCTACTACACCGAAAATTATTGGTTGCCCGCCGCCAACAATCTCGAAACATACGGCAAATGGTATTTCATCGAAATCACCGACATTGCCAACATCAAACAATCTATAACATCCAAAATTAATTCGATATGAGCACCAACACCATAAATGCACCCGTAGAGGCAATCCGCCACGAAAACGAAACCCGCGCCGCAATCCCCACTCAGGAACTTGCAGGCACAGAGCCGCAGCCACAGACCGAAAGGGCGCAATACGACACATTCCGCCACGAGTTTAATCGTGGTCGCGACCCCGAACTCTATTGGCTCAACAAATACGCCAACGATGATTCGACGTTGCAAATCGACATCCGCTCGCTATACGTTCACGAGGACATCAACCCCGAAATGCTCATCAACAGCCTTTACACACTCTCCGAGCGACGCAAAAACGAGGCGCAAACCGACCTTTTCGACAACGACATCTTCAACGTCCGCACCACCGTAGAGCAAGATTACGAGCGCATTGCCGACTATTATCAACATTCCGACAAATGGAAAAACCGCCTTATTCAAGGCGACAGCCTCCTTGTGATGAACTCGCTACTTCAACGCGAAAATATGGCGGGCAAGGTGCAGTGTATCTATATCGACCCTCCGTATGGCATCAAGTATGGTTCTAATTGGCAGATGAAACTCAACAGCCGCGACGTAAAAGACAACGACGAAAACCTTTCAGGTCAGCCCGAAATGATAAAGGCGTTTCGCGACACTTGGGAACTCGGCATACATTCGTACCTCTCATACCTCCGCGACCGCCTTGTCCTCGCCCGTGAACTTTTAACCACTTCCGGCAGTGTGTTTGTGCAGATTTCTGATGACAATGTGCATCTTGTGCGCTCACTATTGGACGAAGTGTTTGGTAGTGAGAATTTTGTAAGTCAGATTATTTATCAGAAAACCACCGGTGCAGGTAGCCCCGGCGAATTACAAGCCCCGGCATCAGTTGCAGATTTTATTCTATGGTACGCTAATGACAAAAACAATATTAAATATCGTAAATTGTTTATACCGAAAGAATTTGGAGGTGAAGTTGAGGCGGTCTATAAGTTTATAGAATTGTCGGATGGGGATAGAATGTCTGTTGCTGACTATGAAAAAAAGAATGGAGTGACGTTAGACTATCAAAGCCTCCCGAAAGGTTCTCGTGTGTATGCATTAAGTGACCTGACTTCTCAATCAGGTGTTGACAAAACACGTTATCCGATTCATTTTAATGGAACAGACTACTATCCTCACGGTTCCCGAGTATGGAGAACTGATATTGAAGGAATGGAATGTGTCCTAAAACAAAACAGAGTGGCACTGTCTAAAAATACATTACGATATATTCAATATCTTGACGATTTTCCAGTACAAAATTTATCAAATCTGTGGAAAGACACATCAAGTAACATTGGTAGTGAAAAACTCTATGTCGTTCAAACATCGACAAAACCCATCCAGCGTTGCATCCTAATGACCACCGACCCAGGCGATTTGGTTCTTGACCCGACTTGTGGCAGTGGCACAACGGCATACGTTGCAGAGCAATGGGGTCGTCGTTGGATAACAATCGACACAAGCCGCATTGCATTCAACATTGCCAAAAAACGTCTGACAACAGCCGTTTTTCCATACTATGAATTGTTCGACAAAGAAACCCACGACATCCGTCAGGGTTTTGTGTATAAAAAAGTGCCCCACATCACACTCAAAAGCCTCGCCAACAACGAACCCGCCGCCGAAGAAATCCTCTACGACCAACCTTTGGAGGATAAAAAACGTATGCGCGTTTCGGGGCCGTTCACAGTAGAAACGCTTCAAAATCTCAACGTCCTTTCGCCCGAAAGTCTCGAACTACACAACGCCGAGGCAGACGAAAACCGCGAGTTTCAAGACCGCATTTTTTCGCATCTTCAATCGAGCGGCATCATCAACGGCGACAAGAGCCAGAAGGCACTCTTCCACAGTCTCGAACCAGTTTCAAATCCCTACCTCAATGCACGAGGTTGGTACACCGACAGCGACGGCGCAGAACGCCTTGCGTACTTCCATATCGGTCCAAAATTCGGCACGGTAAGCAAACAGGCTGTGTTGAGAGCCAAACAAGAAATGATGGCAAAAGCCTCTCAGGGTGCGTCGTGGCTTGTGATACTCGGATTTTCGTTTGAAGATAATGTTTCCTCCGACGAGGTTGATACACAGCGTTTTGGCGTGTTCAACGTCAGCAAAGTGCGTATGCACGACGACCTTATGCAAGATGGTCTCCTCAAAAAAGGCAGCAACAACGGCACATTTGTTATCATCGGCGAACCCGACATTGCATTGGTTGACAACCGCGTAGAAATCCGTGGTCTCGACATTTACGATCCAATCACCGATATTGTAAAGCCGCGTTCCGTGGCAGACATCGCCTATTGGGAAATGGATTCCGACTACAACGGCACACATTTCGTTGCAAGTAGTATTCATTTCTGTGGCGGCGACAAAAAAGAGTTTGAGTCGTGGCGCAAGGGTCTCAACAATATTTCATCACAACTCACCCGCCGCAACGCCGAGCGCACCCTCCGCCTCGAATTCAACGACGAGATATGGGATACCCTCTACGATTACCGTTCCGAGCCGATTCCCTACCGTTCCGGTCGCAAAATCTGTGTCCGCGTAGTCAGCCAATTTGGCGAAGAAGCCAGCAAGGTGATTGAGATGAACCGCCAAATCCCCTAACAAATTTGCGCCAAATCACCTAAAAAAATGTTAAAAATTTGCATAATATATTGATATATTGAGCATTGTGGATAAAAATTACTTCGAGTTCCAACGTCAGTTGTACAAGGCGGCGTAAAAGGGAATTAATTGTTTACGCAAACTTTTTTTGAATCTCTTTTTTCCGCCATTCAATATTGTAATCCGAAAGAAGCCTTGCTTTTTTGGATTTTTGAGGAATGTCGCAGCCGCTGTCTGTTGACAGCCAAAAGAAAGGGCAATTTTTGTTCCTTATGCTGTTGAGATTCACGGCATTGTCCGACAAAAGTTTTTTCAACCATTGCGACTTTTTGATGATTGTGGCAATCTCTTTTTCTGTCATTGGGTGTACTTCAAAGAAGTATGCAACATCCTTATAACCAACAGAATAATCCCAACGGTTATCCACGGGATATTGCTTTTTAAGGGCAGAATCTATATCGACGCTTCCGCTGATACTTTTTGTTGATTTTAGGAAATCAAACTTATCACGGTCGCTACCCTTTACAGCCTGAATACCGGGCTTGTATTCTCCGGGGAAATCTTTGTCAACGGCTTCCTTGAATGTCATAATCAATTGCTGTTTAGAATTTTGAAACAATACTACCCGCTCTGTCGGCAGAGAGTGACATTCCGCCCCAATTGGAAACGTCTTCGTCCTCGGATTCCACGTCAAGCGACGAAATGTCTTTGGAATTAACCTTGCGCGTTTTGGGGTCAGGTGCAAAATAATAGACTTTGATTTCCTTTTCAAAAAGTCCATCAAAAAAATTCTTGTCCTTTATCTTAAAATCGAACATTTCAGCCAATGCCGCAAAAGATTTCACGCCTTTGTGTTTCAAACGATTCATCGCCCACACAAAATCCAACGGTGTGGATGAATGTGTTGATATTACGACCTTTACACCTTTTTTCATCAACTTCAAGACCGTGAACATAAATTCAATGATGGCACGAGGATGCAGACCAAGTTCGGGTTCTTCGATAACGATGTATTCTTTGTTGTCAATAGATTCAAAATAATCCAATGCCATCAACAAAGGTGTGAATTCTCTCTGTCCAGTACTCCACGACATATACGGAACTGTCTGATTGTCAACAGTCATTGCCAATCGAGGACTGCCTGCGGTACGGCGCATATTGATTTCGGCATTTTTGAGGAAATCGTAATCCTTGATCGCCTCTCTTAATATTCCAAATTTTTGTATCCTAACAAATTGTTGCAAATAACCACTAAACTTCACCAAAACATACGGTGAATTTATAAAATCTTTTGACAATAGAATTCTACCTTCTGAAATTGCGGAACTGCGTTGAGCGGGAACAAAAAAAATTTTTTCTCGCATAGCATCAGCCAATTTATTTATAGACTCTTTCTCCAATTCAGAAAAATTGGGATTGCCTGTTTCCTGCATTTTCTTCATTAAATTAGTAAGTTTCGTATAATCTCCTTTTAAATACAATAACGAAGCAGTTGATAAATAAAGAGGCAAAGGCATTGGTCTCAATGCCCCACCAAAGAACTTTTCTTTAAATGCCAAAGGATTAATAGAATCCTTGCGAAACTTAGAAGATAAACTATTATTTATTGTCGATTTAATATCAATTTGCTCGTTGTTATATATTATTTCAGTCTGATCTGAAATAATCTTATTCATACCATCACCATAGAAATAATTTAGTAAATCCTCAAATTTGACATCAGAATTCTGTTCAATATAATTTGCAATTACATCCGCAAAATCCTTCACCAACTTAAACGTTTCCAAAAACAACGTCTTACCGCTCGCCTGCGGACCGGTGAGGATGGTGAGGTCGCCGAATGTTACATCGGCTTTGGCTATCGGGCCTAAATTTTCTACAACGAAATTGTCCATAATTTTAGTCGTTTTTTTATCGACACAAATTTAAGTAATGTTTTTTGATTTTCCAAAATAAAAAAACAGTTGACAACGGCTTTTCCATCACCATTGTCAACTGTCAAATTTTCAATTCTCAATCACCGCGCCTTACGCGATAATCGTGCAGCCGGCGCAGGGTTTCAACTGTTTGAAGAAGTCGTTGCCCTTGTCGTCAACGAGGATGAATGCGGGGAAGTCCTCCACCTCAATCTTCCAAATCGCCTCCATACCAAGTTCGGGATATTCCACGCACTCGATGGACTTGATGTTGTTTTGGGCGAGGATGGCAGCGGGGCCGCCGATGGAGCCGAGGTAGAAGCCGCCGTGCTTTTTGCAAGCGTTTGTTACGGCTTCGGTGCGGTTGCCCTTGGCGAGCATAATCATCGAGCCGCCGTGGTCTTGGAACTCGTCAACGTAGGGATCCATACGGTTTGCAGTCGTGGGACCCATCGAACCGCAGGGCATTCCGGCGGGAGTCTTAGCAGGACCGGCGTAGTAAATCGGGTGATCCTTCATATACTGCGGGAGGTCTTCGCCGGCGTCGAGACGCGCTTTGAGTTTGGCGTGTGCGATGTCGCGGCCTACGATGATGGTGCCATTGAGCGAGAGTCGGGTCGAAACAGGGTATTTGCTCAAAATCTTGCAAACCTCGCTCATAGGTTGGTTGAGGTCGATTTTCACAGCGTCGCCCTCGCCTGCGTTGCGGAGTTCTGCGGGGATGAGTTCGTAGGGCTTGTCGTCCATCTTCTCAATCCAAATGCCGTCCTTGTTGATTTTTGCCTTGATGTTGCGGTCGGCGGAGCAACTAACGCCCAAGCCAATCGGACAACTTGCGCCGTGCCTCGGCAGACGGATTACACGCACGTCGTGAGCCATATATTTGCCCGAGAACTGTGCGCCGAGACCAATCTTGTAAGCCTCTTTGAGCAACTCTTCTTCGAGGGCAACGTCGCGGAATGCGCGGCCGGTCTCGTCGCCGGTGGTGGGCAGCGAGTCGTAATAATGCGTGGAGGCGAGTTTTACGGTCAGGAGGTTTTTCTCGGCACTCGTACCGCCAATTACAAACGCAATGTGATAAGGCGGACAGGCAGCCGTGCCGAGGCTCTTCATCTTCTCAACGAGGAAGGGGACGAGAGTGCCGGGGTTTTGGATGCGCGCCTTGGTCTCCTGATAGAGATAGGTCTTGTTGGCAGAGCCGCCGCCCTTAGTCACCATCAGAAACTTGTATTCCATACCCTCGGTGGCCTCGATGTCAATCTGTGCGGGGAGGTTGCAACGGGTGTTTTTCTCCTCGTACATCGAGAGGGGCGCGTTTTGGGAGTAACGGAGGTTGTCCTGCGTGTAGGTGTTGTAAACGCCCTTCGACAAAGCCTCTTCGTCGCAGAAGCCCGTCCACACTTGTTGACCTTTTTCGCCGTGGATGATTGCCGTGCCGGTGTCTTGGCAGAGCGGCAACTGTCCTTTGCACGAAACCTCGGCGTTGCGGAGGAATGTCAGGGCAACGTACTTGTCGTTGTCGGACGCCTCGGGGTCGCGGAGGATTTTGGCAACTTGCTCATTGTGCTTGCGGCGGAGCATAAACGAAACGTCGTGGAACGCCTGTTGCGAAAGTTTTTCGAGGGCTTCGGGCGTTACTTTGAGCATCGGTTTGCCCTCAAATTCGCCCACCGAAACGCCCTCCTTCGTCAGAAGGTAGTATTCTGTGTCGTCCGCTCCCAACTGAAACATCGGAGCGTACTTAAATTCGGGAATGTTAGCCATTTGCGTAAATATTTTGATTGTTTGTTTTTTCTAAACGTCAATTGTCATCAATTTTTTCGTCAATTACCGTCAATTATTATTCAGTTACCTAAAAATTTTCGATAATTGACGATTTAATTGACGGTAATTTTCGTTTCTAAAACCCCGACGCCGGAGGCGGCGGAATTACTGTTTGGACTTGCGTCCAAACCTGATGAGATCTTTGCCGATGTCGCGGCGGTGGTATGCGCCATCAAAGGTGATTTTGTTGGCGTCTTGCAATGCTGCGGCGAGGGCGAGCGAGATGTCGTCGCCGAGGGCTGTTACCGCAATCACGCGGCCGCCATCGGTAACGAGTTTGCCGTCCTTCATCTTGGTGCCGGCGTGGAACACCTGAGAGTTTTTCACGGTTTCGCAACCAAGGATTTCCTTGCCTTTTTCATAACTGCCCGGATAGCCGCCCGATACCAACATCACCGTTGCGGCGGTTTTGGGATTGAATTTGATGGTCTTGCCATTGAGATTGCCCTTTGCAGCGGCTTCCATAAGGTCGAGGAGGTCGCCGTCGATGCGCAACATCACGGATTCTGTCTCGGGGTCGCCCATACGGACGTTGTATTCGATTACATACGGATCGCCCTTCACATTGATTAGACCAAAGAAAATGAAACCGCGATAGTCGATTTTTTCAGCCAAAAGTCCGTCGATAGTGGGCTTTATGATTCGGGTGTCAATCTTCTGACGGAACTCTTCGTCGGCAAACGGAACGGGCGACACACTGCCCATACCGCCTGTATTGAGGCCTTCGTCGTTTTCGCCAATGCGCTTGTAATCTTTGGCTTCGGGGAGCGTAACGTAGCCGCCGTGGCCATCTGTCAACACGAATACGGAAAGTTCGATGCCCGACAAGAACTCCTCGATGACCACCTCGGCAGACGACTTGCCAAATTTGCCGGAGAACATCTCTTTGAGTTCGTTGCAGGCTACTTGAAAATCGCTCTCGATGATAACGCCTTTGCCTGCGGCGGGGCCGTCGGCTTTGAGGACGTAAGGCGGCTGCAAGGTTTTGAGGAAGTCAACGGCCTTGTCGTAAGTGTCGCCATTGAAAGTCTGATAACGCGCCGTCGGGATGTTGTGGCGCACCATAAACTGTTTTGCGAAATCCTTGCTGCCTTCGAGTTGTGCGCCGTCCTTGGTGGGGCCGCAGACGAGGGGCGCATTGTCCATAGTGCGAAGATAATCCGCAAGTCCGTCAATAAGAGGCACTTCGGGACCCACTACCACGAGGTCGATTTTAAGGTCAGTGACAGCCTTTTTAACGCTCTCAAAATCAGATACCTTAATATCCAAATTTTGAGCGATGTCCGCGATTCCGGGGGTGCCCGGCGCGGCGTATAGTTTTGTGAGACGGGGGCTTTGGGCAATCTTCCACGCAAGCGCGCTCTCCCTTCCGCCCGATCCTATCAGTAAGACGTTCATATTAATATGATTTGAATGATTTAATTTGGTGTCAAAGGTAAGAAAAAATTTTCAAACTTTTTATTTTGCGTAAAAAAATCCTTATCTTTGCCCCAAAACTAACGCACAAACCATGATACTCAAACAGGCAAAGCAAAACGGCATCGACATCATCATCGCAATAGCAATAATATTGGGACTGATTGTGCCGTCGATGTTCTTGTCGAATATTAGGCCATACATCGTCCCGCCTGAAAACGGGATGCCGCTGTTCAACACCATTTACGAAAACCTTTTTGGCGGCGGCATCAACGGTTGGACGCAAATTGTATCGCTGCTGCTGATTTTCGTGGAGATTTCGCTGTTGGTGCTGCTCAATTCCGACTTTGAACTCACCCGCGCCAAACCGACGTTGTTTGCGTTGGTGTTTTTGGTGCTATCGCTTACATACATACCTTGCAACACTCTGCTGCCTGAGCAGATAGCCAACATCTTTATCACCATAGGGCTTATCAAAATATTTGCGTGCCACAGCATGGACAATGCCTCGCACACATTCTTCGACGCGGGGATGTGTTTTGGCATCGGATTCCTATTTTGCGCCCCGGCGGCGATAATGTTGTTGGTGGGGCTGATTGCAATCATTATATTCCGCCCCTTCAAAGGCAACGAACTGATAATGTTTGTGTTAGGCTTTATAACCCCGGCGTTTTTCTATGTTACGGTGTATTATCTGATAGAGGGAACGTTGGAGCCGCTCAAAGATTTTGTTCAGACAAAAATCAATGATACACGCTTGCACACAATCACTTACAACAGTGTCATCTGCCTTGCCGCCGATGCCGTGCAACTCCTCATTGCAAGTGCGTTGATTTTCGGCGACTATTCCAAATACAACCTCTTCCACAGTCGCGCTTACAGACTGTTGCTGATAATGTTTGTGATGATATGCTGTTCGTATTTCGTGCCGATGTTCAGCCTCCAAGCAATGAGAATGACCACTCTTCCCGTCACAATACTCTTTGTGACAGTATTTTACGACAGCAAACCGTCGCTGATGCTCGATGTATTTTTCGTAATATTTGTATTGGGCAATATGGCGTTGCAACTGCTGTGGTATAGATTGTAATCCATAACAATATGAAACCGACATTCTTCATAACGATACTTGTCTTGATGCTGTCGTCGTGCGCACAACGCTCTGAAAACCAACCGCTTTTCGACCGCGTTTATGCGCTCGTCAACGATGGGGAGTACAAGATGGCGCAGGATTTTTTTGACAATCACAAGTCGGAAATCCGCCTGCCGATGTCGAAGGCAGACAGTATGTATTGCGGATTTTTGGAGGAGTTTTTTGATTTATATAATTCGGAAGCCGACTTGTTTGTCATCAACTCTTTTGCCGACACGGTGCGAATTGGCAATATCATTGATTATTATACTCAAAATTCTGATAAAGAGAAACTTGCATATTCGTTGCTCCTCAAAAGTCTCAAACTCTTCATCTCGTTGCGGCACAACGACGGCATTTATTATCTCAAACACGCCGAAAATATTATTAAAACATTGGACAACAGTGAGTTGAAATATATGCTTGCGTCCGCCAATCTCACTTATCGTACCAACAATTTGGATTTTAAGGAGGGGATGCCGTTGCTTGATACTGTTGCCAAATATGCTCATAATCAGCGCGAAAAAGACGACAGCCGCATCGTCAAGGCGTTTTTTCTGAATCTTGTCCAAAATCCCGACTACAATCCCACAGTCGCCAAGCTCAATATGCGCCTTTGTATGGGCGACTCCACCGATTATAATTATCTGAGCAAATATGCGTGGGTGCTCGCCGACGACGAACCCGAAAAATGCGAGCGTTTTGCTCGTAAAGTGCTGACTGACAGGCCTCGTTCTGCCGCTGCCGACTATGCAAAACTTGCCATTTTGAAGATATATTTGCGCCGGGGACAGACAGCCGAGGCTGAGGATTTTGCCCAAAAGAATCCGATAATTATCAATTTTCCGCAATTGCTTGGCTATGAGGAATTTTTCAATCATTACAGGCAGACAGGCGACTACGAAAAGGCGGCAAAAACGGCTGACATTGTTATTATGATTAAAAACCGGCTTATAGATTGGGTGAATGATTATAAGGTGTCGCAAAACAGCCAAAAGTTTGATTTTGACCTGCAACAACTTGAAAATCAGAACCGTTTTCAACGTTGGCTGATTGCTTTTGTGATTTTGGCGGCGTTGATGGTGGTTTTTGTGATAATGCAACGGCGGCGTTATGAGCGCGAATTGTCCGTTAACCGTCAGATTCTCAAAGAGTCCCGCGACAAAATTGACGAACTAAAAGCCATGGAAACGTCCGCCGAAAACGAGAAAGAAATCCAACGCCTCCAACGCAAAATCGCCGAAATTGAGAGCCGTTACGCCGAAATTTACCGCGAAGGCAAGGTGCTTTACGAACAGATTTTTGTTGAAAATGGCAATTCGAGCCAATGGAACAAGAAGGATTACGAAAAATTCCTCGAATATTTCAAGACCGTTGACCTCAGCCTTTTAGCCCAAATCGAGGACGAATATTACGGCATCAATCCACGGCAAACTTTTTATAAGGTGTTGGTTTGTAAGGGTTTTGATAAGCCTCAGATAATGCGCACGATGGGCATCCAAGAGGACGTTACCTTCCGTGCGTTGAAATCGAAGGTGGAATCGATGAAAAAAAAGTGAAAAATTTTTTGAAGCATTTTTAACGTAACTACCAGATTTGTCGAACTATTTAAAAATTATAACTCCCCAAAACTCGATTTTTTTTTGAGTTTTGGGGAGTTATAACGTTTGTTAACAATTAAAATGCGAACAAATCAGTTGCCTTGACTTCCGATTGTACAACGCTCGAATTTTTGCCGTTGGCAACACCGTAAACTGTTATGAATGTGTTTGTTATGCCGTAGGTAGTGCGCGTTACACTTGCAAAATGAGCCTGTCGGGAACGAATACGGTCGGCATAGTCGGCGTCCACTACATACGGCCCGTTGCTAAATTTGATTTCGCAAAGGTTGACGGTATGGTCGGCGCGTTTGATTATCAGGTCAATCTGCGAACAGTCGTCCCTCCAAGTGCTTACCTCCGTCCCGATGCCCGCGATTTTCAACGCCTCTTTTATTTGGCTGATATGCGTCAGACAGACGTTTTCAAAGGAGAACCCCTGCCATACGCTTATTGACTGACGAGTGAAATTGTGCTGCCAAAATTCGGGGTCGTTGGTCTTGTTGTGTTCCAAAAATCGAAAATAAAACAACGTATAAAAATCCGTCAGCCGGAAAACAGAGTTTTTGGTGTTGCGCCCGTAGTGCGAAAATACCTTGATAAAATCGCAAAGTTCGAGGTTGTTGAGGATTTTGGTCAACGTTCCGCCCTGAATTTTGGTAGCCTTGGCAATGTCGTTGCGCGTGAGTCCCGTTTTTTTCTCGTTGAGCGCACGAACCACGGTGATGTAATTGTCAGCGTTTTTGAACAACGCCGGATACAGTTCGCGAAATTCCGCCTTCAACTGTCCGTCTTCGCTAAAAAACAGTCTGTCAACGTTTTGCACAAGGCTAAGACTCGCATCCAAGAGGCTTAGGTAAAAAGGCACGCCGCCCGTTATCATATACATTTGGATGATTTGGTATCTGTCCCAAGTGATATTGCGGCTGCGCAGATAGTCTTCGGTATCTTTGAGGGAAAACGGTTTCAGAAATAATTGGAGCGTAACGCGGTTGTGGAGTCCGCCCTGATTGTTGATGATTTTGTCGTTCATCCACGAAGTTGCCGAGCCTGACGCCACAAAAACAATGTCGTTGCGCCGTGCTGCAAAGGAGTTCCAAAAATTTTCCAACGCGCTCACAAACATTGATTTAGGATTGTCTATCCAAGGCATTTCGTCTAAGAAGATTACCTTTTTGCGGCTTCTGTTTTTGGCAATTAGCACCTCCAACGCATCGAAGGCGTCGTACCAACTATTTATTTGCAATGCTGCCCCAAATTTGCCGTACTGCAAAAGTGCTTTTTTGAAATTCCTGAGTTGAATGTCCTGCGGCAGATTGTGTCCGCCCACAAAACAGAAAGCGTATTTTTGGCTGAAAAACTTCTCCACCAAATACGTTTTCCCAACCCTGCGCCGTCCGCACACCAATACGAGTTCCGACCTGTCGGACTCCATACAGCGTTGCAGTTTGCTCACCTCGTTGTTTCTGCCTAAAACCTTGCTCATAATTGCTTTTTTTGTTTCGGCAAATCTACGTTTTATTTTTCATATAATCAAATTTTTTTGTCGATTTTTTTTGAAGCATTTTTAATGTAACTACCTGATTTGTCGAACCATTTTAAAATTATAACTCCCCAAAACTCGATTTTTTTTTGAGTTTTGGGGAGTTATAACGTTTGTTAACAATTAGATTTGTTTTGCTGAGAACTGTGTTTTTTGTAATTTTGTGGTAGATTTTAATAGCAAGATTTTCAAGATTTTAATATGCAACAACAAGAATATTTGGACCAATTTGAGGCGAGTCTGATGGATTCGCTCCTGACGCTCTGCCGCGAGGCGGGCTACATAAGCGGCAAGATGCCCGCCTCCGACGACATCACCAACAAATGGGACTCGATGTCGCCGTCGTACATCAAGGACGCCCTGCACGAAATCAACGACTACCCCTCGGTGGCGTTGGGTTGGGCGATGTACGTAGGTATGGCTGTGGCGCATTATTGGGATACCGATTGGAACATCTACGGCCGCCACGCAAACCTCTACGAACATCTCCGCGACAAGCGTGGTTTCGACTATCTCGACGAAGTGGTGCGCGGCGAAATTCTTGGTCTTACGGGCGAAGATTTCCTCAAAATAGAAGATTTGGTGCGCCGCTGCGCCCGCCACGTCCAAGACAAAATCCGCCACGAACAGATTGAGCCGTCGAGCGTTACGGCATTCTACGCCTTTGCGCGTAGCGTCTATGTCCTCTACCAAATCGGCGCGGCTGTGGAGTTGCAAAGATGTGGTTACAAGATGGAAAAGGTGGGATAAAGGTTGTTGTCAATCAGAAAGCAAAAAGATTCTGAAAAATATTTGCATAGATAAAAAAACTCAATTACATTTGCACTGCACAAGAGTAAATAATTAAATTGGTCAGATAGGAGGTTTAGATATGACACAATTTGTAGCAGACGATAAAAACCAAGAATACGTCTTGGTGGTGAAAGACAAGAAAAAATTCCCGTGGTGGATACTTCTTTTCTTGTTGCCATTGTTGTTGCTGATTCCGATAAAGAGATCAGTACACGTACAGATTTTGGACAATTTGGGCGCGCCAGCCGCTCAGCAAAATTGCGGATTCCATTATCTCGATGTCTCTACATTTGGTGCCAAAACCCCTGTCGATTTGTCTCTTACGACCGACAATGCCGCCAAATTTGATGTTGACGGCATCAGCCAGCCATTGTGGTACGTACTTTTTGGTGGCTCGGTAGATTCGGCTTTTGTTAATGCTGAAAAAGAGTGCCAGTCGGTGCATTTCGGCGACAAGTTCAAAAACTATCCCGAATACGATTACAGGATTGTGAAAATGAACGGCGGTTTCGTCAATAAAACGGTGAAAGTAATCGATGCCGATACCAAAGAGGCATTGCCGGATGCCGAAGTGAAATTCTTGGATCAAGTATTGAAAACCGACAATCAGGGATTGGCATCCGTGCAGTTGGATTTGTGCAACGAGGTTACAATTACGGCATCAAAAAAAGGCTATGTAAGCGGCAATTTCCAAGGCAAAGTTGCCAATATTACCGACGATGTGATAACTATTCCGCTCAGCAAAATCAGTTATGACAAAGTCGTAAAAGTAATTGACGCCGAAACTCAGAAGCCCATACCGGGCGCAAAAGTGAAATTCAATGGCAAGGATTACACTACGGACAACAATGGCCAAGTAAAGATAAAAATCAACGATGGCGACGCAATCAACCTTGAAGCGTCGAAGGCGGGTTACATCACCGAAACCGTGAAAACCACTGTAGATGAGGTGGGCGAAACCATTGTAATCCCGCTGAAAAAAGACGTTGAGACCAAAACCGTAAAAGTAATCGATGCCGATACCAAGAAGCCGTTGCCGGGCGCGGTGGTAAAACATAATGGCAAAAATTACACGGCTGACGCCAACGGTATTGTCACAATCACAATTCCGAAAAACAGCAATGTGAATCTCGAAGCCTCGAAGGAAGGCTACAACAATGCAGTGGTCAACCGCAAGGTGTCTGAGCCATCGCTCGAAGTGCCGCTTAAGAAAAAACAGCAGGACAATATCTCCGACTTGAAAGGCAAGACCGGCGAACTGAAAATCAATATCCAGTGGTACTGCCACGCCGACCTGGATCTTCAAGTGAAAGACCCATGCGGCAATACACTTTCCGTGGAGAAAAACCGCACAAGTTGTCGCGGCGGCAATGGCACATTCGACCTCGACGCCAATACTACTTACACCGACCGCAACGGCAATTATATGCCCAACGGTCAGCACCATGTAAACAATCCTCAGGAAAATGCTTATTGGAGCAAGGCGACAAAAGGCGTTTACACAATACGCGTTGTCCGCTACCATTCGCATGACGTTTCGCGTACTGCACCGGTAAAATTCAACGTAACTGTTGTAGATTTGGGTGTGCGCCACGAATTCCCTGGCACCATACAATCCCAGCGCGACAGTATTTACACGTTCACTTACGAGGTGAAATAGCAGACAACGTCTATGCCAACAAAAGAGTATTTGGACCAAGGAGTTGCAAAGGTGCGGGTATAAGATGGAAAAGGTGGGGTAAAAATTTTTATTCAAAGCATCCATTATTCAAATAAAAGCGTTACTTTTGCTCAAACTAACAACAACCCACGGCGATGACACTCAACGACCAAATAATCATATACCAAACCGACGACGGACAAATGCAAATAGATGTCCGTTTGGAAAACGAGACGGTATGGCTTACGCAAGCACAAATTGCAGAACTATTCGGTACGAAGCGTCCTGCAATTACCAAGCATTTAGGAAACATATACGCATCGGGCGAACTTGACGAAAAAAGCACATGTTCCATTTTGGAACATATGGGTAATGATGGTAAACAAACGTATAACACCAAGTATTATAATCTTGATGTCATATTGTCTGTTGGCTATCGTGTTAATAGTAAATATGCTACAAGATTTCGTCAGTGGGCCAATAAGGTGCTAAAAGACTATCTCATAAAAGGTTACGCTGTAAACAACAAGATAACCCAACAGAAGTTTGACGACCTCAAAAAACTTGTAAACGTATTGGGGCGCACGGTAAAGGCGCAGGAGCAACTCACTTCCGACGATGCCGCCGCCCTTATCAACGTTGTTACCAACTATAACTACGCCCTCGACACTTTGGACGATTACGACTACGAGCGTCTTAGCATCAAGGAAACAACCAAAACAGAGAAATTTCACGCCACATACGAAAACGCAATGGCGGCGATACGGTCGTTGAAGGCGAAATTTGGAGGAAGCGCACTTTTCGGACACGAGAAGGACGAATCATTCAAAAGTTCCATCGGGCAGATTTATCAAACATTTGGCGGCGTGGAACTTTATCCGTCGGTGGAGGAGAAAGCGGCGATGTTTCTTTATCTTGTTACCAAAAACCATTCGTTTAGCGACGGCAACAAACGCATTGCCGCCACGCTGTTTTTGTGGTTTATGGACAACAATGGCATTCTTTTCAATCCCGATGGTTCAAAACGAATCGCCGATAATACCCTTGTTGCATTGACGCTTATGATTGCCGAAAGTCGCACCGAGGAAAAGGACACTATGGTAAAGGTTGTTGTAAATCTCATTAATCAAAACAATTAACCTCCGCCAACTCCTGATACTCCTTCTTATATCTTTCCAACCGCGCAATTTAATCCTCGTACATCTCCGCCGCCTCTATGTGCATATCTCTTATCTCCTCGGCAAGCCATTGCGGTTCAATTACTTTGAGCATAATGCCGCGAGACATAAGATGTGCGTTGAAGTCAAACGTTGGGCGCATAACAATCTCAAAATCAGAATAATTATCCTCTGTGGCAATTTCCTTTTGCGTATGGTGAAGCGGAAGGTCGCGCAAGAAATAACGCTCGCTGTCGTATGCCCTCAAAACAATCCTTTCCGCCGGCGCATTCACCTCGCTCACAATGCCGAAACATTCGCTGAAATATTCCGCCGCGTCAAAATCAGGGTCGATGTCAAAATGTTGGTCTGAAACCTCCACGCGCACAAACCTATCCAACGAAAACACGCCGAAAAATCCGTTTCTGTGACGGCAGAGAGCATACCACCGTTGGCGGAAAAGTTTTACACAATATGGCATCATCAAAAACTTTTTGGGTTCCGTAGCACCATAACGGCGGTATTCGGCAGAAATCATCAAACTCTCTTTCATCGCCTTCATGACGGTCTGCAAATGCGCCCCGCCCGACGGGACATTTTCGAGCAATATTCGATTTTGAACGCTCAAACCCTCGCTAAGAATATTACCCACACTTATTGTTGAAAACATCCAATTTTGAACCGAATTGTCGCGCAGAACTTCCTGATTGTCTATGTAATACTTGTAGCCGTCGCGACGGTCGCAGTCGATGATGATGCCAAAAATATCCAAAATCGCGTCCTTGTGGCGGTTGAACGTTGTCCGCGCCATTTCCACGCCGCCGCTCATTTCTTCCCCCACCCAAAGTCGGTTGATTTCTGCAAAGGTAATTTTCCCGGCTTTGTTGATGGTATTGACGAGCCAAATGTACTGTTTGAATAATGATGGTGTAGCCATAATGCAATTTTTTTTGCAAATATATAAAAAAAATCAAACCTGTACCGCCAAATGGTACAACCTCGCCTTTACTTTGCAGTCGATAATTTGATTCATTAACCAATTAAAATTTTACAAAGATGAAAAAAGTAATTTTTGCTCTTATGAGCCTCGCAGCATTTTTCTCGCTCACGTTTTCGTCTTGCAGCAAGGACGACGACGAGACACCGCTCACAATTTCGCAATCGAGCCTATCAATGGTTCACGGCGACACAATCACAATCACAGCCAACCAGAAGTCAACGTTTTCGTCATCTGACCCGTTTGTGGCAACGGTGTCTGACAACGGTAAAATCGAGGCAAAACACGTTGGACAGACCATTGTAACAGCCACATCTGGTGGACAATCCAAGGAGTGTACCGTAACCGTGAACCCGTCCTACAACCTCTACAAGGAGCCAATCCTTGACTTCAATCTTACCAAGAACGACATAAAGGCTCAGGAAACTCGCCCGCTCGAAGAAGACCGCGACACAGCTCTAATCTACACCGACAAAAAGACGTACTTGATGCGTTATAGTTTCGACCCGCAGACATCGAAACTCAAAAGCGTAACGTATGGTATTCCCAACATCTCGTATGCGCAGTCGTCGGTGCTAACAGATTTTCTCATTGAGCGTTACCAACCTATCGACCTCAAAGAGACAGAATGTTTCTTTATCAACTCCGACAACCCCAACACTGCATCAATGATTGTGTCAATGACCTTGTCGGTCAACCGTCTGCAAATTGATGCTGTCGTAGTGTATCTGAAAAAAGACTAAAAAAAATCCGCGTAATATTGTACACTTTCGAGAATAATACGTATATTTGCCTTGTCGGAGTATGAAAACTCTGACGGCAATATAAAATAAGGCGTTACTAACGCTTTGTATCTCGATTCATTGGAATTTGGCCGTTTCAAGACAGTTATCGGAACACAAAGCAACGTGATGCCCGACGGATATGTATTAATCTCAAATCCGAAAGGATTGGAGTGTACATATTTACGTGGGTTTTGGCGTTGCTCGTTCTCGATAACTGGGCAAGGCCAAAGCCTCAATGAACGGAACGGGCGATAGTTCAATCCCACGTTTTATTTTATGGGGGCAGAAAAACAATAGTGACAAAATCCTGATTTGGGATAATCAGGAAAAAATGGAAAGACAATTATGGCGAAAATCTACAACACCTTGGAGGAGTGGGAAACTGCCGTAAAAGTGTTCCGAGAAAACGGAATACCCATTCCACCCGATCTTGCCGTGCAAGAAGAGCGACTACGGCAATTGGAAGAAGAACGTCTGTCGATGCTAAGGAAACAGGAGGTTGAGAAATCGAAAGCACCCATTTTTAGCATGTTGGAAGAATGTTCAAAATACAAACCATATTCCGACAAATTCAAAGGATGCGTTTACGATACTGTTGAACATCTTTTGGAGGATTCTCCCAATGCGACCCAACCTGGTTTGCTATTAGGACGTATTCAATGTGGCAAGACTAATACTTTTGTAAATATTATGGGTTATGCTTTTGATAGAGGCATAGATGTTTGTGTTGTATTTACAAAAGGAACTAATGCTCTTGCAAAACAAACTGTCGAAAGACTTAAAAAAGAATATAAGTCTATTCCTCAGATAGATGTAAAAGATATTATGGTGTTGAAAGACCGTTCTCTTACCGCCGACATTATTAATTCAAAAAAAATGGTAATTGTCTGTAAAAAAGAGGACGATAACCTTAAACACCTTGCCAACGTGTTTACACAGAAACAGCCTTTGCTCAAAAAGAAAAAGGTTCTCGTGATAGACGATGAGGCAGACTTCGCATCTATCAACTACCAAAAACGCCACGGCAAATGGTATTCCGCTGTAATCGCCAAACAGATTCAGGATTTTATTCGCATTCCCGAATATTGTCGTTATCTGCAAGTTACGGCAACTCCTTATTCGCTGTATTTGCAGCCGGGAGAAGAACTCAACCTTGAAAACGGTGTGGTCGAACCTTTCTGTCCTCGTTTTACGACCATAGTCCCCACACACGGCGGATATATAGGCGGACAACAATACTTTGTTGATTCACAAAATCCTGAATCGATGTACAGTTATCTGTTCCACCCCGTAACAGAAAAATGTATAAGCGTAATGAAGAGCAAAAACAAGGTGTACATCAAAAACATAATGACAAGCGAAAATATCAAAAGTTTCCGCTACACGTTGTTGAGTTATATGATTGGAACCATCATTCGCAAAATACAGACAGACATCGCAAACAAGACTTTGCCGCTTGACAAACAGATAGACGAGAAGACGAGTTGTCTCATACACCTTGACGTTGCAAAAAACAAGATGGTTTGGCAAGAAGAACTTATTAATGAGTTTTTCGATGGCGTAAAATCTCAACTTAACGGTTCGCCTTTTGCAGAATTTGAGGAAATGTTTGAAAACATTTATAATGATTTCAAAGCCTCAAACGAAGCTGGCAACAAAGAGAAGTTGTTCAACAATCTGATGTTCCCGACATACGAACAAGTCAAGGAAGAACTTCGCACGGCACTCAACAACGACCGCAAGGTTATTCAAGTTGTTAATTCCGACCAAAAAGTTGAAAGTCTACTAAACGATGATGGACAATTGGAACTGACATCACTGATGAATGTGTTTATCGGCGGCAGCATCCTCGACCGTGGAATCACCATCGACAGAATGTTGTGCTTTTTCTATGGCAGAAATCCCAAAAAGTTCCAACAAGACACAGTTCTGCAACACGCACGAATGTATGGCAACCGCAGTAAGGAAGATATGTCGGTAACTCGTTTGCATACAACTCCATACATCTATGGAGTGATGCAGAAAATGAATGACCTTGACGACCGTCTTCGCGAACAGATAGAACAAGGTGTAATCGACGGCTCAGAACCGTCACTTGTCTTCCTGAATTATGCAGGTGGCGAAATCACTCCGTGTGCCAAGAGCAAAATTGCTATTTCTAATACGCTGATAATCAAACCGAATATGCGTCTTACCGTTTCTGGTTTCCAAACGGGACCAAAAACTCAGATTGCAAAAACTATCGGCGAAATTGATTCGATAATCACCAAACAGCTGGGGTATGTTCATAACCAAGTGTTTGAGATTGGAGTTGACACCGTGGTGGATATAATCAGGAAAATCCGCAGTACCTACGTTTATGACGAACAGCCTGAACGCCAATGGCAAAACTACGGACTTGATTGGAACGAAAGAGATGTTATTTCGTGTATTGCTTGGTGTACAAAAAACACCAATGGCAAAATGCTTTGCTTGCACCACAAAGATTTGAATGCTTCACGTTTCCGCTGCGATGGCAAATTTACAAATGCACCCGAAACAGGTAGTACAGATTTGAAACTTGCTCGCGAAAAAGCCATTGATATGCCTGCAATAATTCTTTTGCGCGAAAATGGCGACGTTGAACAAGGTTGGCGCGGCACACCATTTTATTGGCCTGTTTTTGTGGCTCAGCAAAACGTTGACAAATCAATCTTTACGCTTGACAGCGACACCAAAGTCAAAGAATACATTGCGCCCAAACGTGAAATCTTGGATGGAATCGATAGCGGTGAAATCTTGTCTCTGACCTTGAAAAAAGAATATTTTGAAGCGATTGAAGCCGGTGCAAAACGTCAGGAGTTCCGCGACATTATTGAAACAACCGCAGCAAAGTATTTGGAAAAGACCGACGAAGACGAATATGTTGTGAATCCCGAGGCGGTCAAAAACGAGGCGGATTTAAATGCGGGCATCCACTCGTATAATAACGGTGTATTCCCGTTTGTTCCACGCAAGTACAAGTACATCCTATTCCGTACTTCTCGCGATGCCAAAGCCGATTTGATGTTGGTAGAAATCAATCCTGAGCATCCTTTTAGTTTTGGTTGTGTTACCCCTCGTAAAGAACAGATTCAAGATGTTTTGATAGAAAATGGATCAACCACCGAATTTGTTGATGACAACTTCAAGATTTGGATAATCTGTTACAACTTCCGTGTCCTGCGCATTCATAAGCACGACGAGACAATGCAAATCTGTCCGACAGAAGAATTCAGAGAACCTGAACCGTGGAATGCAGAAGAACTCTTTGGCGCTCCCAAAGAAGAAGGTAGCGGTTGGGAATTGGAGACCATAAAACAGACAAGATTGGATAATAACATTATCTGTTTAGATGCAACCGTTACATCAGGAGTTGTTCATGTAGGTGATGTTATGACAGAAGATTTATACAGCGCACATTTGTTGGACAATCACAGAGTAGATAGAATTGAGGTGAGCGGCAAAGAGGTAGATTCCGTCTCGGTAGGACAAGTGGCGAAGTTCTACTTCTACAATGTAGAAATAGACAACAACGAAGATTCTGAATCTATTCAAGAAGACGAGGAAGAATCAGAAATTGTTCAAGACAATAGTCCATTGTATTTGCCAATTGATGATATGTATTACACAAGCGGCAATATAATGCTAATAGGAACAATTGAATCAGGCACAATTCACGAAAACGAAGAAGTAACAATCAGTAATGGAATGAAGTTGATTGTTAATGTGGTGTATCTCGGTCGTGATGCTGTCAAATGGGCTACAAAAGGCGAAAGAGTATGTCTCGCATTCAAGGGTTTCAAAATTCAGGATAAGAAGAATTTCAATCTGAAAGAGAATCTCGTAGTAACGGCTGATTATTAACAAAAATTTGGCTGTGGAGGAACAAACAAAAACTCCGCAGCCGTTAATTCAATATCAACAAATATGGCAAAGAATACATATCCATATTATTATGATGAAGAGCGCAAAAAGCCCATCATCAGTCGAATAAACCCCGAAGCGTTTTTGGTACAAGACGAATCGCTTTGTAGCCAAAACGCGCCCTTTTATAAATGGTTAAATAAAAATCATTTCAAACACGCTTGGCATAAAGGCCATTATGAAGTTTGTGATTGGGCGTTTGTGAACATTACACATAAATTGTTTGCATACGGAATGCCGGGCGTAGAAATCATTAAACCCATTGGCGGCCACGCCATTACGATAGATGAGTTTATGCAAATCTACAACATTTACGAAAAGTATAATGGTTTGAATACTTTGGAATTTGAAGAAGATAAATCAGAACAAAATACGTCATCAGAACAATGAAAAACTCATACACATTTTCAGACCTTTGTGCCGAAATACTCGCGCTGCATCCAACGCCGATGTCGCCCGACGAAATATGGCAGAAAGCAGTTGAGTCCGGTATTGCCACAAAATTAGGCTCAACGGGCAAAACTCCTGCGGCCTCTGTTGGCGCAAGGCTCTATGTCGATATAAAAGACAATGGCGAAAAAAGCAAGTTTGTCCAAGTTTCAAAGCATCCTGCACGGTTTATGCTAAGAAGTGCAGACCTGAAAAAAACTGAAATCACCACCGCCATCGCCAAACAGGAAGAAGCGGCAGAAAAGGACAACAGTAGTTTTAACGAGCGTGATTTGCATCCGTTGCTTGTTAAATACGTCTATCAGAATCCGCTTTTCAAGGGCTACGTCAAAACCATCTACCACGAAAATTCCAATAAAAAAGCAAAAGGAGTAAATGAGTGGCTGCATCCTGATTTGGTTGGCGTTTATTTCCCGTTCGACGACTACACAAAAGAGACAACAGACCTACAAAATCGCCTGAATGTCAATTCCATCAAACTCTATTCGTTTGAAATGAAAATTTCTCTGAATTTTTCAAATCTTAGGGCTTGCTATTTTCAAGCGGTATCCAATTCGTCGTGGGCAAACGAGGGATATTTGGTTGCGCTAAAAATCGATGACAACCCAGAGTTCAGGAATGAACTTCAAAGACTTTCAAATGCTTTCGGCATAGGCATCATAAAACTTAACGCCGAAGACATTGACGAGTCTGAGATAATATGCACCGCCCGCACTAACGACATAATTGATTGGGACACTTTGAACCGCTTGGCTGATGAATCGCCCGATTTTAAAACGTTTGTGTCCAATGTCAGTGATGCCATCACAATCAAACGTGTCATCAAAACCGAATACGACGAGGTTTTTGACGATGAAAAATACGCCAAATATATAAAGGGTAAAAAGATTGTGTAATATTTTTCCGCAGAAGCATTGTTTTCTGCGGAAAAGTTTTTAACAAAAAAAACAATACTATGGGATATATGTCATACGAAGAATGGAAAGATGAAACGGATGCATTTTTCGACCATTTGTCAGACGACGAGTGGAGTGCAAAATATTGGCAAGACGAACCACAGGCGAGGTGTTACGGGTGGTATATGGAAGACAAAGTAGTGCGCATTGATGACGAAGGAACAGTCTTTGAAAAGTCTGCCGCCGACAATTACAAGGAATACAAACGTGGCAATACGATACAAGACCACAGATGGTTTCATTCCATATTCAGCCGCCCCGAAGTTGACGAAATCACCAAGGAACAGTATGACAATTACGGAGTAACTTGGCGTTATGCCGGATTGCCCGGCGATCCATCAGACTCACAGATTGTTTATTTGACAACTGTAAAAAACTAACAAATATGGCAAAGAAGACATATCCATATTATTATGATGAAGAGCGTAAAAAGCCCATCATCAGCCGAATAAACCCCGAAGCATTTTTGGTACAAGACGAATCGCTTTGTAGCCAAAACGCGCCCTTTTATAAATGGTTAAATAAAAACCATTTTAAACACGCTTGGCATAAAGGTCATTATGAAGTTTGTGATTGGGCGTTTGTGAACATTACACATAAATTGTTTGCATACGGAATGCCAGGCGTAGAAATCATTAAACCCATTGGCGGTCACGCCATTACGATAGATGAGTTTAAGCAAATCTACAATATTTATGAAAAGTATAAGGGATTGAGTACATTGGAATTTGAAGAAGATAAAATACAGTGAGAACAAGATTTTGAGCCAAGTGCCAAAAATGTGTAAATTTACACATTTTTGGCACTTAGTGCAAATGATTAATATCACAGCGACTACAAGTGTTTTTTCTCAGTTAGCTCCAAAACACTTTTCATATACATTTCTATGTCCTCTGCCGTAACGTCATACACGGGGTGCATCTGATGAAAGTTTTGCTCGACCCTGAATCTTTGTCCATTGGTGAGCATTGAAATGAGGTTTTTGGTTATATCCCCATCCTCCTATTCAATATCCTCGTTTCCATACTCTTGATGTACATATCCGGTTTTTTGACGCGGAAATAAAACCACGCGAAAAACCTGTTGAGCGTATAGAGATATTCGCCTTGTGGCACAAGACGTTCGAGCCAAACGCGCTTTACCTTTTGTTTGCCATATAGTTCAAAAAGCACCTTGATTTCGTCCAAATCCAAATAGACGAGGGTCTTTTCGATGATGATTTCGTCGGGCACGTCGCTGTCTGCAAACCCCGGCGCATA